>Ga0206947_1003_pt2 | contig 84285 bp, 59 predicted proteins | sample Alteio_BWOrgHeat_3_FD_153239 | JGI IMG/M metagenome (GOLD analysis project Ga0206947, IMG submission 153239) | Enriched cells from forest soil in Barre Woods Harvard Forest LTER site, Petersham, Massachusetts, United States -... | ecosystem: Environmental > Terrestrial > Soil > Temperate forest > O...
TATTGGCAATTGAATAATAAACTCCGATCCTTCGCCTTCAATACTGGTAACCTGAATATTCCCTCCATGGCCTTTTACCACCATGTCATAAGTTAATGACAGGCCCAGGCCCGTACCCTCGCCGGTAGGTTTGGTGGTGAAAAATGGTTGCATAATTTTGTCTTTAATGGCGATATTCATTTTAATTTATCAAATCAATTTCCTTTTTAAAGAGCCATCGGCTCGAACAATTTTGTAGCAACGGGTTTCAACCCGTTGTTGGTGATATGACAGATGTATGAGTGCCATAGGCACGAAACATATAATTAAATTAAATCCTGGAAAATATATTGTTCGTCATAATCTATTTCAAACTTTTTTAAAAGCCCCAGATATTCCTCCCTAAATGTTTGCTTTTGGTGATGCAAACTCTGGTTCAGGACGTACTGATAAACTTTATCAACCTGCGATTGGCTGTAAGAAAATACACCATAACCTTCCTGCCATTCAAACCGCTTTGGGGTTAATGAGTGATCGTTAATATATTTTGATGATTTTGCTTTCACAGTTTTCATTAGGTCAGAAACAGAAACAACCGGTTTTAGGCCCAAAAAGCAATGTACGTGATCTTCTACGCCATTTACAATAATGGTTTTGCAATTGGCATCGTTAATTAAATTGCCTATTACGCCGAAGAGTTGTGATTGCCAGTCTTTTTCAATTACGGCTTCGCGATATTTAACCGCGAAAATTGTTTGCAGGTAAATTTGGTGATAGGTGTTTGCCATTTTCTATATCATTAAAGTTTGCTATTTATATGGGTCGAGCCTACGGCTCTTATTCCTTCTCTTTCCATTTTTCAACGGATTAAAATCCGTTGCTACAATATTTGTCGAGGCTACGCCTCTGGTTATGGTTAATCTACTCTATTGGCAATTGAATAATAAACTCCGATCCTTCGCCTTCAATACTGGTAACCTGAATATTCCCTCCATGGCCTTTTACCACCATGTCATAAGTTAATGACAGGCCCAGGCCTGTACCCTCACCGGTAGGTTTGGTAGTGAAAAATGGTTGCATAATTTTGTCTTTAATGGCATCGGGAATACCGATGCCGTTATCTTTTACCGAGATCAGGATGTTTTCATTTTCGATGGATGTGCTAACTTCAACCGCCGGCTTATAAACGCTACCTGCTTTTTTTTGCTTTTGCTGTACAGCATAAAAAGCGTTGTTAAATAGGTTAAGCATCACCCTGCCTATGTCCTGCGGAATGATATTAACCAGCGGCAGGCTTTCATCAAAATGAGTAATCAGTTCGGCGTTAAAGCTTTTATCCTTTGCGCGCAGGCCATGATAGGCCAGGCGGAGGTATTCATCGGCTAATTTGTTGATATCCGTTGCCTCTTTAGTTCCTGAGCCGGCTTTGGAATGTTCCAGCATCCCTTTTACAATACTGTCCGCCCGTTTGCCGTGAGTGTTTATTTTTTCCAGGCTTTGATCCAAATCACCGGCTATTGCCAATACATCTTCGGTGTTACCGGCCGAGAGTTCGTCTTTCAACTCGGTTAGTAATTCGCGACTTACTTCAGAAAAGTTGTTTATGAAGTTCAGCGGGTTCTGTATCTCGTGCGCTATACCTGCTGTTAACTCGCCCAGCGAGGCCATTTTTTCGGTTTGGATGAGCTGGGTTTGGGTGGCTTTAAGACTTGCCAGTGATTGACTCAGTTCTGCCGTGCGTTCAATAACCTGCTCTTCCAGTATTGTATTTTGTTGGGCCAGCATCTGTTGCTTTTCTAACTGGAACTGCATGTTTTGATGAGACAGTTCCTGAACTTCAACCAGCTTTATCTCGAGCGAACGATAAGTAATAGCCGTTCTTATCGCCAGGAAAACGGTCATCCCAATGGGCAGGCTAATTAACGAAAGCACAAAAAGAGCTTCGCCCCAATTACCCGGAATTAAATTTGCTACTACCAATAATGACAGGAACAGGAAACTACCCGCTACCACAAATAGGGCGCCTCTTTTTTTATGCTTTAAAGCCCATATACCAACCCGTAAACATTCGGTAGCATTAACCAACGGTGTTATATAAAATAAAAGGCGAAAGGCATAAGTAGTATTTATCCAGATAACAGGAATGGTAAGTGCCGAAAACGTTAAAATTACTTTAATGGCCACCCGGTTGCGGTAATCAAACAGCTCGTAAATAGTTAATGGCAAAAAAACAAAACCGATAAAGCCTACGGTTGCTATCGTGCTAAGCCAAAATGTAATTAATGCTGAATGTTGGTTAGTAACCGCAAAATTGGTATAAGTGGCGAAAAGCAGGATGAAGGTGATAAAGGCATAGTACAAGTGTGCCTTTTGCTTGCGGTAATAGAGGTATGAGGCCAGATGCGTAATGGTAAGGATAAAAAACATCCCTATCAGCAATAAATTGTGACCCATCGATTGATTTTCGGTATCGGCTGTTTCTGCGTAGTTAATTTCGGCGTTGCCTTGGGTATTAATTACCAGGTTAAAAGCATAAGCGCTGTTGCCAAGGTCCTGGTATTTTAAGAGGTATTTACAGGCTGCGAAATGAACCGCGATCAAATGTTTACCGGCAGATAGCTTTACCGGTAATGGGAAGCCATGAGGATTGTATGGATTTACCTGGTGGGCAATGGTGCCATAAGTTTTTATCAACTTGCCATCAAGGTATATCTCCGAAGCAACGTTTTGCTCAATCATGAATGCAAAATCGGTTGTTTTTAAGCTGTCGCCGATGATTAGGTGAAGCCGCAGCCAAAAATTATCACCTTTATTATTCAATATAACCGCGTTTGAAGCCGGGTCAAAATCGGTCCATCGCTTATCATCAAGGCCAGGCATCGCCCAACGCGGATTATTCCCGGCGTGTATTTTCCATCCGGTTGGTATGGTATCCATTAGGGGCTGCTTTTCCAGCTTAAAAACCGTATCCGGAGTTGCCCGCGCCATGGCGTTTACCCATAATATCAGCAATATTAATAACGTAGTACATGTTTTTTTCATCCGGCTTAATTTAAAGGTAATGTTATAATACAACAAGTAAACGCGCCCTCTTTAGTATCGACTGTGATACTTCCGCCATGCCCCTTCACCACCATATCATAAGTTAAGCTCAGCCCCAATCCGGTGCCTTCACCAGTTGGCTTCGTGGTAAAAAACGGCTGCATAATTTTATCTTTAATGGCCTCAGGTATCCCTATACCATTATCTCTCACTTTAAGAATCACGTGCCCGTTGTCGGTCGAGGTGCTTACCGAAACTTCCGGCTTATAATCATCGCCCGCTGTTTTCGCTTTTTGATTTACCGCATAAAAAGCGTTGTTAAACAGGTTGAGCATTACCCGGCCAATATCCTGGGCTACTACCTCTGCTTTTGGCAAATCGGGATCAAAATCCGTCACCATTTCGGCGTTAAAACTTTTGTCTTTGGCGCGCAAGCCATGATACGACAGGCGCATAAACTCGTCAGCGAGGGAGTTGATATTGGTGAGCAGCTTTTCGCCGCCCGCAGTGCGGCTGTGTTGCAACATCCCTTTTACAATGCTATCGGCACGTTTGCCGTGATGGTTTATTTTTTCTTCGTTTTGTTTAATATCGGCAGCTATAGCTAAAGCCTCTTCGATATTGCCTGCTTTTAATTCGTCCTCAAGTTCATCAATCATCTCCCGGTTCACTTCCGAAAAATTATTGACGAAGTTTAGCGGGTTCTGTATTTCGTGTGCAATGCCTGCGGTAAGCTCGCCGAGCGAAGCCATTTTTTCGGATTGTACGAGTTTGGTTTGAGCGGCCTTTAGGTCGGTTAATGTGTGTTCTACCTGCTGTTTAGCTAATTCAAGTTTATTAAAATCCTCGTAGCGGGCGTAAGCGGTGGAGAAGGCATCGGCCAGGGATTGCACCAGGTCCTTTTCGTCGACGGTTAGTGGCGCCGAATTGCCCGCATATAACATGCCTTGTAAAAATGGAAAGAAATGCAGGTCGAGGGCGGTATCGGGTCGTTCGGTCACATATTTCCCCCTGGATTTTACTGTACCTTGCGACACCAGGTTTTTTGTATTAGCTGCAAATTCTTTGGTGCTCCAGTGGATAGCGGCCATTTGTTTTTTGCGCCAGGCTGACAATACTTCGCGGCCGATGCCCTCGGCATCAAAAGTTAAGTCGAAAGCGGCCAGGGCTTTACCATCGGGGGTGGATAGATGGGTATGGATCAGTTCCGCCTTGTCATCCACAATAAATACCCCGCAGCGGATAAACGGTATGCCTAATATGGTCAGTTCGTTCCAAATCAGTGGGGTGATTCGCTCCAGGTCCTTAGTGGTACGCATCGAGGCTATTTCGCCGCGCACACGGTCCAACGAAGCTTGTTTAATTGCTTCGCGCAGTTGTTGTTCTGCCTGTTTCAGGTCGTTGAAACGTGTATAGGTGAAGTCAAAAACATTTGCAAAACGTTTTATTATTGTTTTTGCTTCGGTAGTAAAGGGGGCATCGCGGAAAGCATATAAGTTGCCCGACTGAAATGTGGCGACATAATAATATTGTTTATAATCTGCACTGTTCGCCACAATTAACTGTGAACCAGGCAATTTAAAATTTGTGCCGGTAAGCGCTTTATAAAAATCATTCAGGTCTTCCCCCTGCAATACATAATCGCCATCTTCGTCCTGATTTGCCCAAACATCAAATGCATGCTTTAATAAAGGATGGATATCCATCGGTTCGTCGCCGGATACCTGTACTACCGTTTCGTCTTCTGATTTCGTAGTTGTCCAGACATTGGCGCTGCATTTTTCTTTATCAAGGATACCAATTCCGCATCTTAGCGTTCCAAGATTTAGTTTATCCATTTCTTCAAAAATAATGGCAACCGCATGTGCAAGGTCATCGCTTTTTAGCATGGCCATGGTACGTGCGCGCACCCGCTCCAATGCCAGTTCAATTTGCGCTTCGCGCGATTGGGCTTCTGCCCTTTGCAGATCGAGGAAACGAGTGTAGGTTTGATCGAATACGGCTGCAAATCTTTTTTGGGCCTCAATTATTTCACCCGATATATTTTTATCGAAAGAAAAGGACAGCCATCCTTTTGAAAAGAAGCTAATATGGACAATCCACTGGTCTTCGGGGAAACTTATTTTGGTTTCCAAAAAGCTATTGCGCAACTCGTTATAGTCTTTTAGCTCCTGCCTCTCAAACTTCACGGTTAATGATTTGCGTTTTGCTTTCCATGCAGCAACTGCTTTAGCCATCAAATAACGGTCATTAATTGGCACATTAAGCGTGTGCAACAAATGGCTGCCATGCACGGTTGTAGATAATTCCACGAATCCTGTTTCCTCATTAACTATTGCAATGGAGTTTTGTATAGCCTCCTCGCCCAACTCTTTCACTTGGTGAAAAAGCAAGGCAGATGTTTCGGGCAGCTCTTCGCTGTGCTGCATGGCCATAGTACGGGCGCGCACCCGCTCCAAAGCCAGCTGAATTTGTGATTCGCGGGCTTGTTCTTCTGCCTTTTGCAGATCGAGGAAGCGGGTGTATGATTGCTGAAAAACCGCCCCAAAGCGTTTAAATATGTCGTGGTATGCGGGAAGTGCCTCTTTGGTGATGATAAACAGGCAGCCCTGCGAAAAGAACATTACATGATTAAAAATCTCCTTTGCCTGCTGCGGTAATACAACATCTCTTACCGGAACACTTGCGACCTTAGCCAGGTAGCCCAAATGTTCTTTAAGCGCATCGCCTTCCAGGTGGGTTATCATAAAGGTTTCGCCGTCTTTCCAGCCTTTATAAATGGCTTTATACGCCGGCACTTCGTCATAACGCACCGTAAACGATTGTGGGATGATCTCGCCGTTGGTTTCGGTGATCCATTGTTCGCCCATGGACTCATTGTCGGCAAAAGTTACGATGCCGCAGGTGCGTATTTGTTCAGTTTTTATACCTAAGCCCAGCAGTTGTTTAAACAGGAGGGAAACGGTTTCGGCCAGTTCCCCGCTTTTTTGCATGGCCATTGTCCGGGCCCTGATCCGCTCCAGTGCTAATTGAACTTGAGACTCCCTTGCCTGTGCTTCTGCATTTTTCAGGTCGTAAAAACGGGTGTAGGTTTGATCGAACACTTTAGCAAACCGGCTCAAAATTTCTAATTTCTCTTCTGATAAAGGTTGAAGGCCATCCACCTGTAAACCGCCAAAATTGCTGAACGAGAAAGATAAAACGGCACGCTCTGAGGCCCTCATTGCTGCCTTTACCACTTCGGGGGTATCTTTTGTTTCGGGCAAACTCAATACGTGTTCGGTTAAAGAATGCTTTTCTTCACCTTTCAATTCGTACACCCATTGAGGCTTTCTTTCCTTCCATGCTTTTATTAACGCGTTAAAATAAGGGTGATCATGATGTGGCATGTGATAACATGAAGCCCCTGCTTCCGGATTTGCCATCCAAGTTTGTGCCGATAATGTATCCGGATCAATAATCCAGATGAGGCAGCCGGTTGGTGAAAAATTAAGCTTTGTAAGCTCCGTTAATACTGTACTGACAACACCGGCCAGTTCGTCGGAATTTTGCATGGCCATAGCCCCCGACCGCACACGCTCAAGTGCAGCTTCTATCAGCGCCTCGGCTTTCTGCTCCTCAATTTCTGCGTTTTGCTTTTGCAACAACACAAACGCTCTTTTCCGTTGCAAGCTATTCCGCAGTTGAAGAAACCCGCCTACCGCGAAAACCAGTACGGTAAAAATCAGGGCGTATATTCTTAACCTGGCATGATAAGCAGCTTCGGCAGCCTGTATTTCATTTTGACGAAGAAATTCGTCGGTAGTGAGGTTTTCCAACTCTCCTGATTTAGCCGCATTGTACAGGCTATCCTTTACTGCACCGGCTAATTTCAGGTATTTAAAAGCGCTGTCGGGCTGATGTTTGGCTTCATACATGCGGGCCAATAGTTCCGTCCCTTCGAATACAGATTTGTTGAATGAAGCCTTTTTGGCAGCATTAAGCCCTTCGTGCAGATAATAGAAACCGGAATCGGGTTTGCCGGTTTGGTTGTAATATCTGGCCAAACGAATACCATTCATGCTTGCATCCCTGAAGTCGGCAATTTTTTTATCGATTGCGTATGCCCGGAGATATAATTCCAGTGCTTTTTTGTAATTTTTCAGTTTAAAATACACATCTCCCATTGTGCCAAGAATATAACCCAAATAGAGGCCGCGAAGATTTTTTTCGGAGTTATGGGCCGCTATTTTAGAGTAATAAAGCGCTGAATCCAATAATCCGGTTTGATTATAAACAAAAGCCAAATTAAGAAAAACGGCATTCAGCGTCAGCATGTTATGCGAAGTATAAGCGAGTTGCCGCGCGCGCCGGTAATAAAAAAGCGCCTTAGGGAAATTTTGCTGCCCTTTGTAAATATTGCCAATAAGATTATAAGTACTAAAAAACGACAGGGTTTCTTTGCCGCTCTCGGTGGCCCTTAACGATTGAAAAGCCATATTCAGCGCGGCAGGGTAATTGCCCTTATTATAAAGGCCATAGGAAACAATGTTAAATCCCTGAGAAATTATGCGCTGATTATGATGTTGCCTGCCATATGCAATTAATTGCCGGGCATAATAAATGGAGCTGTCGGGGTAATTGGCAATATTCGGATTTGCCATTATATCGGGTATGGCAATTGTCGAGTCGGTTTCGAGGCTTAGTATCGTTTCCCTTAAACTACCGGTAGCTGGTTTTTGTGCTAAGGCATGGCTGAACGCAAATGCTAAATAAAAGAATAGTAATATTTTCTTCATGATCCGGATCAGTTTATGGGTAAGGTAATTATAAATTCCGAACCTTCATTCTCAGCACTGTTAACTTTTATACTTCCGCCGTGCCCTTTCACTACCATATCATAAGTTAATGACAAGCCCAAACCAGTACCTTCTCCCGTTGGCTTGGTGGTGAAAAATGGCTGCATGATTTTATCTTTTATTGCGTCGGGGATGCCGGTGCCATTATCGCGAACCCTAAACCCTCCGGCCCCCTGAAGGGGGAGGAAAAAAGTTTCGACAGATACTTCCGGCTTATAGTCGGGCCCTGCGGTTTTTGTCTTTTGGCCCACCGCATAAAGGGCATTGTTAAACAGGTTGAGCAGCACCCGGCTCAAATCCTGCGGTATTACATTTATAAGCGGCAATTTTTCATCAAAATGGGTTACAATACCGGCGCAAAACAATTTATCTTTTGCCCTGAAGCCGCTGTAGGCACGGCGTATCAGCTCATCGGCCATATTGTTAATATTAGTAAGTTCCCTGGTACCGCTGCCTGTTTTGCTATGCTGCAACATGCCTTTAACAATGTTATCAGCGCGTTTGCCATGCATGGTTATTTTTTGCTGATTACCTTTTATATCATCGGCTATAGCCAAAGCATCATCAATATGGCCACTTTGCAGTTCTTCTTTCATCTCGTCAATCAGTTCCAGGTTTACTTCCGAAAAATTATTGACAAAGTTTAGCGGGTTTTGAATTTCGTGTGCAATGCCCGATGTCAACTCGCCCAGCGAAGCCATTTTTTCGGATTGGATGAGCTGGTTTTGAGTGGTTTTTAAATCGGTAATGGTTTCGGCCAATTGATCGCGCTGGGCCAGTATTTCCTGCTCGTGTTCGCTAAGCTCTTTATTGGCAAGGCTTAGTTGTTTGGTGCGCAAATCAATTTTATCCTCGAGCAATTGGTTTTGGCGGATTAACCGGTACGAACGCCAGGCTATAACGCTATAAATTCCGGCCGCAAACAGCACTACGTAAATTGCCCACGCCCACCACCTTTCCCACCAGGGCGACCGGATAATAACCATAAAACTATCCCCATTGTTATCCCACACGCCATCACTATTACAGGCTTTTACACGAAACGTATAAGTACCCGGCGAAAGGTTGGTATAAGTGGCGCTGCGCTGGGTGCCTGCCGGTATCCATTTAGTGTCATAACCATCCAAGCGGTAAGCATACCTGTTTTGCGCCGGATTGGCATAATGCAGCGCCACGTAGCTAAAGGTAACTTTATTTTGATTCCAGGGCAATTCAATTTGTTTAAGGCCGTAGGTAATGCTGGTAGTTATGGTTTCGGCAGCGGAAGCCTGGTTGCTGTGCGCCAATTTTTCGATGTGGACAACCGGCGGATAAGGATTACCATCGAGGTCATCCAGATTGACCACCGTGATGCCATCGGTAAGAGCCATCACCATGGTCTCGTTTATCTGCACCAGGTTATAATCGTCTAAAATACTTTTACCAGGTACAATGGCTTTTACCGGATAGGTTTTTACCGATAAATCATTGGGGTTAACGCGGGTTAAGCCCCTCACGGAATTTACCCATAAAAAGCCTTTTTTATCTTCGTTTATCGACGTTACGGTGTTAAACAGCAAGCCATTATCTTCGTTTAAATGGCGGGTATAGTGCCCGCTTTTACGATCGAACTCGAACAATCCAGCCGGGTATGTGCCTACCCAAAGGCGACCTTTACTATCCTCAAAAACATGGCTGATACTGCCCACATGAATACGTCCGTCGAAATTGTAGGATTTAAAATGCCCGGTTTTGCGGTCGAACCGGTTTAGGCCGCCACCGGTGCCGCCTACCCAAATGGTGTTTTGTTTATCCTCATAAATGGTACATACGTTCCATGAATCCAATTTGTAGTCGCTTGTTCCTGCGGTGCCGTGATAATATGGATACCGCCTGAATTTGCGGGTTGCCGGATTAAAAGAACATAAGCCCCCTGTTTCGGTGCCAATCCAAACGATACCTGCATGGTCCTGAAACAGGTAGTTGATTTTATTCCCACTAATGGTGGTGGTATCATTTTCGACAGACGCATAACTTTGCAATTGGCGGCTGGCGGGGTTATATACCTGCATCCCATTCCGGTTGTTGAAATAAATTTGGCCATCCCTGGCTATCATTATTGCATCAAGGCCATTATCCGCAGACCTTTTGTTATAAATTTTCACGGGGTCGCCCATTCCGGGTTTCCATTTGTAAATGCCTGCGTTATTGCTGAACCAACAATAACCAGCTGTATCAACCGTAAGGTTATTGGTAATACCATAATGATCGGCACTCCCATCGCGTACCAAATATGGATAATTGTGAAAGGCGCTGGTTAGCATATTGAGTTTATCAATTCCGGTTTGGAGGTTCCCCGCCCACAAAATACCCGCTTTGTCGAAAAACAACTTATTGATATCATTCCAGCTTAATCCATCGGCTTGGTTAGGATTTTTAGTAAACCGCCGAAAAAGGTGTGTTTCGGGATCGAAACTCAGCAAACCTTTACCGCTTATAAACCATAAACGGCCGTTTTTTGCCTCTTTTATGTTGTAGATCTGATTTTTGCGAGCCTCTTTATCTGTATCGGCAGGTAAAAAGGCAGTAAATGTTTGTGTGCCGTTATTAAAAAGCAGCAAGCCGTTCTGCGTGGCAAACCATAAGCGATGCCTGCTATCTTCATAAAGGCTATTAATGGTATCGTTCGGGGCCGTTAGCCCCGGGTTAGTGAAGTGGCTAAAAACCTTTGCAGTGTTGGTGCGGGTATCGAAACGTTCGATGAAGGTTTGTTTTTTTATTGGATCGCCGATGTTTAACCATAACACACCCGGCTGCGAGGGCGCTTCGGCTATTTCACGTACAATTTTACCGGCGAGATTACCTTTTTTTGCGAGATATGGCGTAAAGGCATCTTGTTTGTCGTTATACAGGTACAGGCCGTTATTGGTGCCAATCCATAAAGGGTTTCCGGCTGCTGCCGATTGAAATATATTGCCGGCTGGGTTTAAATAATGCGCCCCCTTTTGCAGGGCATCAAAAAATGTAAATTGCTTATTGTTAACATTAAATTTAATGATCTGAAACTTCCCGACAGCGTTGCCATACCCCCATAAATTACCATTTTTATCGGCAAATTGCAGGTATAGCGACGACATGTCTTTTGGGTCGGTTCGCTCGGGGTAAGGATAGCCGGTAAAATTATCGGTACTGCGATTGTATTTAAACAAACCGGCAAGATGTACGCCAAACCAAAGATTTCCTCCGGTATCGGTAACCATCCTAACCACCGCATTTGATTGGCCGAGCCGGTAAACCTTTAGTTGGTAGCCATCATAGCGCGCCAGGCCCAATACAGTGCCAATCCAAATATACCCCTGATTATCCTGTTGTATAAATTGGGCTTGCGGATCGGGCAGGCCTTCTTTTTCGGCAAAATGGTCGAATTTTAGCTGCGCCGGCTGGCCCTTACTGTTTTGCAGGGCTGATAGGAGCAATATAAAAAGCAATATCCTCTTCATTATAAATTGCGCATCGGAATAAATTGCTTTAAGTAAGCATTTTATCCGGGTAAAAGCAAAAAAAGCACCTGATTAATATATAACCCGGTGCTTTTTATCGAAAAGTATAAGTCTCTTGTTTCTTAAACTACCACGCCTGTTTGCAGATTAACGGTATAAGTACTGCCGTTTATAACAACTTTAGCTAAATGATTTCCCAAAAATGTTATGGTACCCTGGTAATTCCATGATCCTTTGGGGCCGCTTCCCTGGGTAGTGAAAGTTGCCGAGCCGCTAACCACGTCGCCATCAACAGGACTGTAAATTACCGAACTAAGGGTATAACTGTAGCTTGCTGTGCCGGTAACTTTACTTGAACCCGAACCTGTTGAATAACTGGCACTTGAGCTTAGCGAACCGGTGAGCGACAAGTTGGCGTCATCAACGCCGGGTTGCGTGCTGGCAAGCGTTAGGTTTTCGGCAACTTTATAGGTAACCGATGTATCCGGAATTGATACCGAAATAGTCAGGTTATCTGTTGTGGTAAAGCCCGAAATAACATCGTTAACGCATTGAAATGCAAATTTAATGCTGCCGGCGTACGAAAACGACTCGTGGTTGTAACTTACCGAATAGCTAAGCGTAGTATCGATAACTAAACCACAATCCGGATTGTTTAGGCCCTGCAGTACTTTACCTTTAGTATGCACCGCAAATGCAGTTGGTGCAGACAAACCTTGCGAAAGATCGAAACCCAAATCGCCAAATAATGACTGATCCACGTTAAGCGCTACCTGTGCAGCAACCGTTTTTGGCGCAAGCGCCGGACCCGATGCATTGCTTGACGATTTTTTACACCCGGCATACATAACGATTATACCGGCCAATAAAACATAAATTGTTGTTTTTTTCATGATAAGGACCTATTTTAATTAGTACAAATATAATAATGATGTTTTTAATAAAAACAAGTTTACAGTAATTAATACATTTGTACATGACATATTTAAAGCAACAAACTAAAAAAGTATATCGTGCAAAGGTATTTGTACTGATGATGATGAGCCTCGCCTTATCAACCGGCTTACGGGCGCAGGATGACAAATCAAAAAGGCCAAGCCCGCCTGCTATGGCAACCGGTAAAATTGGAGGGGCTACGCTAAGTGTCGATTACAGCAGTCCATCGGTAAAAGGCAGGAAGATTTTTGGAGGCATACTGCCTTATGACAAACTTTGGAGAGCCGGCGCCAACGAGGCAACCATTTTTACAACCGATAAAGACATAAAGGTAGAAGGTACAACCTTGCCAGCGGGTAAATACAGCTTTTTTGCCACCCCCGGCAAGAAGAAATGGACCATCTTTTTCAACTCAGAAACCGGCCAGTGGGGCGATAAAAAAGGCGGTGCTGCCAATATGGATTCTACCAAAATCGTTTTAACTTTTGCCGTTAAGGTGAAGAAATTAAAAGACATACAAGAGAAAATGCAATACGATGTAACTGATAAAGGCCTCGAATTGCGCTGGGAGTATTCGGATGTGTTTATAAAGATTGAATAGGGAAAGTTAAAAGTAGCCCTTTCTTTTTATAATCATCATCATTCTGCCGGGTGTCCCCTCCAGATCGAGATATACCAGATATATCTCATTTTCGAAGCCGGCAAAACCGCCCATGTCATCCGCTTTAAGCGGCTGTAGCTTTAAGCCGGCTATAAAGTTAGCAGCAGTTAAAAAATACGAAGTAGGCATAAGTACCGACAGTACCTTAACCGTGCTGTCGGCTTTTACCTCTACACCAAGGTACACGGTGGAGTCGTTTGTGAAATTATACAACAGGATAGGCACGTAGTGGGTAACGTTTACAACGCCCGGCAAAAACACATCGAGGTTTGTTTTTGTAGCTAATTTTTGAATAGCTTCATTTAATTGCCCAACAAGGTTTTTATTTACTTCCATTGGTTGTTGTTGCGCAGTGGCACAATAGGAGCATGAAAGGATTGCGGCCGCTATAAGTGTTATTAATTTCATATAATTAATTTGTACTCAAGGTAGCAATCGAGGCGGCAATAAAAATGTGAGTTAAGTAGTATCACGGAATACGTGCTGTTTTTTCTCTATGAAACTTTTTAAAGAAGCAATTAACCACGGAGATCACAGAGGGGTCACAAAGCACACAGAGAATAGAGAAATAAGTGCTGAACGTATAATAAGTCGGCGTATTCCACCTCCGAAAAACTTTGTGCATTCTCTGTTTCTCGGCGGTAAAACTAAACAGATTTAATATCCCGGGTTCTGTTTTAGCTTTCCATTTGACGCTGTAATTTCGTTTTGCGGTATCGGGAACAATTCATTCCGGTTTGCCGTGAAATGGGCAGTAAAGTAAGTAGGACCGAAATTAACAACGGCGTTTTCATGCTGAATATAGGCGGTGAGCGTATTAACCATAAACCAGCTTCCTCCCGGACCGCCATATATTCCATCCCAGCGCTGCAGGTCAAAAAACCTGTGCCCTTCCATCCCAAGTTCCAGCATCCGCTCAAAATATACAGCTTTGCGTGCATAACTCATTCCGTTTGCGGCAAAACCGTACGCCGCATTATTGCCGGCAACGCCATATAAACCAACTTTGTAATTGGCCGCCGGGGTGGTAGTGTATCCGCCCATTGGGTTTGCAGGATCAATATAGGTGTGAACCCATCCTGCGGGGTTTGCCGCCCGCCTGCGAACCATGTTCACATAATCTTCGGCCTTTTGCAAACTCCCTACTTCTACCTCAACCTCGGCCGCCCAAAGCAACACATCGGCATAACGAATGGCATTATAGGAGTTTGATGTTGATTGATTAGTGGCCCATCCCCCATAAGCTTCGCTGGTAGTAGCCTGGGCGGCCTGGTAATACAGGGTCTTTAAATTAAAATAAGGCCCTGCTTCGTTTTGGTACCCTACCCAGCTATCACCGGGCGCGTTTCCCCAGTCAAGGCAAGGTATGCCACGGCGGCCAACCGTCCAGTCTAAGCGCGCATCAATCGTTACGGTAGTTGGGGTAAATGGCATTGAGCTGGTTAACCCCTGGTCATTTTTCAAGTCGCCGTTGTTATAGGTATCCAGCAAAGGCAAACCCGTAGTCGCGTCGGTTTTAAAAGCATTTACGAAGCTAAAAGAGGGTGTAAAGAAACCGCAGCAGATCGCCGGACCACCCTGTGGGAAATTTAGAATATCGCCGGGATTGCCATCATAACCACCAGATCCGTCATGTACCACAGCCTGTATAACAAATACACCTTCGGGGCCGTTTTTTTTCGAAGGGTTAAAATTATCGGCATAAGGTACCAGGGCATATTTAGCACCCTGTGAAGTTACGCCATTGGCAATCAAATCGCCGAGCAACGGTTTTGCCAGCGCATATTGATGATCAAACAACAAAGTCTTAGCCAAAAAAGCTTCGGCTGCATATTTATTGGGCCGGCCTATCAGCGCCTGCGTAACCGGCAAATGGTTCATTGCAAAAGTAAAATCAGCTTCAATTTGGGTCCAGATGGGGCCGTTATTACTCACTGTATTATACCCATTGCTATAAGCTGTTCCTGTATTGATATAGGGTACGTTTCTCCACAGTTTTGCGAGTTCAAGCTCATAAAAGCCTCGCAAAAAACGTGCTTCGGCGGTAATTTCATTTGCATAAGCAGCCGATATAGTTCCATTTATTATTAACGGGAGTGTTTGCAGAGCCTGGTTTGCGTAGTATATGCCTTGCATGTTAACGCTCCATTTGGCATCAAAATACTCATTGGTACTAATTGCTGTATACGAAGCTATATCCTCTGCCGGGGGCTGGTCGGTTTGAAATGATCCTTTATGAGCTTCGCCACCGGCTACGCTGCCGAAAATCCAATTATCCGTGCCGCTTTCCCAGGGGTAGGTTTTTTGCGCAGGATAAACACCATCTAAGCCTGCATACGCGTTCAACATTAAATTATCTACGATGGGTTTACCCACCGGAATTGCATTTAAAGCATTATTAAAGACAAGAGACCCGGGTTCATTATGATCAACAGGTTTGTTACAGGTGCAAAAAAACAAGGAAACTACCACAATACCGGCAAGAAAACTTTTGCTTTTCATCTCACATCTTTCATTTATTTAATATCCCGGATTTTGTTTAAGCTTTCCCGCCGAAGCCGTAATTTCATTTTGCGGTATCGGGAACAGTTCATTTCTGTTTGCTGTAAAATGGGCGCTGAAGTAAATAGGACCGAAGTTCTTAACTCCATTTTCATGTGCAATGTAGGCATTTAATATGCTGGCCATGTATCCGCTTCCTGCCGGTCCGCCGTAAATTCCGTCCCAGCGCTGCAGATCAAAAAACCGGTGCCCTTCCAGTCCCAGTTCAAGTGTACGTTCAAAATATACGGCTTTGCGTGCATAACTTTGGCCGTTGGCAACAAAACTACTTGCAGCATTATTACCGGCAGCGCCATATAAACCAACTTTGTAATTGGCAGCAGGGGTATTGGTGAAGCCGCCCATAGGGTTAGCGGGATCAATATATTTATGCACCCAGCCTGTGTGGTTTGCCGCACGGCTGCGCACCATATTCACATAATCTTCGGCCTTTTGCAAACTGCCTGCCTCCACCTCAACCTCCGCTGCCCAAAGCAGTACATCTGCGTAGCGGATGGCATTATAGCAGTTTGACGTTGACATATTAGCGCCCCATCCGGCGTAATCTTCGCTGGTAGTAGCCTTCGCTGCCTGGTAGTACAAGGTTTTTAAATTAAAATACGGACCGGCGTCTATTTGGTCATGCGCCCAGGTATCGCCGGGCGCGTTGCCCCAGTCTAAACAAGGTATGCCGCGGCGGCCAACCGTCCAGTCTAACCGTGCATCAAGCGTTCCGGTAGTTGGGGTAAATGGTGCAGATGCAGTTATGCCCTGGTCGTTTTTTACGTCGCCTTTGTTATAGTTATCCAGCAAGGGCAAACCGGTAGTTGGGTCTGTTTTAAAAGCATTTACGAAGCTAAACGAAGGCGAAAAAAAGCCACAGCACTGCGCCGGACCGCCAGTCGGGAAATTCAGTACATCGCCGGCGTTCCCGTCATAGCCGCCAGACCCGTCATGCACCACGGCCTGTATCACGAATACGCCTTCAGGGCCGTTTTGTTTCGAAGGGTTAAAATTGTCGGCATAAGGCACCAGGGCGTATTTCACCCCCTTTGATGTTTCGCCGTGGGCAATCAAATCTGCCAGCAATGGTTTTGCGAGCAAATATTGATGATCAAACAGTAAAGTCTTCGCTAAAAAAGCCTCCGCTGCAAATTTATTGGGCCTGCCAACAAGCGCTTGTGTAGACGGTAAATGAGTTCGGGCATAGTCAAAATCGGCTTCAATTTGGGTCCAGATGGGGCCATTGTTGGGCACGCCATTATATCCATTGTTATAAACGGCGCCCGAAGTAACATAGGGTGCATTCCTCCATAATTTAGCCATCTCAAACTCAAAAAAACCACGTAAAAAGCGGGCTTCCGAAGTAAGTTCGGCAGCATACGCAGCCGACACGGTGCCGTCTTTTAATACCGATAGCTGGTGAATAGCTTGGTTTGCATAATGTAAACCATCCATGTTGGCGCTCCATTTGGCATCAAAATAACTATTAGCGGTAGTAGTGGTAAACGTAGCAATTTCTCCTGCTTCGAGTTGGTCGTTTGGGTTTGATCCTTTATGAGCTTCGCCGCCGGCTACGCTGCCAAAAATCCAGTTATCCGAGCCGCTTGCCCATGGCGCTGTTGTTAGTGCCGGAGAAAAACCATCCAGCAATGCGTACGAATTGATGATTAAACTATCTACAACAGATTTATCAGTTGCATTTAAAGCGTTTATCCCGCCAAAAGAATGGGGGCCCATGCGTTCAGCAGGTTTGTTGCACGCGAAAAAACACATGGAAACTACTACAATGCCGGTGATAAAAAGTCTATTTTTCAATTGTAAAGGGTTTAGTATCGTTATTTTAATTTCATTAAGTGCCTGTAATGGCCGGTTAATCATCGCGATGCGGGGCCAAATTATTTTGCCGATACAAGGTAATAATAATATTAATAATATCCGGAATGGTATGAAAATTAATAGGTTAGTGCAAATTTTAATTTGGCTGCATTTCGTGCTCAATAATTGTTACCTGCCCGTCTGTACATGTTTCGGCAAAAACCGAAGCATCATTTACCTGGGGCCTATTCCATTTAAAGCAGGATTTGAAGGCGGTTAAAAGCCGGTGCCGGCTTGTTTCGTCTAAGCCGGGGTTTGCTCTCAAAAAGTCGCGCCTTATAGCAACCGCGGTTTCAGCGGAAGATACAGGAGTCCAACCGGGAGGCATTACAATGTACAATAGCTTATTTTTTATACCGGCTGCATTTTTAACATCCCGATAGAGCAACAGTATTTCCCCAAAATATAAATCCGAAAAATTGGTGACATCTAAGTCCCTGGTGATGCCGCAATCTGTTTCTACCTCTTTTTTAAGCGGTTGCAGCGTGCCAAATATCCAATCCCAAAGCGGCACAACGGTGGCAAAGTTTGTATCTACATATAATGGATTTTTTGCATGGTGCACCCTGTGGTGCGATGGTGTCACCAAAAGATGCTGCAACGGGCCTAACTTGCCGTTTTTTAAAGCGCCTTCGCTTACGTGGGTAAATATTCCCCATGCGCTGCTGATGGACATAATTACCAGCAACATAACCGGCGGAACACCCAACAACGCTAAAATAACTAAGTGAACAAAAGTAGAATAATAGCTTTCCGCAAAAAAATGAACCCAATTTACCGTCATATTTAATTCGGACGGAGAGTGATGCTGGCAATGAAGACACCATAAAAATCGCACCCTATGACAACTGAAGTGGAATATCCATGTGGCAAGCTCCCAGCATACATAAGCATAAATCCAGCTGTACCATTTTAAATTGATGGTGAACACCCCTATTTTTTGGATATGGGGCAGCCAAAGCCAAACTACATGGATCAAAATCAACTTCGGTAAAAGCTCAATGACTAACAAAGCCAAAAAAGATGGCTTGTAGTTTACTAATAAGTTTTTAAAAATGAGTTTATACTTTTGATAAGTGTTGGTATTGCCCCGTTCTTGTTTCCAAAGGCGGGTGATGAGCAACAGAATTTCCCATAAAACAAAAGTGGCGTTTAGCGCAACCATTATAGCCACGGCACTTTTGTAATACTCGTGGGTTGATATCGGGTTGATAATTGTGCCGAGATACCCCTTCCACTTTAACGAATCGTAAACATATCGCCAATAGTTGGCAATCAACTTACACGTGATATAACCAAACGCGAGTACAAAAACTACATTCTCAATTATTCTCCAATTTTTACCCGCCTTTTTAATAAAACTCATTCATTGGTTGTTAATACAGCAATACGATTTAATACGAAGGTAAATAAATTAAGTTGGCTGTATGTTGCTTTGCAAAGGAGAAAATTAACCACAGAGGTGACAGCGGCCGGTACAAAACACACAGCGAATAAAAAAAACGGGGGTTAGACATTTACTAATTCAGCGGGTTACCAGTAAGACTCCGTGTGCTCTGGTGCATTCCCTGTTTCTCTGCGGTAAAACTAAACTGTTAATAAAAAAACGTTGCCTGTTTTATTATATTTGAAAATTGACCTATTAATCCTCATCGAATGAAAAAGATAATCACTTTAACCATCGGCTTGTTTTTTAGCTTTTATGTGTCTGCACAGGAAGTATCAACGGATGTTTTTGTTGCAGCAACCCCCGCCGGCTCAACAAAGCTTACGGGCGACGCATTGTCGAAATATCTGCATAGTAATTTCAAAATAACCCTGGTGCCTTCCAATTATGAAACCACTTACCTTGCGGGCGGTGTAATCATTTGCTTTTGGGATTTGAAAGCCGACCCCGCTTACAAAAAAACGCTTGAAGAGGTGCAAACCAGGATGGATGCGTTCCTAAAAAAAAATAATACGTTTGTTAGTTCCGGTATCCAAACGGTACACAACACCCGTTTCCTGGTTTGGGAATACCATAACGACGACGAGGTTTATATCAGGTTTATGTCGGAATATAATAACAACAACCAAAGCATGGATGGCATTATTCAATTTAAAAAGCCTGATGAAGATAAAGCGCAACAGGCCTTGAAAGACCTTTTGGCAAGTATGCATTTTAAGGAATAGTTGCTGATCATTTATTATCTTTCATTTTACTTACCCATAAGTAAACCGACCATACGCAGGTAACACCAAACAGCACCAACACAGGAACATAGTATTGATGAATAAACGAATGGAAATAAGCGCCCACCAAAACATACGCAGAAGCGATACAAAGTTTTAAGACAACAAATTCGGCATTCGACCAACTGGTTTTGATTTTGAAAAAATTCATACCTCTCATTTTTGCATAAATATCCATATAAATAGGCTATGGTTTAATGATCGTTATCATCTTATTAGTTGATATAATGACACCGCCTTGCTGAGGTGCTATTTCGCGCAGTCCTTTGCGTGGCAGATGTGCATTGGTGGAGACTTTATTTTGATAATGCTGGCTAAGAACAAAGCGGGTAGATATATCTTACCTAAGTGGAATTACTTTTTGCAACGACTTTAGAGTAGGTACAACAGATACTAAAGGACTGGCATAAGGAGTAGGTTAGCCGGAACCGGGTTATCTACTTTTCAAAATCATTGCTGTAAATAGGTTTCCCGTCCGCAGTTTTTAGGTCAACAAAATCTACCTGGCATAATCCATTTGATATAAAACCGATCCCGGTGATCAGTCCGCAACTTTGATGATAAGCTGCGGTAAAAACCTCAACGTTGTTGATGCTGATGCTTGCTTTTTTGTTCTTCACTTTAAATTCAACATTTTGCCAGTCTTTCACGTTAAATCCCAGCGACGAAAAATCGGTGGTTTTACCATCCAAAGCGTTCTCGCCAAATTGCGCAGCGGCTATAGAAGTGCAGCCTTTCAGCGTACTTCTGAAATACATAAAATACCGCTGGCAAAACACCTCGCTCATTAAATACGGGCAGGCCTCGTTGTTTAGCGGATTAACCTTTATCCTGAATTTCAGCACAAAATTATCGCTGCTGCTGGCTATTTTCGACGGAAAATACGCCTGTATAATTACATTTTCCTTTTCTATATCAACCTTCCCGGTTATCAAATCAGCAGGGCTTAGTTGCATCGCTCCGTGCCTGATCCCGTTATTTGCCGGAAATAAATATTTAGGAATACTTTTGCGTACCCTTGGCATGGCATAAAAAAACCACCGGTCGGTTGGGATGCTTACCGGCAATTGTTTAATGATCTTGTTGTTGGCCATCAGTTTTGCGGTATGATAGCCGGGCTCGTAGTAAATATCGGTAAGGGTATAGCTGTGCTTAAATATTTTAACCCGCCGGCTTACATCCCACGATTGCTGGATGAAAAAACTATCGGCGTTTACCGAATCAATATTATACCTGAAGATGACGGTATTGGGCACATCGTTACCGGTTACTTTTACCGCCGAGAAATGGGCCTTATCGGCATTGCTTACCTCACGCGGGCCGGCATTCATTAAAACCACAACCGCCAGTATGGCCAGCAAGGTCAACCCTCCGAGTAACATGAAACCGGTGCGCCGGAATTTATTGGGTTTAGTAGCGGGACTGCCTTCATCCGGCACTTGTTCAGTGCTGATGCCCGTTGCGATATGATTAAGTTTAAAGCTTTGCCAGTTTTTATACCCGGCAGAAACCGCTACGGCATCCAGCGTGGCTATTTGCGGTAACCGGGAAAACTGCCCGTTCAATAAGCGCTTCACGGTAGACAGGCTTAGCAAAACCCCCGTTTTTTCGTGGATACGTTCGCATAAAAATTGCAGGTCGCGCTGCACCAAACTTTCGGGATGGGCAAAGCCCTCCTTTTGGCAAAGTACGGCCATGCAAATTTTTACCAACTGATGCTCATCAACACTGTTTGCCTGCATTTTGAAACTATTTGAACGGCTTTTGAAGGCGAAATTAAACAGGCCCCCACTAATTTTGATTCAGAAATTAAACGCCGCATACAAACTTAATCTTAAATCATAAAAAACAAATAAAATGAACAAGTTCTTCAAAACCGTACTTTTAACCTGGTTATTTGCGGGCACTACCGACATCATTTCGGCCTTCATCACCGTATACATCCACAGCGGAAAATTCCCGGCAAAAATGTTTCATTACATAGCCGGGGGCGCACTGGGGCTTAAGACAGCCATTGCGGGTGGCAATGCAGTGGCCTTTCTGGGTTTATTTTTTCACTATTTTATCGCATTCGCATTTACGCTGCTTTTTTTTCTGCTGTTGCCGCGTGTGAAATTTTTATCGTTCAACAAATACCTTATCGGGATGCTGTACGCCGTTTTTGTAAACCAGGTGATGGAACAGCTAATTCTTCGGCTTACCCCGCTTCCATCCGGTACGTTCGACCTTGCAAATGAATACATCGGCTGGATAAGCTTTGGAATTGTGTTTGGTATTCCCATCGCCTGGAATGCCTATAAATATTATGGGGTAGAATAAGGGACCGATTAGATTTGTCAACTTTTAAAAAGTTGACAAATCTTTCTATTGCGATCTATAAGCATCGCGGGATATATCATCAGAGTTACCAGCCAAAGCAAATTAAAGTGCATGCATAGCGCCGGGTGAATGCTATTCGCCCCTACCGGTTATACAATGCAATGCCAATATTAATTCCCACCACACCGGGGCGAATTGAATTCGCCGGGCGCATGTTCCAATAGCACTTGTTCAATTATCGCCATTTTTCTTCCCTTCTCAGCCGCCGGCAATCGGAAAAATTGGTTACATCTTCCGAAGTTTCGGGATTGCCCCGCCTGTTTTGCCGCCCTACCTTTGACCTGTCAAAACAAACAAAAAATGACAACGAACGAAAATGAATATTTACTTTTTAAATTTTAATACAATGAAAACTTCAATTAAATTAAGTGCAATTGCACTATCTATATTTACACTGTTAACAACCGCCGTTAAAGCACAAAACACTGCTACAGGCAGCACGGCCTCATCCACTTCAACAACTTACGACTCCGGTATCCGCCTCAGCGTTGGCGCTGATGCAGCGATCCCCTTAGGTAGCCTTAAAAACAACTATAACTGGGCCATCGGCGGCTCGGTACAGGCCGATTTCCCAATTGTACAGAAACAATTGTTTGTAACCGTAAATGCCGGCTATCTGAACTTCTTTAACAAAAATAACAACACCTTAAACACCGGCAGCGATCTGGAACTGCTTCCTGTTAAAGCGGGCTTAAAGTACTTCCCGATAACAGGCTTATACATCCAGGGCGAAGCAGGCGCTACCTTCCTGACTAACAAGAGCGAGGTTGGCGCTACCAAATCTGCAGCTTTTGTTTATGCTCCGCAGGTAGGTTACCTGATTCCTCTCGGTGGTAAAAACTACCTTGACGCAGGTGTACGCTTTGAAGGAAACACCAAATTTACCGATAATGGCACAACCAATAACTTCCTGGCACTGCGCGTTGCTTATGCATTCGGTATATAAATAATAATTGCTTTTTTGATTGTTTTGTGAGCCTGTTCCCAATTGGGGCAGGCTTTCGTTTGCTTTAATTACACGTTTAAACACCCATTTGACAGTATGGTGACCCGCTGACATTAGACAGACACTATTATGAGATTAACATAACAGTTGATACCCCGGTATTTTTGTCCTTTGCTTTTTCTGTATGAAAGCAAATAATATGAAGCAACTTGACAAAGCATTTGATAACCCCGGCGGTCTCCCAAGCCCGTTTAACGAAACACATAACCTGGCCGCCGGACAATCTTTTGGAAACAAGGAAAATAACCGGAATAATATCATCGTGATAAAACACAGGGGCGGCCAAATTGAACCCTTCCAGGCTGGTGCCAACTACTATTCGCTGGCTCTTTGTTTAAAGGGAAGCGCCGTTCGTACAATTAATCAATACAGGTTCCGGGTTGGTCCGGGCAGTATTCACCTGGCACGCCCGGGGAGCCTCAATGCTTATCATGAGGCCTCGGATGACCTGGAACTGCACACGGTTATGTTTACCGGCGAATTTCTTGCTGAAAGCATTGTCCGCGACTCGATGATTGGGAACTTGCTGGAAGAACGTAAAGAGGGGGCGCCATTTTTTCATCTCGATGAAAATACTGCCAAAATGATCACTCCGCTATTCGAAAAATTGGATAACGAAGTAAATACGGATAAGCCGTTTCACGGCCAGTTAGCCCGACTGTTGTTTGCGGAGCTGATGTTGGAAACAAGCCGCTTTTGCAGAGGGAGCGATGTACAGATAACCTGGAACACCAGCCGTCAGCACCAGCTTACCATTAAATTCAAAAGTCTTATTGAGGACAACTATATGACTTTGCGGACGGTTCAGGAATATGCCGACAAGCTTTTTGTGACCGCCAAACACCTGAGCGAAGTAGTTAAACAGGAGACAGGGCTCAATCCGCTGCACCATATCCATTCCCGCGTTTTCCAGGAGTCGAAATTTTGGTTATGCGGCTCGGGCCTGAGTATAAAGGAAATTGCATGGAAGCTGAATTTTGATACCAGCTCGCATTTCAGCAGGTTTTTTAAGCAATATACAGGGTATAACCCTTCCGAATTTCAGAGGATCCAATGCGCTATTTAATGAAGGCGGATAAATTTTAATGCGGCTTTACCTTCGCGTGATGAATTTCGTTTAATTTAACGATGGCCATTGTACAACAAACAGTGGCTAACCCGCTATAAATTGCCGCCGCCGGGAAGAAGAAAATAAAGACGTCTATCGTCAGTAATATGATGAATAAAGTAATGGGGATCAATAGCTGCAAACCCACAAGCGGGTATTTCATGCTAATGTCGCTCAGCGCCCAAAGCAGGCAGCCGGTGAGTACGATAAAAATGGCGATGATATAGCCATAACCGTCAAAGTAATCGCCCATACTATGTTCGGCGCCCATGAACGGAAACTTCCGTTCGGTCATGTGTTTAACCACTACGTCATACGAAGGGCTCGACAAAGTCTTCCACTTTAGATGTCCCAACACATGAAATAAGGCATGAATAAACATTAGTACGGCCGAAATCCGGAGTAAAAGTCTTGGTCCCATGGTTTAAAGGTTTATTTGAATGATTAAAATTGGGGAAATTTATTGCTTATTGCAAGTATTTTAAAAGTTACGACATTTACCCCCTGGAAAATGTATACCAGTATAAGAAACCCCGGCAAACAAATTGTTGATTAAACGCTTATTCAACACAACAAACAAACAGCATTTATGGACCTGAAAAATTTTACCCGCCTGCCCTTTTACATCAAACTCGCCTGTGTAATGTTCAGCCTTTTTGCGCTGGGTGCGCTGGTGATACTGGCCAAGGATATTTTGGCGCCTTTAATCTTTTCATGTTTGTTTGCTATCCTGTTGATGCCGCTCGCGAGTTTCTTTGAACGGCGCATCCGGCTGCCGCGTGGCATGGCCTCCATGATCGCGGTGGTCCTGCTGCTGTCGTTCATCACCGTAGTGCTCTACGTCATCGGATCGCAGATTGCCGCCCTGCTCAAGGACTGGCCGGCCTTCCAGGCGCAGATCAGCCATTCACTCTGGAACTTCCGCGGCTGGGTATCGGCGCACTTTGGTATCACGAGGCAAAAGCAGCTCAACGTGGTTAGTTCTGCCACCAGTAAGGTAACCTCGCCCGATGCGGCGCTGGTGGGAACCACACTGTTGTCCCTTTCTTCAATTATACTGTTCCTGATATTTATCTTTATCTATACGTTCTTTTTCCTGCTGTACCGACGCCTTATCCTCAAGTTCCTGGAATCGGTTTTCCTGGAAGAAAACAAAAAAAAGGTGCACGAGGTGATAGAACAGGTGCAGGCGATTATCCGCCAGTATATTGTGGGTTTACTCATCGAAATGACGATAGTGGCTACTGTAGTGAGCACAACGCTTACGATACTGGGTGTACAATACGCCATCCTGCTCGGTTTGATCGCCGGTATTTTTAACCTCATCCCCTATTTCGGCATTTTTGCCGCCATGGTGCTCAGCGCAACGGTAACCCTCGGAACATCTACCGACAGCACCGTTGCTATTTACGTGCTGATTACTTTTGTAGCTACCCACCTAGTGGACAGCAATATTATTTTACCCCTGGTGGTTGGCTCAAAGGTGCGGATCAATGCGCTGGTTACCGTGCTGGGGGTGGTTATTGGCGAAATGTTCTGGGGCATTTCGGGCATGTTCCTTTCTATCCCGGTTATTGCCGTGCTCAAAATCATCTTCGACAGGGTGGAAAGCCTGCAGCCATGGGGCATCATCCTTGGCGACGAAGAAAAGAAACAAAACAAACTGGCTAAGAAACTGAAGGTAGAGAGTGAAGAGGTGGGGGAGTGAAGCGGATTGTGCCGAGCCATTGAAAGCATAACCTGCGCGGCCCGGTTGACTCACCCCCGACCTTCGCTTTGCTCGGCCACCCCCTCTCTACGTTGGTGATCGTTGCACAACCAACACTGGAGCAAGTTTTTAAAAAAAACTCTCCGGTGTGAATAATTATAGTCGTGAGACTACAAAAATGTTCTTTGAAATATTGATTAAAACCAAGACAGCGATTTTAAAGTATATTGTTGTCCAAATCTGCTTAATATGCTGTCAAATACATTCTTTTTATAATTAACTATCTGTATTTGAATTGATTGTGTAGGTCTCAAGGCTTTTTTGAGTAGCTTTTTAAGGTTGTAAGCTGTAGCAGCCATAAGCATACATTTGTTTGCTTGTTCAAGTCCCTTAGTATTTATCCTTTTTAAAGCTGTGTGGTTAATTAAGGAACCGAATACCGGCTCGACGGTACTGGATCGCAGCAACTTCATCCGTTTGCCTTTAGCACTTTCAATCCTTTGCTGCATTAGCTCATATAGTTGTTTATCTATAGAATCCGTGAGTTTCTTAAATCCTCTGGCGTTTGTGCAGCTTTCCTTAAGCGGGCAATTTTTACAATCATTAGGATTAGTTTCATATACCTTTTTAAGGATGGTTGTTTTTTCAGCAGCCTCAATACGCCGGAAAGGAAGTTGTACCCCCTTCACACAGGTATACCTGTCCTGCTCAGCATCATAAATAAAGCCTTCGTTTTCCCGCGAGTGTTTATAGTTTCCGGGATTGGGAATGTATCCTTCAATACCCCGGCCTATCAATGCACGTATGGCATCGCCGCTGCTGTATCCTGTATCTGCCAGGAGTTCCTTGACCCGGATATCGTTCTCGCTCATGTTTTCAACCACATGGGTTAATATTTCCCGCATACTTGTATTATCAGCAGCATTCCCAGGAAAAGCCTGAATATAAGTAATGAAGTGACTTTCAGTATCTACGCTCATTTGAGATCTGTAGTATAAGTTCATCGGTTTACCCGGTTTCATCGTTAATCGGGCATCAGGATCTGACGGGCTAACATGTGTCTGATTCGTCGGGCCGGGTTTGTCCTGATCATCTTTTTTATTGTCTTTTGGCTTTTCCGGCTGTGTGGGTTCATCTTCGCTGTTGTCATTCAATTCCCGGCTAAAAACGGAAGCATCTTCCATAACCAGTCTTTCAATCATGCTATGCCTTGAGGCATTTGCTGGTATCAAAGCACTGTCAACAGCTTGTCGTTTACCCGAAATCAAACCTTCGTTAATACACAGCTTTAACACTTGTTTAAACAAGGACACAAATTGCTCCTCACCATAAAGCTTACGGGTACGGCTTAAAGTTGAATGCCATGGTAATTCTTCACCCAAATCATATCCTAAAAAATAAAGAATATCCATTCGCATGCCTGAAGTTGCGACAATGCGCCGGTCACTGTTAATGTTTTCAATATAACCCACAAGCATCAATTTCATGAAAACGATTGGGTCGATACTCTTTTGACCTTCTTTACCATAGTATTCCGACGTAGACCGATATAAGAAATCCAGATTAAGCAATTTCTTTAACCGCCGATAGAAATTATCGGCCGGAACATAGTCTGAAAGCTGAAATTGAATGAACAACTTTTCCTGATGATCTTTTTTCCCTTGCATAGGCTAATATACTAAAAATCAAAGTTTTAATCAATATTTCAAAGAACTTTTTTATTGCAAGTTCTTAATTAACTTGCTTTAGTTGTGCAACGATCACGTTGTAGAGAGGGGGAAAAATTCGGTCGCTCGCTGCCACAAGCCTCCCGGCTTGTCGCCCAAATGCCAGGCAACCTTCGAGCGCATCAATCCTCCTCCCCATCACCGGCCCTCCAAAGTTTAATTGTTATGCTATTAGGATTCTTTTCTTCGGCTTGCAGGTCTTTGGTTTTATGGACATAAACCATATCATTTTTATTGGCCCATAGCTCGTATTCCACCTCGCCGGGTATTTGGCCGGTGAGCACGGTGCCGGGCGGTATTTCAAAGTGCCGCATAATCATCAGGATTATCCGTTCGGTCTTCTTCATATCATCCATGGTTTTTTCCATTTTTGCTTTATAGGCTTGCACCTCGCGGTAATAGTTTATGATGGCATCCACTTCGCTTAAGCGGGTTTGTCCGCTATAAAGCGGTGCGTTGTTCAACAGGTTTTCGAAGCGATCGTGACGCTTAAAAAGCAGCTGGGTAAGGTTGTAATAATGGTTGCAATGGGCTGTAAATTCGGAGGTCATGGTTTTTTTGTTGAATAGTTAAAATGGGATGTGTGTGAGGTTTGTGGCATGGTATCTTGACGCTTGTTACCTGATTTGGCGATCCCTGGGGCTGGCATTCAAAGCCTCAACATTGAAATTGTTAGGTCCCATGGGCCAAGATTTGATTGCTTTGAGCAGAACTATTTGTATCTTTATTTTATAATAGTCAGTTTAATACCTGCGTTCAAGTTATTTAATATGGCAACCATAACTCATCAATCATGAAAACCGTTAAGAAGTTTACGTCGTTTGAGGATTTGAAATCTGTCGAAAACAACACGGTGGATAACAAATTGAGTTTGAAAAAACACAACGACTTCGAAAAAGTTATAAAAAGTATACACGCCGTAAAAGTGAATCCAATTAATAATAAGCAACCTCAATAATTCATATGAAAGATGGACTTCAGAATGTTTTGCTGGCGGTCTGCAGGTTGCTCGAAAAGTATGAAGTTCAATATATGCTGATTGGAGGAACGGCGGTAGCACTTAATGGCTATTATAGACATTCGATTAATAATGCCGGGGACCTGACTGATAAACCTGACATTGACATTTGGTATAACCCAACTTATGAAAACTACTTTAACTTTTTGAAAGTTATAGAAGAGCTGGGGCAGAACATTACTGCATTCAAAACCGAAGAAAATCCAGATCCACGTAAGTCATTTTTTAAATTAGACTTTGACAGCTTTACGTTAGATGCTCTTCCCAAAATTAAGGCCGATATCAAATTCGCCGTCGCTAACCAACGAAAAGAAACAGTGGAATTTGGGGCAATTAAAATTCACTTCATGAATTATCATGATTTAATTGAAGATAAAAAAGCTGTCGGCCGAAAGAAAGACTTAGAAGACATAACGCAATTAAGAAAAATTAGAGGCACAGAATAGTATCCCCGCCGCTCCTACCCGCCGGATTATTTATATAGTTTGCAATAGATTATTACACTGATCAGAAAGATTTGCTGCCCATTTTTGCGTTAAGTTGAAAGCTTAAGACATTTTAGCACTAAGTTGCGCTGCGCTAAACTTAGACCAGATTGGGAATGCTGCAAAAAAAGGCAAAAGGGTGATATGGATACAGTATATCAATACACAAGCCGGATTTATTGACTTAAAAACAGGCGCCTTCCATTTTATGTGGCAAGAATAATCCCTCTCCTCGCCGCCGCAAGCCGGGAGGACTTTTTGTTAATTGAAATCCATTGTATTGATTTCTGCCTCTATTACCTTGACATCCTGAAAATGCCTGAATATTGCATAGCCTAATATGCTCAAAAGTAAAATGAACATTGCGGCAGTAAATTTTTCTCCGAACAGTGAAAAACCCAATGCCGACAGGCCTAAAAATAAACCGATTAATAATACTTTTGATGGCCCGCAAACTCTTCTTAGGGACTGGTTGCTTAAATAATATTTGTCTGTAGAATGGTTGATTACTGCGATATAGGGACCGGATGCCCTGTTTTCGCGTACTGCAGCAATTACGGATACCGAGTTGCTTTCGCGGATAGCCAAATTGAAGTCGCTTAATTGGAACGAATGTTCATTTCCTTTTCGATCCTGAAGAAAAAACTCGTCGTGAATGATGGTGGTTGAAGTAGCGTACCCGCCTCCGGAGCTGCTTAACACGCCGCCGCCGCTCACCTGTATTTCGGGGTATTTAAGACTGCTTAACACCGTTCCTGTAATAACATGAAGCTTATATGTTTTGCCACTTAAATTTACTGTTTGCATGTTGGTTTGGTTTTAGCATGCCTAAACAACAACGATGTTTCGGACTGTTACGGAATCTTGTTGATGTTTAAGAAATCAAATGTACATTTTTTTTTATCAGATTTTACAGCTAAGGTATTACTACCAGGAGCTGTGCAAACGCTGTACAGACAGGTTTCTGCACGCGCAAAATTGCCGGCTATTGAAATGTTTTACCAACGACCGAACTGCCACAACAATCCGGTTGAGTGCGGTGCGGAGGCGTATCCGCCGGATTATTTATATAGTTTGCAATAGATTATTACACTGATCAGAAAGATTTGCTGCCCATTTTTGCGTTAAGCTGAAAGCTTAAGACATTTTATGACTAAGTTGCGCTGCGCTAAACTTAGTCCAGATTGGGGTTCGTTTTAAATTAAACTACAAACTTTTCGCGTTCATTTTGATCGTTCGCCTTTCCAATCGTGAGCGTGGGTGCTCACAACGGTATGCGTCTGAGCGGGGACGCTTAGACGGGCGGATGTTGTGGTAACGTAAAATGTGGCATATTCCGCCAATACGTAGAAGGATTTATTTCGGCGGGACGCTTAAATTCTTAGGTTCCGAGTGCACGAACTTGGACCGGTCGGGAATTGATCAAACTTATGACTTCCTAAACTAATTTTAGGCGTAATGGTTATTTTTTATTTAGCTTTACGAACCAAACTTTATGAAGAAAATTATCCTCGACACTAATATCATCATTAAATATCCGAAACTGCTAGGGATCAAAATACCTGAAACTGTTTTGGTCATTACCACTGCTGTTATGGAGGAATTGGTATTAAAAACCAAGTTCAATGACGAACTAAGTGAGTTGATCGATCAGGCAAATCGGGCCGGTAACGTAGAAATTGTGGGTAGCAACGCTCCCGACATTCGCGCATATGAGTCGATGGTTCCGACATTTGGCCTAGCCGGCGCAGACCAAAATCTGCTTGCAACCGCTTTATATTATCGGGGCTTAGGTGTCAACGTTTCTCTCTCATCTAATGATAAGTATATTCAGATACATGCAAACACATTCAATTTTCCGCTCGTCGACGATCAACATATTCAAGAACTGGTCAAGGCCGGAGAAAAAGTTAGCGGTAGCACCGATCTCGGCAAGAAAATCGAATCGTTCGAATCAAGGGCAATAAAACGTTTCGTCCGACAATTCATCGTACCTGTTTCCATTGGATTCATAGCGAAGTTTTTATCTGAATACGGAGAGCGGCTTTATGACACGATAAACATCTGGGGAACTATCGCCTTTTTCGTCCTTATCGGGATAGCGCTTTTTGTTGTCCGGGAAAAATGGCGGCTTGGGTACGGTTTGACGGAATTCTTTTTTGGTGTTTTTTCGATCATTTTTCTTTTTTGGCCAGCTTTTGATTACCACAAAGTGAAAGAGTTGGACATTGATATTAAGCTTGTCGCGGGCTTGTACGTTATGGTCCGAGGACAAGACAACATAGTTAGAGCTTTAAAGGGGACTAAACCAGGTGTGTTCTTGGCAGAAAGACTCAAGATCGGCTTATAATTATATCGTAATTCCCCAATCCGAGCCTGTCGCCTGAACTATCGGGAGTCTATCATCTTATCAATAAGGGGAACATTGCCAAGATTAAGGTAATTGTCTTTATTATCTTTGTTGATTCACAAAACGTTTACGTAGATTTATATTTTATAATGAAATGATCACCGACCAATCTAAACCTGAATCAACTGACGTACCTCAGACCATTTTTCAGCAGTTTATTCAAGACCTGCGCAAAACCGAAACTCCGCCGTCAATTGTTAACGAATTGGAAAAGCTAATCGCCAGCGGAAATCCGATTACTGACATAATTCTAAGGGCTGCTTTAACGAAGAATATTGAAATATGATCACCGTTAAGAAATTGGAGGTGTTTGAGTTTCGAGGTATTCGGCATCTTGAACTTGATTTCAAAGGAAAGAACTTTGCGATTTGCGGTAAAAATGGGACTGGTAAAAGTGGAATCGTCGATGCGCTCGAATTCGGGTTGACTGGTAACATATCCCGGCTTTCAGGTAGCGGCACTGGCGGTATCTCCATTAAAGATCACGCACCGCACGTTGACAGCCGCACAAGTCCAGCAAACGCCAAAGTCATATTAACAGTTTTTATCCCTTCGCTTAATAAAGAGGCGACCATAGAACGTTCCGTCAGTGATATACAGAATCCTGTTATTAAACCCGCCTCGAAAGAAGTTATTGGAATGTTCGCGGAGGTTGCCAATCATTCGGAGTTCACTTTATCCAGAAGACAGCTTATTAAATACGTAATTTCCACCCCTGGTGCAAGGGCTGAAGAAGTACAATCGTTGCTTAAACTGGATAAAGTCGAGACTTTGCGCCAACAGCTTCAAAGAATAGCAAATGCTCATAAAAAGGACGTAAATCCGCTCAAAACGCAGAAAGATGAGGCTGCGAAAAATCTCACTGTTGCATTAGGCGTAGCCGAGCTGAATCCGGAAAAGGTTTTGGCTGCTGTTAATGAAAAGCGTGATATTCTTGGACTACCCAAGATTATTGAATTGATGTCGACGACCAACCTCAGTGACGGGATGACCGTAGTAACAGAGAAAGCCAGTACAATATCCAAGCCCCATGCGCTTTTTGAAATGGAGACACTGGATCAGGCACTGAAAGCATACCATAAATTGAGCAAAGATGAGACGTTGTCCGCCTTTATCACGAAAATAGATGCATTAAGCAAAGATCCGGCATTATTGACAGGGTTAAGCCGGGAAGGGTTTTTACGAACGGCTATGACAATAGTCGACGATGACTTTTGTCCTGTCTGTGACAGTGAGCTGGGACTGGAGGAAATCAAAACAGTTATCCAAAATAAACTTAATATTTTCGAAGAGGTTTCCGAAAGACGGAAAGGTTTGGAAGCTGAATTAACCCCATACACCCAAAAGATAAGAGATCTGATAGCTGCGATCCAAGTAGTAAAGGATTATGGTAAGTCATTAAAGCCAGTGATTAACACTAAACAATTTGATGATCTTATAGTGGCGCTTCAAACCAGTATGTTCCGCCTCAACTCATTTCTGCCAATATCGGAGTTGCTTGAGGCATTAAATGGCTATGGGGAATATCCCCGAAACATTGATCTTCTCGCAGCAGATTTGTTAAGAGGGATACAGAGAATACCCGAGCCAACTCAGCAAGATGCGGCACGCACGTATCTTATTATCGCCCAGGAAAGAATGGTCCATTACAGGGAGACGGCGTCAAAACACCGACAAGCTGAAGAACAGGCAAAGGTCAGTATTGGCGTATTCGAAACCTATGCTAAGGTGGCGACATCAACTTTGGAAGGCTTATATAAGGATGTAGAAAGTAATTTTGTAGAATTATATCGCTTCATCAACAATGATGATGAAGCGGAATTCACAGCGCAATTGACCCCGTCAATGGGCAAGCTCGGGTTTGATGTTGATTTTTACGGCCGGGGGTATTTTCCGCCCGGTGCGTATCATAGCGAAGGCCATCAGGATGGCATGGGGCTTTGCTTGTATCTAGCCCTGATGAAACATATATTAAGGGACAACTTTACTTTTTCCGTTTTGGACGACGTACTAATGTCAGTGGATAGCGGACATCGGCGGGAGGTTTGCAAATTGCTGAAAGAGAAATTTCCTAATACCCAGTTTATCATTACCACACATGACCAAGTTTGGCTGAAGCATATGGCTACAGCCGGTCTCATTCAAGGCAAATCCTCTATTTTGTTCCGTAAATGGAGTGTCGATAGCGGTCCAAACCAGTGGAATGACCAAGACGTTTGGAGCGAAATTTGGGTCCACATAAAAATGAATGATGTGCGCAGCGCGGCTGCCTTGTTGCGCCACTATCTTGAATATTTGTCAGGCGAGATTTGCCACAATCTTCGCGCAAGGGTTGAATTCCGTGCAGACGCACAATATAGCTTGGGTGATCTACTGCCTCAAGCAACCGCTCAATTTAGTAAGCTACTGAGTGACGCAGAGAAATCGGCCCGTTCCTGGGGAAAAACCGATGAGGCGGATCAGGTCGCAGCAAGGCTATCTAAATTCAGAAGCTTAGTAACACGATCAAATATTGAACAGTGGCAGATCAATCCAAGTGTGCATTATACCGAGTGGCCAAACTTGGAGGGTACTGATTTTGTACCTGTTTATAATGCTTTTAAGGAACTCACCGAAGCGCTTTCATGCCCTGTCTTGGATTGTAGCTCATTATATTACTTAGTTTTGGAAAAAAACAGTCCATCTGTATTGCGTTGTTCATGCGGCACCACCAGTTTAAATCTTGTAAAGAAATGAGTATACGTATAGGGAACTACAATTTTCTTGGCTCAGAAAATGCCCCGCCCAGCCAAGCGGGGACGCTTGGCTGAATGCCGTTTTGAGCGTCCACGCTCACGATGCCAAGTGTTTAAGTGTGGACGCTCATATCTTGAACAGGCGAAACATCATTCCCGAAAAGAAATTTGCAAACTGCATTTATACCCCGCCATTATCCGCTTCGGCTTCTGATAGATGGTTTGGTTGCCAAATGCTATTACTACCTTCCACCGGAATGGAGTTTGCGCGGGGGATTGTCCTTTCTAAATGCTCCGTTATAACCGGCGAAAGCAGTATCTCGATTATTGACGTTTTGTAGTCCGCATCAGGGTTGGGATTTAGGTGGGTCATTGTTGTTTGTACATCCCGCATCAGCACCTGCGGCAGCAATATATAGGGTGTTACCGTCGTCCTGCTCGCTGCGGCGAAGCAATTTGCGCCGGGCGTTGTGCTTTGTATATCATCGGTTGGGGTATGCACGGCGATGGTATAGTTAGTTAACCCATTTTGGTCATTGGTCATTGGGTCATCCGCATATCCTTTTTGGTCATTGGTCATTGGGTCATCCGCATATCCTTTTTGGTCATTGGTCATTGGGTCATCCGCGTAATCTTCAAATTGGCTAATTTTAAAATCTTCAAATTTGTCCTCATCTGCACATCCACGCATCTGCACATCTGCCCATCCTCCCTCATTTTCAAATTGACTAATTTTCAAATCTTCAAATCCCTCCTCATCTGCACATCCTCGCATCTGCACATCTGCACATTCGATAAGCCGGTTAACGGTACCCAAGCCTATTCCCAGCTGTTTACTGATTTCGCGCTGGCTGAGGCCTCCGGCGGTGAGGGCGGCTACTTTTTTGGCGAGTTGCTGCCGGGCGGCGGCGGTGCGGGTTTGGAGGTGATGATGTTCGGCGCTGTAGCCCTCGAACTTGAAATGTAAAAATGTGCCGGGCTTTTGGATGCGGCACAGGCATACGTTGTCGTCGCCGTAGCGCTGGCGGGTGTTGCGCTGTTTGATTTGTTTGAGGTAACACAGATGATTGCCGGTGGTGCTTTTGCCGATGGCGAAGGCGCTGTCGGCAAAGTTGATGAGCAGCTTGCTGCCGTGCAGGTCGTCGGCGCTGATGGGTTGTGTGGGGTTGCGTCGTTTTGGGGTGTGCGCCAGCACCAGGATTGACAGCTTGTGGTCGGTTTTTAGCGTTTTGAGGCTTTTCATCAGCGAAAGCGCCACCACCGAATTTTCGGTGCCGCCGCGCAGGCAGGTAATGTTATCAATAATAAGCACGGTGGCCTTAGTCATCCGTACTTTATACTCAATGGCCGCAATGAGCAGTGCATTTTCGTCGACATTGGGCGGCGGGTCGGGTATGAAATTGTATTCGGCACGGTAAAAATTATCGGAGAATATATGGTCATCGTCGCCATTGCTGTACCGTAGTCCGAATTGTGCCCGGGTAAGTTCGAAATCGATATAGAGCACACGGGCGGGCGGCGCCTGGCAGGGAAACGGTGCAATGCTGCGCCCGCGTGCAATGCTTTCGCCAATCTGTACGGCCAGCACCGACTTGCCGATATTGCTGTCGGCAAACAGCATGCACAGTTCGCCCTGGTGCCATAGTTCGCCAAACAGCATTTTGGCTTTGGGTTCGCGCCGGGCCAGCTCCATCCAGCGGCTGCCTTTTTCAACCGTAAACAGGCGGTGACTGTCTTCGGGACTGGGCATTTCCGGTTCGGGGCGTTTTTTTCTTTTAGCCGGACGGTATGGCAGTCCGCGGGTTTCGGCGCGGAGCTGATCGATGTAGGAAGGGCGTTCAGTGGGTGATGGGGTGGTGGGCATGGTAATGTGTTTGTTTGTTACAGGCATGGCGGGTTGACTCACCCCCTGTCATCGCTTCGCTCGACATCCCCCTCTCTACTGCGTAGAGAGGGGGAAAGACCAGGGGGGCCCCATCTTTGCGCAGCAGAGAGGGGTGCCGGCGAAGCACGGCGGGGTGAGTCAACTGGGCCGCGTGCTTAGACTGCAGGCATTGTTGACCCACCCCCGACCTTCGCTGCGCTTGGCCACCCCTCTCTACCATGTAGAGAGGGGGAAATAAGGAACAAATGTAGCTTCCCCCTCTTTGCGCAGCAGAGAGGGGTGCCGGCGAAGCACGGCGGGGTGAGTTAACTGGGCCGCGTGCTTAGGCTGCAGGCATTGTTGACTCACCCCCGACCTTCGCTGCGCTTGGCCACCCGCTCTCTACGATGTAGAGAGGGGGAAATAAGGAACAAATGTAGCTTCCCCCTCTTTGCGCAGCAGAGAGGGGTGCCGGCGAAGCACGGCGGGGTGAGTCAACTGGGCCGCGTGCTTAGAGCGCTACTGAAACGATATTTTTTTGAACACGGATTGTTGCAGCGCATATTTTTTCTATTTTTAAGGATGCCATCGATAATCGAATTTTGCCGTGAATTACGTCAGCGCGAAACGCCTGCGGAAAAATTATTATGGCAACACCTTCGCAATCGAAAGTTTTATGGTCGGAAATTCCTGCGGCAACACCCTATTTGGGTTGAGAATACGTTCGGCAAATATTTGTATTACATCCCTGATTTTTATTGCCACGAAGCGAAATTGGTGATAGAAGCTGATGGGCCGATTCACTTGCTGAAAAAGGACTATGACAAAAATCGGGACGCGGTACTGAACGCACTGGGATTAACTATAGTTAGATTCGACAACGATGAAATTCTTAATGATTTGCAGATGGTTCTGGATAAGATAAAGAACCTTCTGGAAAGCTGACTTCGCCCCGATAGTTGACTCACCCCCTGTCGTCGCTTCGCTCGACATCCCCCTCTCTACTGCGTAGAGAGGGGGAAAAATGCAGGGTGGAATGCAGCTTCCCCCTCTTTGCGCAGCAGAGAGGGGTGCCGGCGAAGCCCGGCGGGGTGAGTTAACTACGCTGGGCAAGGTTAGCATCTGGATAACGATTACAACAAATTTAAGTAGTTGCACTGGATGATGTGGTGACAGTGTTTTGTCAGTGATTGGGTACAGGCAGGTACAAACCAAGGGCCATCGGCCCGAACGATGTTATTTCCACGGGTTAAAACCCGTGGAAATTGACAAACAAACACAAGAGTGCCATCGGCACGACCCATGTTTTTGCCTAAATCCAGGTATCGTCAATTCATTCGAACAATGTATATCACGCTTTGATGATATGGGCCGAACCTACGGTTCTCCATCTGTTTTTCCATGGCTGATTTCCACGGGTTAAAATCCGCGGCTACAAGATTGATCGAGGCTACGCCTCTTTTTTTCTCAAAAATTTACTGTTAAAAAGCATGGAACGCCTGACTGTCAGTTAGTTTCGTAGTCACTGTTGGGTATTAATTCAAATAGCTATTGATTATCAGCCACTTAGCTAAATTAAATCAAAATAAAAAATTAAACACCTGATAATGAGTATATTTCAAAATCAAGTAAGTGTTCCAAAATGTAAAAGTGGAACGCTTGCCTGCATCGGGTAATCCCCCTAACCCGCTCGCCCACCCCCGTTATTCCCACAAATACCCAACGATAGCCCGTAAAAATCACGTTGCAACATCCACTTTTCCCAAAAAAGCTTGTAACTTCAAATCCTCTTAAGCAACTAACTATGGAAGACGACAAAAGCCTCTTAAAGCCCCAACAGGGGCTCCACCCGGAGGATAATTCGCGACGCAATTTCCTGAAGCAATCAACCCTGTTAACTGCTGTGGCGCTTACGCCCGTTGCGGCCGTTAAAGCTGCCGAAAGCCACATGGACGAAAAAATAGCCGAAGCCTTTGAAAAGCTGCCGCTAAAAATGGAAGTGAACGGCGTGGCCAAAAGCTTACAGGTGGAACCGCGTGCCACCCTGCTGGATATCCTGCGCGAACAGCTTGACCTTACCGGCACCAAAAAGGGCTGTGATCATGGTCAGTGTGGCGCCTGCACCGTGCATGTGGACGGTCACCGTGTAAACTCCTGCCTCACGCTGGGCATTATGGTAAACGGCAAAAAGATCACCACCATAGAAGGTCTGGCCAAAGGCGACGACCTGCACCCCATGCAGGAAGCCTTCCTGAAACACGACGGCTTCCAGTGCGGCTATTGCACACCGGGACAAATCATGTCGGCCGTGGCCTGTATCCGCGAGGGTCATGCCAATTCCGAAATGGAGATTCGCGAATACATGAGCGGCAACATCTGCCGTTGCGGGGCCTATCCCAACATCGTAAACGCCATACAGGAAGTTAAGGAAGGAGGAATTGCCGTATGAAACAGTTTCAATACATCCGCCCCGCCACACAGCAAAACGTGCTGGATGCCATCACCAAGTCCGGCACAAAAATCATCGCCGGCGGCACCAACCTGGTGGACCTGATGAAGCGCGGCGTTACCGCCCCCGATAAACTGGTGGATATAAACCATCTGCCGCTAAAAGGTATAACGCCAACAAAATCCGGATTACATATAGGCGCATTGGCGCTAAACAGCGTTGTTTCAGAAAATGCGTTGGTGCTGCAAAAGCACCCGCTGTTGTCGCTGGCACTAAAAGCCGGGGCATCGCCGCAGCTGCGCAACATGGCCACCGTTGGCGGCAATATGATGCAACGCACCCGTTGCACCTATTTTTATGATACCACCATGCCCTGCAACAAGCGGGAACCGGGAACCGGCTGCGGCGCTATGGAGGGCTATAACCGCATGCATGCCATTTTCGGCGCAAGTCAGCAATGTATTGCCGTACACCCCAGCGATATGTGCGTGGGCTTAGCAGCCCTGGATGCCGTGGTGATCATTGCCGGTAAAAAAGGCGAAAGGCGTATCCCATTTGTTGATTTCCACCGCCTGCCCGAAGATCATCCGGAAACGGATAACCACCTGGCCAAAGATGAGCTGATTGTAGGTGTAGAGATTCCCGATAATAACTTCGCCAAAAACAGCTACTACCTAAAAGTGCGCGACAGGCAATCTTATGCCTTTGCCCTGGTATCGGTAGCAGCAGCGCTGGACATCAGCGGCGGCCTCATCAAACAGGCGCGGTTGGCTATGGGCGGCGTGGCGCATAAGCCATGGCGCTTGTACGATGCCGAGAAATCGCTGGTGGGCAAGGCCCCAACCGAAGAAAACTTTAAAGTGGCTGCACAAATTGCCATGCAAGGCGCAAAGGCTTACGAATACAATGCCTTTAAACTAAAACTGGCCCCCGCAAGCATCAGCGAAGCGCTGAAACATGCGGCAGGAGTGGTGTAGTTTTTTCTTTTGTCATCCTGAGCGCAGCGAAGGATCTTCTTCACCATGCCCGCGAACTATGCTAATTAGCCATTGCAGGGCGTAGAAGATTCTTCGCTGCGCTCAGGATGACAAATCGCTTTAAGAAATTGCCCGTATGCCATCAATGACCTAATGACCTAATGACTTAATGACCAAATGACTAACAAAAATGGCTTAACCCGTGTAGACGGTCGGTTAAAAGTAACCGGCGCTATAAAGTATGCTGCGGAATACAAATTCCCCGGGCTGGTTTATGGCGTGGTGGTAAGCAGCACCATTGCCAAAGGGGAAATCACGGGAATTGATAGCAAGGCGGCCGAAAAATCGCCGGGGGTAATAGCCGTCATCAGTCATTTAAATGCACCAAAAATTCCGGGGTACGATCGTAAGCCAAACGATTTTGATCCCAATATAAAAACCTTTAACGATAGTAAAATTTACTTTTACGGGCAGCCCGTTGCGCTGGTAATTGCCGATAGTTTTGAACGGGCCAAACATGCGGCCACGCTGGTAAAAGTATCATACCAAAAACAGCAGCAGCAAACCAGTTTAACGGCTAACCTGCAAAACAGCTACAAACCCTGGGGTGATGGCAGCGATTACCTGCGCGGCGAAGCCAATGCCTACCGCAATGCATCTGTAAAAATTGAGGCCGAATACCATACGCCCATCCACGTACACAACGCCATGGAGCCCTTCGCCATGACGGCCGTTTGGGATGGCGATAAAATAACTGTATATACCAAGGCCCAGGCCATCAAAAGTATGCAGCAGGACATTATGAATATGTTTAAGCTGCCTATAGAAAACGTACAGGTATATTCAAAAGTAATAGGCGGGGCCTTTGGCAGCGGCTCGCCACTATGGCCGTACGCTAAGGCAGCTTTGATAGGTGCAAAAGTGATCAACAAGCCGCTTAAAGTGGTGATCGACCGCGAGCAGATGTTTACCATGGTGGGCTACCGTTCGCCTGCGGTGCAAAAGATAGGTATGGGCGCTTCCGCGGATGGTAAGCTGGTTGGGATTACCCACGAAGCAACCGGCGAAACTTCCACTTACCAGCAATTTGGCGAGGGGATCACCGATACCACCAAATTTTTGTACGATTGTCCCAATGTAAATACCCAATACCGCTTAACGCGGTTGGATTTAAGCACACCCACCTATACCCGCGGTCCGGGTGAAACCACTGGTGTTTTCGCGTTGGAGTGTGCGGTGGATGAACTGGCTCACGCGCTGAATATGGACCCGCTGGAATTCCGCAAAAAGAATTATGCCGACCACGACCCGGAGGAAAACAAACCCTGGAGCAGTAAATACCTGGATGAATGTTATTCGCTTGGCGCGGAACATTTTGGCTGGGATAGGCGCAAACAAAAGCCGGCATCAGTAATCGAAAACGGCTGGTTGGTTGGCTATGGCGTAGGCAGCGGTGCTTATGGCGCAGGCCGTGCCAATTGCAGCGCCAGGGCAAAACTAAGTGCTGATGGTATATTGCTGATCCAAAGTTCCACCAGCGACATGGGACCCGGTACCGCGACCGTAATGGTAAAAATAGCCTCGGATATTATTGATATCCCGGTTGAAAATATCCGGTTCGAGCTGGGGAGTTCGGCGTTACCCGCTGCGCCTGGTGAATATGGTTCCATTACTACCTCGTCGGTGGGTTCGGCGGTGTTTGACACCTGCACCGAATTAAAGGAGAAATTTAAGCAGATAGCCGGTGGTACTGATAATCCCGACTATCTGAAAATATTAAAAGAACACAACCTGCCCTTCGTGGAGGTTACGCACCACACCTCCGGCCGCGCGCCTGATGCGGATAAGTATTCGGCGCATGCTTATGTCACCCATTTTGTGGAGGCGCATGTGCATCCGGCTACCGGCATGGTGAAAATTAAAAAGGTGGTGTCGGCAGTTGATGGTGGCAAGATCCTAAACCCGATAACGGCCCGCAGCCAAATCATTGGCGGCGTAGTATGGGGTATTGGCATGTCGCTTACGGAAGAGGGCGTGCTGGATCACCGCTATGGCAAATACGTAAATGCCAACCTGGGCGATTACCATGTAGCCACCCATGCCGATGTGCCGCAAATTGAAGTAGTTTTTGTTGACAAAAAAGACCCTGTTACCAACCCGATGGGCTCAAAAGGCATCGGTGAAGTAGCCATTGTAGGCTTTGCAGCGGCAGTGGCTAATGCGGTGTTTAATGCAACGGGGATAAGGGTAAGGGATTTGCCGATTACGCCGGATAAATTAATTTGAGAAAGTTCATGGTTGATAGTTCATGGCCGCTACAGGCAGTTTTGATAATTGAAATAAATGGAAGACAAGATATCAAATAAAAATTCATCCAAGGGCCCGAGCCGCGTCGACGGACGGTTAAAAGTAACCGGAGCAGCAAAATATTCGGCAGAATATGCTTTGCCGGGGATGGCCTATGGCGTTTTGGTGGGCAGTACCATTACTAAAGGCACCATTACCTCCATCGATACCAAAAAAGCGGAAACGGCGCCCGGCGTATTGGCGGTGATCAGCCATTTTAATTGCCCGAAAGTTCCGGGTTATGATAGTGCCGATCCTGCCGTTAAGGGGCCGTTAAAGATTTTTCACGACAATAAGATCGTCTACAACGGACAACCCATAGCCGTGGTAGTTGCTGACAGCTTTGAGCGGGCATTATTTGCCGCCGCGCTGGTAAAAGCGGAGTACAACGCCGAAAAACATCATACCAATTTAAAAGACAACTTAACCAAAGCGGTTGCGCCGCATGATGATGCTGTTTACAGTCGCGGTATGCCCGAAGCCTGGAAAACTGCGGCGGTAACTGTTGAGCAGGAATATATTTTACCCAGCGAGGTGCATCACCCCATGGAGCTGCATGCCATTATAGCCCGCTGGGACGCTGCCGATAAAATCAGTGTTTGGGATAAAACTCAGGGCGTAAAGGATACGCAGAGCAATATTGCCAAACTGTTCGGTATCCCGGTAGATAACGTACAGGTGCATTCAAAATTTGTAGGCGGCGCCTTTGGGAGCGCCTTGCAGGTTTGGCCGCACGAGGTGGCGGCCATCATTGGCGCAAAGGTGGTTAAACGTCCTGTTAAACTGGTATTGAGCCGTGCGGATATGGCTACATCGGTGGGCTATCGTCCGCATACCTGGCAAAAAATTGCTATTGGCGCTTCCGCGGATGGCAAGTTAGTAGGCGTTGTACACGAAGCCGCCGGGCAAACTTCAACTTTCGAAGATTTTGCGGAAGGCCCGTCGGATGTAAGTCGTCAGTTGTATGCCTGTCCCAATGTAAGCACCAGTAATAAAATGGTTTCGCTGGATATCGGTTCGCCAACCTGGATGCGCGGCCCCGGACCGGCGACCGGTACCTTCGCGCTGGAATCGGCCATGGATGAATTATCCTACAAACTGAATATCGACCCAATTGAATTGCGCTTGCGCAATTACGCCGAAACCGATCCTGAAAGCGGCAAACCGTTTTCGGGCAAAAATTTAAAAGATGCGTACAGATTAGGTGCAGATAATATCGGCTGGAGCGACCGCAGCCAAACACCCGGTTCGGTTACTAAAGATGGCTGGCTGGTAGGTTACGGCATATCGGGCGGTGTTTTTGGCGCCGACAGGGAGCCGGTAACACTCACCGCTACCATGATGGCCGACGGCAAGCTCGTTTTGCAAACCGCAGTAAGCGATATTGGTCCGGGTACGGCAACAGCCATGGTTGCCGTAGCTGCCGAAACGATGGATATGCCTGCGGATAAGATTCGTTTTGACCTTGGCGATTCTGCATTTCCTGCTGCGCCACAACAGGGCGGGTCAACCATTACTTCCAGCGTTGGCTCGGCCGTGTATATGGCTTGCCGCGATCTGAAGGAAAAATTTCAGCAATTAATTGGCAACGGAGGCACGGATAAACCCGATTATGCAAAGGTGCTAAAACAACATAACCTACAGCGGCTACAAGTTACTGCCGACTCGAAAGCCGGCAAGGAAGTAGATACTTACGCCATGTACTCCTGGTCGGTACATTTTGTTAAAGTATTGGTAAACCCGGCTACCGGGGTGGTTAAACTGGATAAAGTAACTTGCGTAGCCGATAATGGCCGCATCATCAGCCCTAAAACAGCCCGCAGCCAGATTATAGGCGGGGCAATTATGGGTATAGGTATGGCGTTAATGGAGGAGGCGGTAATAGATGACCGCTACGGCCGGGTAATAAACAGCAATTTTGCCGATTACCATGTGCCCGTTAATGCGGATATTCCGCAGATCGAGGCGCTGTTTGTGAATAAACCTGATTATAATATTAACCCTATCGGTGCCAAAGGCATGGGCGAAATATCCCTGATCGGCATGGCCGCCGCAGTGGCCAATGCTGTTTACAATGCAACAGGAAAACGCGTAAGGGATTTGCCCATTACGCCGGATAAACTAATTTAATTGGTTCACTGGTTCATTAGTTCATTGGTGTCGCTTTCAGAGAATGTTAGGCGACGAATTACCCACTAATGAACTTTGCACCAATGAACTAATGAACCATTGAACTAATGAACCAACCTATGGAAACAAAAACCAAATTCGGAAACAGCGAAGGCCCAAGCCGGGTTGACGGCCGCATGAAAGTTACCGGCAGGGCTAAATACTCCGCCGAATATAGTGTGAAAGGGGTAACTTACGGCGTATTGGTCGGCAGCACTATCGCCAAGGGCACCATTAAAACCATCGATACCAAAAAGGCTGAGGGCGCTCCTGGTGTACTTTCGGTAATCACTTACCTTAATGCGCCAAAAATTCCCGGTTATCAAACCGATGCCCCGCAGCCTAAGGGAGCCTTAAAGATATTTTATGATAACCAGGTTTATTTTAACGGCCAGCCCATTGCCCTGGTAGTGGCTGATTCGTTTGAGCGCGCGTTGTTCGCTGCCTCGCTGGTAAGTGCCACTTATGATAAGGGCGAACATCAAACCAATTTAAAAGCCAACATCGCCAATGGCACAGCGCCCCGCAACGGTAAGGATTATATTCGAGGACAAGAGGATGCCTATAAAACCGCACCCATAAAAATTGAGCAGGAATACATCATCCCTACCGAAGTACATAACCCCATGGAGCTTCACGCCATTATTGCCCGCTGGGATGCCGACGATAAAATAACCGTTTACGATAAAACTCAGGGTGTTAAATCAACCCAGCGCAGCATAGCGCAAGCCTTTAAATTACCCCCGGAAAACGTGCAGGTTACTGCGCCTTTTGTAGGTGGTGCATTCGGCGCCGCATTGCGCACCTGGCCGCACGAAATTGCTGCGGTACTGGCCGCAAAGGTTGTAAAGCAACCCGTTAAACTGGTGTTGAGCCGGGCCGATATGTTTACTTCGGTAGGTTACCGCCCGCATACCTGGCAAAAAATTGGTTTGGGCGCTACGGCGGATGGCAAGCTGGTTGGCATCACGCACGAGGCTGCCGGGCAAACTTCGGCTTATGAAGATTTTACCGAAGGGGTGGTTAATATCAGTCAGCTGATGTACGCTTGCCCTAATGTCAACACCAAATACAAAATCGTTTCACTTAATGTAAATACGCCTGCCCCTATGCGCGGGCCGGGTGAAGCAACAGGAGCTTTCGCATTGGAGTCGGCATTGGATGAGCTATCTTATGCCGTTAATATCGACCCGATTGAACTGCGTGTGCTTAATTATGCTGAAACCGACCCCAGCAGTAGCAGACCCTATTCGAGCAAGTTTTTAAAGGATGCGTACCAGCTTGGCGCTGATAAAATAGGCTGGAGCAACCGTAAGCAGCAACCGGGTTCGGTTACCGAATCGGGCTGGCTAACAGGCTACGGCATGGGCGGCGGCTTGTTTGGCGCTTATCGCGGAGCCGCTACCGTTACGGCGCGCATGATGGCCGATGGTACGCTGATCCTGCAAACAGCAGTTACCGATATTGGTCCGGGGACAGGTACTGCCATGGTGAATATCGCATCCGAATTAATGGGTGTGCCCGCTGCCAACATACGGTTTGATATGGGCGATTCATCGCTGCCGCCGTCACCAACACAAGGCGGTTCGCAGGTTACGTCAACCGTCGGCTCGGCAGTTAATGATGCCTGTAAGGAGTTAAAAGATAAATTTATGCAGCTGAACGGCACCAACGAAGGCGGTAGTTTGGATTTTGTTAAAATATTAAAAGATCATAACCTGCCGCAATTGGAAGTAACCACTTCATCAAAAGGCGGCGCCGAGCAGGGCAAATATGCCATGTTCTCGTGGTCGGTACATTTTATGAAAGTACTGGTAAACCCGGTAACCGGTGTGGTTAAGATCGATAAGGCAGTTTCGGTGGCCGACTGCGGCCACGTAGTAAGCCCCAAAACCGCCCGCAGCCAGATCATCGGCGGCAGCATAATGGGCACGGGAATGGCATTAATGGAAGAAGCAGTGATTGACCATCGCTATGGCCGTTTGGTAAACAACAATTTCGGCGACTACCACGTTCCTGTAAATGCCGATATACCACAAGTGGAAGCATTATTTGTAAACAAACCCGATCCTTATATTAACCCCATGGGCGCCAAAGGGATGGGCGAAATAGCTACCATCGGCGTAGCCGCAGCAATTGCTAATGCAGTTTACAATGCAACCGGGAAAAGAGTAAGGGATTTACCGATAACGCCCGATAAGTTGATTTAGTCATTTGCTTCGCGTCATTGGGTCATTTGGTCAATCGCGATAAGCAGTGGAGGCCTCGTCTTAACCATGCAATGACTTAATGCCCTAATGACACAACGACTTCCCGGTGACTAAAATTTCAGATTTGATTTTAACCACAGTTGCACCTCTTCCTGGCTAATGATATCGGCGGGCATTTTATCGTGAATTAGTTTCTCCATTTTGTTGCCGGTGTTCGAGAAGCGGTAATCCCAAAGGGCCATCAGCTTGTTTATCAGGTAAACTACTTCGTAGCCCTCTTCTTTATTAAACTGCGTGGTGTCCGGTCTGCCATTTACACGCGGGTCGTGCTGTACGTAAGCCGTCCATTTATAGTCTGAATAATGAAGATTTTTCCGGGAGAACAAGATCATAATGGCGGGCGATTTTTGTAAATGTACTGATAATTAATTGGTTTTGTTTTTTTATCGGCATAATAGCGTCTAATTTTCTACAGAATTTGAGCAAACTTTCTACAGAATGGCGCACTATACTTGGTAAAAAACATAAGATCATGAGAAAGTTATTGGTATTTATCACAGTCATTGGCATAGCCATCAGCGCTTTAAAAGCGCAGGATATCAAGGCCGGTGCCGTCCCCGAAATTGTAAAATCTGCTTTCGTAAAAAAATATCCTGAAGCTGTTAAAGTGACCTGGGAAAAAGAAAAAGGAAATTACGAGGCAAACTGGGGCGGCAAATCGGGCGAGGATAATTCGGCCCAGTTTACGCCAGCAGGGGTGTTTATTGAAATAGTAAAAGCCATTTCAATAGCAGATCTGCCAAAAAACATTGCGCCATACGTAAAAGAACACTACAAAGGGGCAAAAATCCGCGAAGCCGGCAGGGTGACTGATGCCGCCGGTAAAACCCTGTACGAAGCCGAAATAAAGGGCGGCGATTTGCTTTTTGATGAAAATGGCGTTTTTATAGAGAAGGATTAATTTATATAAACAGACTTGAGGCGGTATTGGATGATATTTTTGATCTACAACAGATTGTTTAGGTAGGGTTGAAAGGAGAATGTTGCCAATTCGGTTTTATGGCCCAAGGGGCGTACTTCTTTGTAGAAAAGAACGTTGGAAATTATTTTGCCGCAGAGAGCGACAACCCTTACAAAATATACAGGCCAATTATCTTGCAATATATTTCATTAAAATCATCATCCCACCATCGAAATCATTTCCAACGATGTATGTTGGCAACAGCCGCTCTGGGGCAATATATTGGGTGCAGTTCGTTTCTACAAAAGGGCAGACCCTCCAGACCAGAAAAAATCGGTTAACAGCCAATTCGCGTTATCAACCTAACAAATGCGTTATGGTGGCAACAGCCGATTGGCAGACCTTATCACCCATTTCGCAGTATTCGTCACCGTTTATGCATTATCCGAAAGGATAAAATTAACTGTTAAATTTATTTGCTGAACTTTAGGCAATGAAAACGGTACAGCATCTAATCGGTGGGAGCAGGTTAAAACTGCACATCGTCTTCGGCATTATGCTATTAGCATTGCTGCTGGCAGGCAATTATTTCCTTTATGTGCTCCATTTTCGTTTTGACAGTTTCGGGCTGGCGCTGCTGAGATACCTTTTTTTCTTTGCCTGTGTTTACACCGGCAGGTGGCTTTGCATGCGTTGGTATCTTCATAACAAATGGCTGTTGTTTATTTTTTATACCTGCCTATCGGCGATCATAGTAGAGGTGCCCTGGTGGCTTATCGTAAAATACGCGCTAAACCACCCTTATGCCGGCTTTTTAGAAGTTTTGCTGGATACCCTTCCCTTTTATTTGATCGGCCTGGTGCTGGGCATTTTGCTCAAGCTCATCCGGGTTTCTATTCAAAAAGAACTGCAGGATGCCCATATCAAAGCCGAACAAAAGGAAAGCGAATTCGGCCTGCTACAATCGCAATTGAGCCCGCATTTTCTATTCAATGTGTTGAATAACCTCTATGGTATATCTATTGCGGAACACGAAAGGATACCTCCGCTCCTGCTCAAACTGTCAGAACTTTTGCGTTATTCGGTTTATGGCGCAAAAAAAACTTTTGTGCCCTTGCGGGAAGAACTGGATTACATAAAAAATTACATTGAATTTGAAAAGATCAGGATTAGCGACCGGCTGAATTTGTCGATGGAAATTGACATGGTGGATAACCCGGAAATTAAAATTGCCCCGCTGATACTGATAGTTTTTATAGAGAATGCCTTTAAACATTCAAAAAACACCTTCAACAAGGAAATTGACATCGATATTTCAATAAAAATTAGCGGTAACTTTATCTGTTTACGGGTAAGCAATTCGTACGATAAAGAGCAAAATAAAAACGGGATATTTGATGAAAATTCGGGCCTGGGGCTGGATAATACCCTTAAACGGCTCGGTTTATTGTACGGGGATGACTACGAACTAAAACAGGATACCGAAAATGAATTATACCATGTTAGCCTGCGATTAAAAATAAAAAAATGATGATCAATTGCCTGATAGTAGATGACGAGCCGGTTGCCAGGAACATTATCAGGAATTATTGCGGCCATTTACCGGCGCTCAATATCATAGCCGAATGCGGCAATGCGCTCGAAGCCAAAGAAATTTTATCGGCCAATAAAATTGATTTGTTGTTCCTCGACATCCACATGCCGGTATTAAATGGTATTGGCTTTTTAAATACGCTGAAAAACGCCCCGCAGGTAATATTTACCACCGCGTATCAGGAGTATGCAGTAAACGCTTTTGATCTTTCGGCCTGTGATTATCTGCTTAAACCCTTTTCGCTCGAGCGTTTCATTATAGCGGTTGATAAAGCAAAAGAAAAATTACTCCATTCAAAACCGCCCGTTCAGGAAAGCGGCGCGGCTACTCAGCAGCCGGACTACTTTTTTATCAAGTCGGATGGGAAGGCCCACAAAATAGCTTATGCTGATTGTTTATATGCCGAGGCACAGGGTAATTACACCAAGGTCGTTACCCTCAAAACTGCTATCCTTACCAAAATGGCCTTCTCGGCATTTATTACCCTGCTTCCACCGGACCAGTTTATCAGGGTACACCGGTCGTTCATCATCAACAAAACGATGATCAGCCATATTGAGGGCAACCGGGTATTTATTAATCAGGCTGAAATACCCATCGCGCAAAATTACCGCGACAGCTTTTTCAGCCTGATCGGGTTATAATAAATACCAACCAAGGATGCGTCTTTAAACATTTCCTTTCTGTTACTTTATCGGTTTAAGTTATTTTTTTGTATTGCAAACCGCTAACTTTATTTTCTTCAAATAAAAGTTTTAATTTTTCGCTTATCACCGTTTTGATAGTATATTTTTTTACCCTGAAGATATTAGCTTTGTCTGGGATATCCACTGGATTCAAAATCAACTTCTCGAAGAATTCATATTCCCCGGCCTTGTCAGGCCTTATCGGATCATCTTTTACCCATTTCACAAAAACAGACTTGCTTTCATCCACACATTCTATTGCATTATTTACCACCATCAAGTGATAATTGATCTTGGAATTGGGATCGACCTCCGGTTTTACCGGGATAAACTGTACCTCATCTTCGTTAACCAGGTTCTTGACTTTTTCATTTACGATAAATAATTCGAAGTCCGCCATTGTAAAATCTAACGGAATCCCCTTTTTTCTGCACGAGACAAATAATTCTTTTTGAGGAACCTCTACCTTACCGGGGCTTACATATTTCCAAAAATCCCATTCGCCATCAAAATTGATACTACCTAAAAACCAACGTTTTTTGGGTATGTACAATTCATCTACTATTTCATAATAATCCATAAGGAAGCATCTCAAATATTGTCTTTAGCAATCACGCTCCAGTCATCATTGCCATGCCCTTTTGCTATCCATTTATCCATTTCGGCGGCAATAGCCGGAATTACGGCTAATTCTATTTCTCCTTCTGCTGCTGCCTTCATCATTAACCCTGCATCCTTACGGGCCATATTTAACTCCCATGATGGATTTTTAAAATCGCCTTCGGTTATCCGTTTAAGCCGTGCTGGCAGTGATGCGCCCGGATTCCAGGTTCCAAATAATGCTACAATATCGGCGGCGGAAATACCCTGTGCCTTGCCCAGGGCCAGTGTATCCGATAGGCCTGCGGTAAAAGTTAAAAGAAAAAGATTACCTATCAGTTTAATACCGGCGGCTTTACCTTCTTCGTTACCAAAGTTCATGACCTTTCCAGTCATTTTTGATAATTCAGATTCCATCTTGCTGATAACCTCCTGGTCGCCCGAAACCAGCATCGTACCGGTGCTTTCCAACGCATTAGGCGGGCCCATAAATACCGGGGCATGAAGGTAGGTGTAACCTTTGGCTTTCCACGCGGCCGTCCTTTCTATGGCGCCTTTGGCTGATGTGGTGGTATGATCAATAATGATAGCACCCGGTTGAAACCCGGCGCTTGCGGCAGCCAGTACTTCGTTCACTGTATCATCATCCTTAAGGCAAACATGAATAATAGCAGCGCCTTTTACAGCCTCGGCAACATCAGCAAAGGCCTTTGCACCATCAGCTTCCAGCGCCTTCGCTTTGGCAGCAGTGCGGTTCCACACCTGCACTTCGTCGCCTTTTTTTAACATCGCCTTTACAAAATTTGAGCCTAAAAGACCCATTCCCAAAAATGCTTTCATCATAAATTTGTTTGGATAAAGGTAACAAGTAAAAGATTTACTGAGGTTGGTGTTGTGTCAATTTTCAGGATTCTTTAAAGTTTGTGTGGGTGAAATTAACACAGAGAAGCAGAGGAGTCGTAAAGTACACAAAGAGTGATAAAATGACTGTTTTAGATAAAATACCAGGCGTTTTCCCCTTAAAAACTCAGTGTGCTCTGTGAGCTTTCAGTTTCTCTGCGTTAAAAATTCAGCCCGGCTTCGCTGCCTTTTTGCCAGTTTTAGTCTTTACCCACAAAAACGATTATTATTACCAAACAGAATCAAACATTTTTTCTTTTACCTTTGCGGCATGCCCAAAGCCAAGCAGTACCCTGTAAGTTGCAGAGACATAACACCTGAACTTGAGTTTTATGAAGAAGCCGTAGAGCTGCAAAAAAAAGCGGAAAGCTATTTGTTAAGCTTTTATTGGTGCCTGGAAGTCAAAGAATGCTTTTTATATACCAATATAGGTGATGTATTTGCTATTTACCTTTTCGACATCATAAACACGGCGAGTGATGACGATAACTTACTATGGGTTGTAGCTGGTGACATACCATCCATGTACCTGGATGTAATAGGACCGCGTTCAACCACCGAGGTACTGGAAGATTATATAACCTTAGCCGAGGATTGGATTGAACACGTTAAAACCGGCCAATCTGTAGAAACATGCTTTCCATTTAATGCCGATCCAAGCATTGAGTTGGCAAAGCTTTTAGAAACAAAAATTTCTTTTATGAGCAATACGCTCGTTCATCACATTGATAACATTACGCTGAAAAAGTAAAGCGGGGCGCCGCAGCAAAAGCCAATCGCCTTTACTACAGCACCCCGCTTTTTGCAAGGTTAAATATGGGCTTATTTAAAGCCCACAGTAACATCGCCGCTTGATGCCGATGCACTAACCTGTGCGCCGCCGCCGTTTATACTGCCGCTAACGTGGCCCTTTTTCCATTCGCCGTTAAAGCCCGATGGCGCCTGGCCCACGCTTTCACCATACAAATTCAAGTCAAGACCTTGTTTTGCAGGCAATTCCAAATCGATATTACCAGCACTTGTATGCAGTTTAAGATAACCTCCTACGTGTTCCATTTGTGCCGACAGGCTGCCCGCACTGGTATTGGCATCCAGGCTGCAATTCATGTGTCTCAGCTCAATGCCGCCACCTGATGTGCCGGTCACCAGTTCGCCTTCAATATGGTCGCCTTCAACACCACCGCCACTGGTGTGAGCATTGATGGTACCTTTTAAATCTTTAAGTATTAAGCCGCCGCCGCTGGTTACCAGCTTTATTTTACCATCGCAATGTTTTGCCGTAATGCCACCGCCGCTGGTTTGCAAATCGATATCATCGCTCGAATTGGAGACATCAATACCGCCGCCACTGGTGTGCCCGTTAATAGTGCCGCTCAATTTATCAAGCTGCAAACCGCCGCCGCTGGTTCTGAAAGTTTCGGTACCGGTTAAATTATCCAGATGGATACCGCCACCACTGGTTTTCAAATCGGTTGATACATGTTGCGGAACATATATTTTAAATGATATGCTCATTTGCTTTCTCCAGTTCGAAAACTCGTGCCTGTTTTTTACGGTTGCCGTTAATTCATGGCCATTAACCGAAACATTCATTTCATAATCTTCACTGAGGCGTTTTTCAATTTCTTCTTTCGTCAGTTCCTGGTTGTTATTGCCTTTTATGTACACTTCAATGCGCGGCGCTTGTCCGCTTTCGCCACTAACCGAAATACCGCCTGCTGATGTACTCACTACTACACTGCTAATAGCATCGCTGGCTAATGATTTGGTAATATATGGTGTTTTGCCGTCGTAGTCCTGTGCCAATGCAGCAACACTTTGGCTGGCTACAATAAATAGGGTTAAAAAAGTCTTCATAATTTCTTTTTGAGTTTATGCAATAAGAGACTTTGCTTTTTTGCGATACGTTGCATTGATTGCGATATTTATTTTTGCGAGGCTGTTAGTTTTTACCACAAAGAGCACAAAGAGTTTCACAAAGGGCACGAAGAACAAATTAAACTTTGTGTCCTTTGTGCTTTTCGCTTTGCGTTCTTTGTGGTAAAATCAAACATAAATGGACAAAAGTTGAGTATTTTTGGCTCTATGACGCTTTGTGGGGGGGGGTAAACGTGTGAATTTTTAACACAGAGAAACAGAGAGGACACAGAGTCCGCGGAGTTTTTTGGTATCAAGGGCAAGTTAATTACTTAGCGATCTGACAATCAATAATTTTTAATTTTTTCTCTGTGTTCTTTGCTCCCTCTCTGTTTCTCTGTGTTTAAATTTAAGCTATACAAAATGTCATAGAACCGTATTTTTGATCTCATAAACATTTATCCATGCTTACATTAAAACGCGTTGACCATATCCTGATCACCATCCCGCAAGGAAAAACGGCAAAAGCCCGGCACTTTTATGCAACGGTTTTAGGACTTCACGAGATTGAAGGTAAGCACCCAAAAGGCGCCATTTGGTTTAACATGGGCGATATTCAGCTGCATGTGCGCGAAGAAGCGGGCGGCAATTATTCCGACAGGCATCCTGCTTTTGAAGTTGATGATTTAGCTGCTGCCGAACAATTTTTAAAAAGCAAAAATATCCTCATCAGCTATTCGTCAGAAATTGATGGAAGAGGGCGCTGTTTTTTTCGTGACCCGTTTGGGAACAGGTTCGAGTTGCTGGAGTATAGGTGATTGAACTTTTTATCATTTGGCACGGTTATAGGTATATAATTTATTATATTTGAATATATAGAATTACATCATGGCTATTAAATTACCCGGATTGACCGATACTTCACATAAAAATAAACATGGGGATATATATCTTGTTGATAAAACTGCTAATCAGGCAGATTCTTCGCTTGAATGGTATCGTCTTACGGAAAGTTCGAGGAGCCTCTTAAATTCGGTTATTGCCGCTACTACACGAGAAAAAATAAAATTAAGGGGTGCCATAAATTCAGATAAAAAAAGATTAGCATATCTTGAAGGATTGAATGAAGAAGCCTACAGTGTGACGCAGAACGGCGAAAACTTTGAATCTATCGCAAAGATGAAAGCGATAATTGCGAAGTATAAGACCATTCTTGATTCTTTACAGTCAATTACTGTTTGATTTGAGCGATGTCTATCGATGAGCTTAAATCACAATATAAGTTACAATCCGAAATCTTCTGGATAACACAAAGAGAAATTATTGAGACCTTTACCAGATATATATTCCCTGTAAATCAACCGGTTGCCATTATTCTTGGCGGACAACCAGGTTCCGGAAAATCAGAATTAATCGGAAAAGCACAAATACTTCTGAAAAACAATGCCGTTGTCTGTAATGCCGATTTGTACCGTGAATTTCATCCCGACTACGAAGAAATAATTACTTATCATGAGGGAGATTATCCGGAAATAACCGCCAAAGTCGCTCAAGATTGGAACGATGGCCTTCGTGCGCATTGCGAACAACACCAATTAAATTTTATCATGGAGACCACTTTTTCGTCGGGAGAAAGAATGAATCAAACGCTCCATGATATAAAAGCGGCAGGTTATGTTGTTTATATCATGTTGATGGCGGTTCCTGCAAAAATCAGTTTACTTTGCACCTACCTCCGATATGAGGATTCAAAGCGCACTACGGGAAAGGGAAGACTCGTAGAACGACATATTCATGATGAAAAGTACGCGCGCGTTGCGGATACTTTGCAATTAGTACAAGCTGCAAATCTATTCGATCATCTTTTAATCTATTATCGTGCAACTGAGAATGCAACTCAAATTGAAAAACGCGATAAAATACTGTTATTGGCAGAAAACCCTCCCGACCCATTGACCGTTTATCTAAATGAACGTGATAAGCCATGGGATTCACATTCCCGGAGTTATTTTAAAAATAACTGCAACAATGTGATTCGTATGATGAAAGAACGAAATGCAGGGGAGGATGCTATTGAATTATTTAAAATCAATTTAAAGTGACTTTGACAAGTTAAATTTAAACAGCTTCTTGAATAAGATTTAATATATTAGCGCATCAAATTTTTAACTTTTGACGGAATTTCAACAAGTAAAGGAGTTCATCTTAAACAAACTAAAAAAGGAACTTCCGGGGTATCTGGCTTACCATAATATTGACCATACTTTAGATGTTTTGCAAGCCGCCGAAAATATTGCGGTGCATGAGGGTGTTAACGGCAACGATAAAAGGCTGTTACTAACCGCTGCGCTTTTCCATGATTCAGGGTTTTTAATTGGCCGCGACGAACATGAAGTTAAATCGTGCAGTATTGCCCGCTTGCATTTACCGGATTATAGTTACGGGCCTGATGAAATTGATTTGATTTGCGGACTGATTATGGCAACAAAATTGCCGCAAACACCGCATAACCTTTTACAAGCCATATTGTGCGATGCTGATTTGGATTATCTTGGCCGCGCCGATTTTTTTATATTAAGCGCCAGGCTTTTTACCGAACTGAAAGATGAGGGTTTAATGAAAGATGAAAATGAATGGAACCTGGAACAAACCAATTTTATAAGTAATCATCACTATCATACGCCAACCTCGGTAAGGTTAAGGCAGTCACAAAAGGAGCAGTACATTGAATTAATAAAATCAAAAATTTCAAACCAAATCTTCGATGGAGACGCATAGTTACCCCTTAAAGGCAGTTGTAAAGGATGTTGTATATATTGTGGCCGGTATTTTAGTGTGTGGTTTTGCATTAAAATGTTTCTTGGTACCCAATAACTTTTTCGATGGCGGCGTTACCGGTATATCTCTATTGATACACGAGTTATATCATGTAAATATTGCTTATGTAATTATCCCGGCTAATATTCCGTTTATTATTATGGGCGCGTTCCAGGTTAACAAAAGGTTTGCCTGGAAAACACTGGCCGCTATTATAGGGGTTTCTATTTGCTTTCAGTTTTTCCCCTACCCCGCCGAAATAACCCACGATAAATTGCTGGTTTGTATTTTTGGCGGTGTTTTTATGGGTACGGGCATCGGGTTGGCCATACGTGGCGGTTGCGCACTGGATGGGATTGAGGTGTTGGCCCTTTACACGCTTAAAAAAAGCAGTTTTACCGTTAGCGAAATTATATTAGGCATTAACGTGTTTATATTCTCGGTAGCGGCTATTAAATTGGGCCTGCCAACCGCGCTATATTCCATCATTACTTATTATGCGGCATCGCATACCATAAACTTTGTAATTGAAGGCCTGGAAGAATATACTGGTTTCACTATTATATCGGGCCATAGCGAAACTATTAAAGAAAAATTAGTGCTGGAGTTAGGCCGCGGCATCACCATTTATAAAGGCGAACGTGGCTTTTTGAAAGATAGCTTTGAGGTAAGTCACCCTACCGATATTATTTTTACCATAGTAACCCGCCTTGAAGTTAGGCGCTTAACCAACCTGGTTTACAGTATTGATCCCAAAGCATTTATGTTTACCAGCTCCATCAAAGAAGCCTCGGGTGGCGTGCTTAAAAAGCGGGCAAGACATTGAGGGGGGCGATGTGCAGATGCGAGGATGTGCAGATGTGCAAATGTTAGGAAATCGCTCCTGTCATTAAGCATTTTCATCTGCACATTTGCACATCAAAAAATCTGCACATTCTATTCAGTTACCTCATAAATAACCACCGGCTTCGCTTTGTTCTTCAAACTCACTTCGCCAATTTTGGTGCATTTAAATGATTCTTTTGCCTGGTGATAAACTTCTTCGCTGATGATAATTTGATTGGCCTTGGCTGCCGATTGCAGGCGTTGCGCCAGGTTTACCGCATCGCCAATTACCGTATAATCCAGCCGCTTTAACGAGGCCGAACCAATATTACCCGATACCATTTCGCCCGAGTTAATGCCGATGGAAACCTCAGGTTTAAAAACCTTATCGCCTACGGTAATTTCCTCCACCGATTTTAGCTGTTCTTTTATCGCTAACGCAGCGTCGATAGCCCGGTCAAGATGGTATTTTCCCCTAAAAACGGCCATTACGGCATCGCCCATAAACTTATCTACATGGCCCGTATGGGTAATTATTTCTTTTACTATTTTATCAAATAAGGAGTTAATAATTTTAACTACTGTATTGGCGGGCACGTTTTCGGTTATGGCTGTAAAGCCGCATATATCAACAAACATTACTGTTGCGTCCAGCATTTCGTTTGATGCCAAACTGGTTTCAAACTCCTTATGTGTCATAAAATTGAGCACATTTTCGTCAACATACATCTTCAGGATGTTGTTTTCTTTTATGGCCTTTATTGTTTCGCGTACCTGGGCCACATGGTTCACGGTTTTTTCCATTGTAAGGTCCAGATCCTCAAAATCAACCGGTTTAACAACAAAGTCAAATGCACCACGGTTCATGGCGGTGCGGATGTTTTGCATATCGCTATAGGCTGATACCATTACCGCCCTTACTACAGGATTAGCATCGGGCAAACGCGAGAGCAGGGCAAGCCCATCCATAACCGGCATATTGATATCACTTAAAATAATATCCATATCCGGATGCTCGCTCAGTTTTATAAGTGCGTCTTCGCCATTGTGAGCGAAAACAAATTCGTAAATATTTTCTCTGATTTTTTTCCGAAACTTTTGCTTTATCAGTAATTCCAGATCGGTTTCGTCGTCAACTACTAAGATTTTAGCCATTTGTTTAGTGTATAAAAGTTTTTAGTTTGTCCTTAAGTAATGTAAAATCAAGTGGTTTTGTTAAAAATTCGTTGGCGCCGTTTTGCATCGCCTGCTGCCGGTTTTCGTCGTCGCCGTAAGCGGTAATCATCATTACCACCGGCGGCGGTTTCTCATAGGCATGGCGTATGCGCGATAAAAGTTCAATCCCAGTCATCCCTGGCATATTAATATCGGATAAAATCAGTATCACTTCCGAGCGGTTTCTTTCCAGATAGTCCAGCGCCTCCTCGCCCGAAAGGGCAAAAGAAAAATCGAACTCGCCGTTCTTTATTTCCCTGCGGAAACGTTGAGTAAATAATGGTTGTACATCAACTTCATCATCAACTACTAAAATTTTCATGATCATCAGATTGTCTGGTTTTGTTTTAATTTATGGGTATTTTAACAGTAAATTCCGAGTATTCGCCTTCCTTGGTATCAACCTCAATGCTGCCGCCATGTCCCTTTGCAATAATATCATAGCTTAGGGATAAGCCTAATCCGGTACCTTGTCCGGTTGGCTTTGTAGTAAAAAACGGTTGCATTATCTTGTCCTTAATCGCGTCAGGAACGCCATTTCCGTTATCTCTTACTTTAATTGCTATCCATGTTCTGTATACGCGGGTGCTTAGCGTTACTTCGGGTTTGTACCCTGGCACACCACTTTTCTGCTTTTGGTCAACCGCGTAAAATGCATTGGTAAACAGGTTTAGCAGCACTCTGCCTATATCCTGCGGCACTACGTCAACCGTTGGCAATTTATCATCAAAGCTGGTAATCAATTCCGAATTAAAACTTTTATCCTTCGCCCTTAAGCCATGATAGGCAAGTCGAAAATATTCGTCGGCCAGTGTATTGATGTTTGTATTTTCTTTAACGCCGTTGCTTGCACGGCTATGTTGCAGCATCCCTTTAACAATACCATCGGCCCTTTTGCCGTGATGGATTATTTTCTCGAGATTTTGCCTGATATCATTCGCAATTGCAATAGCCTCTTCTGTATCGCCGTTGGCTAATTCAATTTCCATTTCACCAACCAGCTCCATGCTCACTTCCGAAAAATTGTTCACAAAGTTAAGCGGGTTTTGTATCTCATGCGCAATGCCGGCGGTAAGTTCGCCCAACGAAGCCAGTTTTTCCGACTGCACCAATTGCTGCTGCGTGGTTTGTAATAATGCCACGGTTTGTTCTAATTCATTTTTTTGTTTGGTTAGTTCGGCCGTGCGCTCGGCCACCTGTTTATCCAGCAATGCATTTTGAGCGGTTATTATCCTGAATTCCTCATGCTGTTTCCGGGTATTTGCCCACTTTGCCAGCACCCATATAAAGGCGGCAATCATGGGTAATATAAAATATTTATCGTACTCGTCGTAAAAGTCAGAATCAGCCTGTTTCACCAGCCCGGCAATAAAACCCACGCCAATTAAAGGATAGTGAGCTTTTAAAAACGGCAACATGGACGCAAAATCACGCTCGCGCTCTGCAAATACAATTATCCCCAGCAATAAAGCGCTTCCGCAGATATACGCCAAACCGTTATCAAAATACGCTTTGGAAACCACAAAAAGCACTGCCGACGCGCCAAGCGCAACGTTCATCAAGCTGGCCCACTTAAGGCTCAGGGGAGATAATTTAATTGATTTTTTTAAACGGCTTACCAATAAAAATGAAGCCAGAAACAAAAGGACATCCATAGCATTAAAATTATCTCAATGTACAAACTAAAGCTAATTTTTTTATAATTATTGCTGTTGTGTTGTAAAATATAAATTCCATTAGTTCTGCGCAGGCAAACTGATGGTAAACTCGGTGTACTCCCCTTCTTTCGTATCAATATTAATACTGCCTGCATGTCCCTTTACTATAATATCATAACTGAGCGATAGCCCGAGTCCGGTACCTTCGCCGGTTGGTTTTGTAGTAAAAAATGGTTGCATTATCTTGTCTTTTATGCTGTCGGGAATTCCATTGCCGTTATCGCGCACACTTATTTCAACAAAACCTTTTTTTACAGTGGTAGTTAAGGTTACTGTTGGCTGGTAGCGGCCCGTAATGGTCTTCTTTTTTTGATGTACTGCATAAAACGCATTGTTAAATAAGTTTAACAGCACCCTTCCAATATCCTGCGGTACTAAATTAATTTTAGGGGCGCTATCATCCAAATAGTTTTCCATCGCCGAATTGAAGGTTTTGTCTTTGGCCCGCAAACCATGATAGCTAAGGCGGAAATATTCGTCTGCCAAATTGTTGATATCGGTCAGCTCCCGCTCGCCGCTGTTATTGCGCGAATGTTGGAGCATATTTTTAACAATGCCATCGGCCCGTTTGCCATGCAATGTTATTTTTTGCAGGTTTTGTTCCAGGCTTTCCAGTATTTCATTTTCCAGTTCCGGGTCGCGTACCTCTTTGGCCTGTTCTTCTTTAAGCTCGGCTATCAGTTCCACACTTACTTCGGCAAAGTTATTTACAAAGTTTAATGGGTTCTGAATTTCATGCGCTATACCTGCGGTTAATTCGCCCAGTGAGGCCAGTTTCTCACTTTGTACCAGCTGCGTTTGGGTCACCTTCAATTCGCCAAATGCTTTTTCCAGTTCATCGCGCTGTGCTTCCAATTCTTCTTTTTGTTGCAGCACTTCTTCGGTACGGAGGTTTATCTTGTGTTCGAGCACCCGTTTCTCGCGCAACAATTGCAGCGATCGATAGTAGACAAAGCCGTATACAATACCCGCCATCAGGAAAACGTAAATAATACACGCCCATAATGATACCCACCATGGCGGGTTGATGGTAAAATCAAGTTCGGCGGGTTTGCTCCAGGTGCCGTCCTTGCTTTTTACCGAAACCTCAAAAGTGTACAGTCCGCGCCTCAGGTTAAAATAATTTCGGGAGAAAGGTATTGGCGTAGGTTCGCTCCATTCATCGTCCAAACCGGTTAGCCGGTACCGATACCACGATGTATCGCGCTTAGCTAAATTTAACGCCGAAAATTCAAACTGTACATAGTTTTGATTGTGTGGAAGCTGCAGGTTTGATGGCAAGTTATAAGGTCCGTCAACACTGTCCCACTTGATGCCTTCATCTAAGGCATAGCCCGAATTTATCGGAATCTCTCCCTTAACATAGTGCGTATTCCCCTGTCCCCACAAAGTATCGGTACCGCTTACGTTAAATAGCGACCGGTCAACAAACGCTTTCTGGCTATCCATTATCCTTATTCCAGAAATATAGGGGATAGACTGTGTGGTGTCTTTATGGCCCAGGTCTAAAACCGTTGCGCCAACATCGCCCCACCAATACAGCCCATCGCGGGTTATTAAATCACTTAAATAGGATGTAGTTACCTTCCCCAGGCCGTAGTTTATCCCAAACGATTGCACGCCCCATTGCCCATCGGCTTTTATACCATCGGCAGGGGGGATTATTTTTGTTATCCCTTTTGAAGTGCCCGCATACATATCATGTTTGTATCGCAACAACGAAAGCACTGTTTCATCGGCCAGGCCCTGGGCAGCAGAAAAAGTACTTAGCGTTTGGTGCCTAAAATCGGCTATATAAATACCATGATGGGTGCCAATCCATATATTACCCCATTCATCTTGCGCAAATATTCTGCTTGGGGGAAGGTTTAAATCGCTTGTGTTGGTAATGTACCTGATAATGCCCTTTGCCGGGTCGATATATCCTATTGCCCCAACTGCCGAACTCATCCATATATTGCCCTGCTTGTCCTTCATTAAGTCGGTGAAAAGCGCATTTGCAAGCCCGGCGCCTTTGTCAATAAACTTCAGCGTGTTATCCTTAGGGTCATATACGTCCAGGCCGTTCCTTCCCCCTCCAATCCAAATACGTCCGGCATTATCCTGTGCTACCGCAAATATATTGCGGGAATGAAGCCCCTGCTTAATAGACAGGTGCGAAATGGTTTGTTTTACGGAATCAATAATATCCAAACCCGCATTGGTGCAGATAAAAATTTTACCATCAATTTGCCTAATGTTTTGGATCGAATCGTTAGTGAGGCCTTCGCGCGTAGTTAAATGCCTGATTGTTTTATTTTTCCTGTCCAGGATGTCCAGGTCGCTCGAAATACTGGCCTGCCATATTAGTCCGCGGCCATCCTCAAAAAGGGTTCCGGTGGGCACTTTCCCAATTTGCTCCTTCACTACGCCGCTATGGGGTATCATGTTTAAACCCATAAAGGTTGCAATCCACTCCTGTCCCCTGTTATCCTGGGTAGCGTTAATTACCACATCGCTATTTAATCCGCTTTCCCTTTTCAAATTTTGCAGGGTATGATTGGGGAGGTTAATTATTTCGGCGCCCACGTTTTGATTTGATATCCATACCCTCCCCTTATCGTCCTGCGAAAAGTTGAGCACATTTGGATTTGATGCCTTAGCTTCTTCAAACAATTGCATGGAATTTGTTTGCGGATTTAAAACATTTACGGCCCCGTTGTTCATTCCCATCCATATATTCCCGGCCCTGTCGCAAAAAAGTGCGGTGCTAAATGTAGTATCTAATTTGGCGCAATTGGCTTTATCAATATGTTTAATAGTTTTATTTTCCAGGTCAACTACCGACAGCGATTTGCCGCCCGAAATCCATATCCTGTTCAATTTGTCCTGGGTTATGCCCATGGCTACTGTATCGGCGAGCCCATTCTTTTTATTCAAAAAACGTATGGTTTCGGCCTGTTGATCAATGATAGATACTCCTCCCGACAAGCCGCCGGCAATCCAAATTCTCTGCTGCTTATCAATCAGCATTCTGAAAGGATTATTACTGCTTAAGCCCTGAGCCATGGTTAGCTTTCTTAATGTGCCGCCCCTGGGGTCAACTATTTGCAGCACCTGGTTAAACGAACATACCCATATACGGCCCAATTTATCCTCGGCCATATTAATGATGTTGTAATCAAGCGGTCCCGTTATATAGGAGCACAGGTCCTCGCCATCATAGCGAAAAAGGCCCTGTTTGCCGCCTATCCATAAAAAACCTTCGTGATCTGTAAACAAACAGGTAACAGAGGTGCCCTGAAATACGTCCGGAAGTTCGTAAATAGGCGCAGTGCCTGCGGCTCTTAACTTTGGCGGGCCAACCCTGATATGTTTTGGGGGCGCCAATATATAACTTTTAAATACCAGCGGCTTCGAGGGCAATTTGTCTATCTTAAAATCCTGCTCGGGGTTGGGGTTATAATTAAAACTGGTTACCGAATCATTTTTTGGAAAGGGTTTAAATCCCGAAGAATCATAAGAGCGAACGGGCAGCTTATTCAACTCAAATTTTTCAACAACCGGCACTATCGGCACCGTTTTAATAGCGGCCCAGTTGATGTTTTTTGGCTTGCTTAACCCCAAAGGCTGCACAACCGGTGGTTTAAATTCAATTGGAGGGGGGGCTTGGGCTTCGGCGTTTTTATTTTTATTACATGCCGAAAGTGCCGCAAACAGCAGGCCCGCAGCTATGCAGATATAAATATTCTTTTTAACAGTGATCATACTTCGTTTCGATAGTTTCGTGTTCTTTTCGGTTAAGGCGGCTCATAAATCCGCTTTATTCTATAGCGGCAATTGAAGCCTAAATATAGTAAATTCCCCCTCTTTTGTATCCACTTTTAACTCGCTGGCGCTGTCGCCAATCACCTCCCAGCTCAACACCAAAAAAAGCTGTTTTAACAGGCGTATAAAAACATTTTTTAACCGGGTACATACGTTAATGGTTTTGTGAAAAAACGGGAGTTTAAGGCTGATCATTAAAAGTTTACAATATAGTAAAACTTATGAAAAGGCTTTGTCGCATATTTTGAATAATGCAAAATTGGCTTTAAAAACTAATTTGGGTCAAGTTTTGCCAAAATCGCTTTCTTTTTAATATATTGCGGCATTAACTATTACGAATTAAACGACGATATTTCTGAAGGCCCCGGCAGATATATTTTCTACTTTTTAAACTATGGAGAAACCTTACCTCAGATGCCGTAAATGCAATTCCGTTTATCATTACCCGGTTAGCCGTAGCTGGTTTGGAAGTGTTTTTCTATTCTTTTTGCCGATAAGAGTGTTTTTTTGCGCTCGATGTGCAAGAAACCGCCATGTTTGGATCACAAAGGAAGGCTTAAAAAAATACAAACGTGTGTAACGGCCTCAAAGCCCCGATTGATAAGCCATTTTCATGTATTTCCGGACTTCGTCGTTGATGTCTTCTTTAAGGTAAATGCGTAAGTGATGATTAAAATCATCGCTGCCCGGTACAGGTTTTATTTTGTTGAAGCACAAATTATCAGCATAAGCCTGCTTAAACGGGAATACCACATCAATAAAATTCTTGCCTAACTGAATGATATAGGCAAACCTTGTACGCGCAGCAAACGATATCATTGACTTTGCGGGATGCACCCTCATATCCCCGATAAGGCGGTACTCATCAACCAGATGAAAAAACAGGTCAACAGTATGTTCAGATTTTCCAGCTAAAAAATCAGATAGCTCTTTATCCCGGCACGAATGTACCTGGTTGGTATTTACAAATTGTTGGCTGCATAAAGGGCATATCCACATCTTATTAGTCATTAGGTCATTCGCTGCGCTGTCATTGGGTCATTTTCCCAAACTCGAATTTCTGGAATCAACTGAATTTTTTGAATTCAATTCCGTTAATTCTACAAATTCCACTAATTCAGGTTCTATTCGCTACGCAAACTCCTCACCGGATTAGCCAGCGCTGCCCGTATGCTTTGATAACTTACCGTTAATAAGGTAATTATTAAAGCAGCCGCTCCTGTCAATGCAAATATCCACCACGCAATTTCCGACCTGTACTGGTAGCTTTGCAACCATCCATGCATAAAATACCAGGCCGTTGGCGTAGCAATAAACAGCGATATGATAACCAAACCTACAAAATCCCTTGACAATAATCCCCATAAGCTAAACACCGATGCTCCCAATACTTTGCGCACACCAATTTCTTTTGTGCGTTGTTCGGCCATAAATTGGGCCATGCCGAATAAGCCAAGGCAACTGATGAATATAGCTAAACTGGCGAAAAAGCTGGCTAATTTGCCAATTCGAACTTCGTTATTGAATTTTTTTGTATACTCGTCATCCACAAACTGGTAATCGAAGGGTTGGGCGGGGTTATATGTCTTATAAACCTTTTCTATTTTAGCTAATGCTTCATGTGTACTCATTTTAGGGTTTATGCGTACAATTACATCATCGCCGCCACCTTTTAGCAGGTGATAAAGGGTTGGCCTTACTGGGGCATAAGGCGACTCGGCAACCACATCTTTAACCACGCCAATTATTTTGTAAGGCACGCCATCCCACTTCAATATTTCACCAACCGGTTTTGTAAAGTTCATCACCTTTGCTGCAGCCTCATTAATAATAAAAGCAGCCGAATCGCTGGGATAAGCGCTCGAAATATTGCGGCCATCCACAAATTGCCAGTCGATGGTTTTCCCGTAATCGTAAGAAATATCAATATTAGGAAATTCAACCGCCATGGCCGGGTCCTTGCCCCGCCAGTTGAAGCCGCTATTGGTGGAATAATCGGCCGTTGTAGGACTGCCGGCCTCGGCAATGGATACAACCGCCCCCGATTTGATCAGCTCGTCTTTAACGGCAGCAAACTGTTTATGAATATCGCCGGTTACCATTGGCAGATTTACCAAACCATCGCGGTTATAACCAACCGGCCGGTTTTTGGCAAATTGTATCTGTCGGAAAACGATGATGGTACAGATAATTAAGGTTACTGAAACCCAAAACTGCACCACAACCAGCACCTTGCGCGGGATAGCTGCTAACCGGCCAACCTTAAATGTACCCTTTAATACTTTAACCGGTTGAAATGACGATAGGTACAGCGCCGGATAACTGCCTGAAATAAGCCCGGTGATCAGGCTAAAGCCAATACCCAGCAGCCAAAACAAAGGACTGCTCCACAAAATGTTTAGTTTTTTCCCGGCAACATCATTAAAAAAAGGCAGTCCAAGTTGTACAAAAAGTAACGCTAATGCAAAAGCGAAAAGTACTACCAGCAACGATTCGCTTAAAAATTGGTAAATCAACTGAACGCGCAGCGAACCGATTGCCTTACGGATACCCACTTCCTTAGCGCGTTTTTCGGAGCGGGCAGTACTCAAATTCATAAAATTGATACAGGCCAGTAACAATATAAATACACCTATAATGCCAAACAACCAAACATACTGGATAGCGCCGCCAACACTAACCCCGTTTTTAAACTCGGAGTACAGGTGCCAGTTTTTCATCGGGTCCAATATCACCTGTGGTTTCTGTATCAGCTCGCTTTTGTTTATCTTGCTTAGTTTGATGTCCTTTATCTTCGCCGAAACTACTTTGATGTCGGCATTGTCGGCCAGTTGCACAAAGCCCATATAGCAGTTACAGCGCCAGGGGTCGGGCTGCTGCTTCATGTTGCGAACCTGCGAAAGCAACTCCCAGGGCGCAATAAACTTTAAACCGGCAAAGGTGGAGTTATCGGGCAAATCTTCATAAACACCGGTTACCTTAACCGTTTGGTCGTTGTCAATCTTCATTATCTTGTCAATTGGGTCGGCATCGCCAAAAAAGGCTTTGGCTGATGTTGCCGACAGCAGGATAGACGACGGATCATTAAGCGCCGCATGGGTGCCCCGTATCATTTTTACCGACAGTATATCCAACGCCGAAGGCTCGAGATAGGAGCCTTCCTTATTTAGCTTTTTATCACCAAATGATAATATGTGGCCATAGTTAAACGACCCCATCGAAACATACTTAAAATCGCTTCCAAAACTTTTGCGCAGCTCGCCGCCCATAGGCCAGGGGATGCTCTCGCCCGTGCCTATGCTACCATTCATCGTAAAGTTTTGCTTTACCTGGGCAATACGGTCGTAGTTTTTAAAGTTTTTATCGAACGATAATTCGTCCCATATCCATAGGCCGATGAGCATGGCCACCGCCATACCTACCGAAAGCCCTGTGATATTAATTAGTGAATGCGCCTTGTTACTAACAAGGTTTCTCCAGGCGATTTTTAAATAATTTTGTATCATGTTTCGGTCATTTGCTGCGCATCATTCGCTGCGCTGTCATTGGTCATTATTTAAATACAACTATGCTTCGTCTTTTCGGACTTCCGGACTTTCCGGACTCAGCTACTCCTCCTTCAAATACTTCGTTGGGTTTGACGTATGCGCTTTATAAATATGCCACGATACGCTTACAATAATCATTAGTATGAGGCTTAAAAAGGCTAAAACCAGGGGCGTAATGGATACGGACGATTTTTCTAACAACAGCAGGAATAAATTGCCGGTAAGCCAATATGAAAATGGCAGGCCAATTGCAACCGCTATCCCAACGGCAAATAAAAACTCTTTATTAATGATATAAACAATGGTGCCCATACCTGCGCCCAGCACCTTCCGTACACTTATTTCCTTCATTTTTTTGCCTAATATTAATAAGGCCAAACCAAATATTCCTGATATCGATATCACAATCATGATCATCGCCGCCGCGCCTATCACCTGCGCAATTTGGTAAAACCCGCTAAAATATCCATCAAAAACGGTATCCTGGTAATGATACTCGAACGGCAAATTGGGGTTTACCCGCTTCCACACCTTTTCTACCGATTTATGTGCGCTCGAAAAAAGGCCCAACGATGTTTTAGCGTAAACGTAGGCTACATCGGCTGGTTTACAGCCCATCAGCATTACCGGTGGCACGGCCCTTTGAAAATCTTCGAAGCGAAAATCATTCACCTCGCCTACCACTTTGTACTGTTTATTATTATAATCAATGCTTTTACCGATGCCGGTCGTCCAGTGCATTTGTTTCAAAAAGGCCTGGTTAACCAGTATGGCATCCGTTTGATCGGACTGGAATTGCGGGTTTAAATCCCTGCCTTTGGTGATGCTGATACCCATTTGCGTAGCAAACCCCGGCAACGCGCTCAGGCTTTGTACGGTTTGCTCCTTGCCATCGGTTTTAATAACCATTTGGGTGCTCCAGTAGCCAAGTGCCTGTACCGAACCTGTAACAGCCTTTGCCGTATTGCTGCCCAGCAATTCATCCTTAAAAGTCTCATATTTTGCTGTCTTATCTAAGTTAACCACTACGTTATTGGCCGGGGTATAGCCCCATGGCTTTGCTTTAACCTCCTTGTTTTCGTTTACGAAAGACAGCGTAACCGAAATAGCTAAAAAAGTAAGGAAAAACTGGAAGCCAAGCAACGCTTTGCGAAAGCGATTTTTGCTGCCCATTTTGCTGTTGCCCTTCATAATGGCCACGGGTTTAAAAGCCGATATATAAAAGGATGGATAAGCTGCACCACTTATAGCCGAAACCACAATTAAAATTAACAACGTAACCCAGGTACGGTAATTAGCAAACATTGATTTAGATAAATCCACATTTACAATTTGGGCAAACCAGGGTATAAACAGGTATTTTGCCAGCAACACCCCTATCATAACAGCGATGGTACACAGTATTATGTTCTCCAAAATAAACTGTATGATAATCTGTTTACGGCTGCTGCCCATTACTTTGCGCACGCCTATTTCCTTTAACCTTGCCGAGGCCGAGGCAATGGCAATATTCATATAATTAAAATAAACCAACAATAAAGTGGCGATGGCAATTATCAGCAGCATGAAATAAGCGGCTATATGCGTTGAGTTAAAATGATTGTTGAACACCGCATACGAATGAAAGTTCATTGTGCGCAATGGCTGGTAATTGTAGGCAACAATTTTATTGTCTTTATTAGCTGCATTGTACAATTCTACATACTTTTTATTTTGCGCTATTATTGGTGTTAAGGCAGCTTCATTAGTGGCCTCCAAAAAAGTAATATCTGTGTTTTGGGCCCAGTCGCCGGTTTTGTCCATGCCTAAAGCCGTCATTTTAGCGTGAGGCACCAATGCCGAAAAATACCAGGATGACTCAATTGGCATTTTATCAAAAACGCCTTTGACGGTAAAGTTTACCACCATTTCCTTACCGTTATTATTAAACCGGAGATTTACGTTTTTACCAACCGGGTTTACCTTACCAAAAAGCTTGTTCGACAAGTACTCGGTTAGCACAATGCCATCCAGATCGGTAAAATGTTGTTTGTTGCCCCATTTTACAGGAAAATCAAACATTTTGTAAAAAGCATCATCCGTAAACGTTACATTTTCTTTAAAAACATTATCGTTCTCTTTAATAATAACGCCGGCACTACTTATCCGGGTGAAGTTTTTTATTTGAGGGAAATCGGCCTTAAGCATGGGCCCCATCGGGGCAGGCGAATCGCCCCAGGGTTGCTGGTTACCATTTTTTTCGGTGATTCGTTCAATAACAAAAAGGTTATTGATTTTGCGATGGAAACTATCCATGTGCATGGACCAATCGAAAAACTCAAATACCACCATACTACAGCCAACGGCCAAAGCAAGCCCAAGGATATTTATAGTTGACGATAAGCGGTTTTTTGTGAGATTACGAAAACCTAATTTAAAGTAGTTCCTGATCATGATGTTGGTTTATTAGTTCACTGGCTCATTCGTTCATTGGTTTGCCTCAATATCGTAATTTTTGATACTTATCAAACTTCTATAAAACAATGAACAACCAATGTGCCACAATCACCACAAATTGACTATCAATTAGTTATCATTAAATTTACCTTAAAGGCTGTCCGCTTTCGACACACCCGGATGTTCGGTTTTGTATTGGTCGTTCGCTCCGTGTCATTGGGTCATTGTGTCCTTTTGTCATTGGCTGATTTGCCCGGTTTTATCTTTCGGGCTTGCTGACTTTCCGGACTTTCGGACTCAATCTATTCTTCCTTTAAATATTGTGTGGGATTGGCAGTATGTGCTTTATAAATATGCCACGTTACACTTGCTGCTGTCATCCCTATCAAACTTAAAAAAGATAAAATAAGCGGCGAAAAAGACACCTTTGATTCGGGCGCAATCTGGCCAAATAAACTGCCAGTAATCCACCACGAAAGCGGGAAACCAAATAGTATGGCAAACCCAATGGCAAATAGAAATTCTTTATTTATCAGATAAATGATGGTCCCCATGCCGGCGCCAAGTACTTTTCGTACACTTATTTCCTTCATCTTTTTACCTAAAATAAGCAGGGCCAATCCGAAAATGCCGGATACTGAAATAATGATCATTATAATAGAAGTAATTCCCATTAGCTGCGAAATTTGGGTAAAACCATTAAAATAACCATCGAACACCGTATCCTGGTAATAGTATTCAAAAGGCAAATTGACATTCACGCTTTTCCAACTTTTTTTTACGCTTTCATGTGCATTTGAAAAAAGACCAGGGGATGTTTTCACGTAAGCGTAATTTATCTCTTCGGGCCGGCATCCGGTCATCACCAGGGGATCAACAGGAGTTTGAAAGTTTTCGAAATGAAAATCGTTTACTTCGCCCACAATTAAATATTGGTGTTTTTCGTATGCTATCGTTTTTCCAATCGCTGATGTCCAGTGCAGCTTCCTCAAAAAAGCCTGGTTAACCAGTGCAGTATTGGTTTTGTCGGTTTCAAACTGCGCGTCCAAATCCCGACCCTTAGCTATACTTATTCCCAATTGTGTTGCAAAGCCGGGTAAAGCACTTATACCCTGTACAGTTTGGTCTTTCCCATCGGTTTTAATTACCATCTGTTTAGTGAAGCTGCCAAGCGCCTGAACAGACCCGGTTACCGATGTTATCTTATTATTACTTTTCAGTTCATCTTTAAAGGCTTCGTAATTTGCTCCCTTATCTAATGTTACTACTACATTATTTTCCGGATCGTATCCCCAGGGCCTGGCTTTAATATGCTTTGTTTCCTGTATGAAAGCTATCGCAGTGGAGATTGCCAAAAAAGCAAGGAAAAACTGGAACCCTAACAATGATTTCCGGAAGCGGTTATTGCTGCCCATTTTGCTACTGCCTTTCATAATATTTACCGGCTTAAATGCGGATATATAAAAGGACGGATAAGCCGCGCCGCTTAAAGCCGATACAATTACAAGCGTAAATAATGCGGCCCAGGTACGGTAATTTGTGAAAACTTTTTGCCCCAATTCTACCCCGGCTATCGGAGTAAACCAGGGGATGAAAATAAATTTGGCCAAAAACAACCCGATGATTACAGCTACGGTACAAAGTATGACGTTTTCAATAAGGAATTGAAAAATAATTTGTTTCCGGTTGCTTCCCATCACCTTTCGTACGCCGATTTCCTTTAACCTGGTAGAAGCCGCAGCAATGGCAATATTCATGTAATTGAAATAAACCAGCAATAGAATTGAAATAGCAATAGTAATCAGCCTAATGATACCAAGTGGCCGCGTGGCGTTAAACTTCTGGTTGTTTACCTGGTAAGCATGGAATTTCATCGTTTTTAAAGGCTGAAAATGGAACGAAGAAATTTTATCGCTGGGGTTGACTGTGTTATATAAACCTAAATATTTTTTATTGAGCCGTTGTATGGGCGCCAGAGCGGCTTCATTATCAGCCTCAATAAATGTAATATCTGTGCTTTGGCTCCAGTCGCCGGGTTTATCCAGCCCAAGCGCTGCCATTTTGCTATACGGGATAATAGCCGAAAAGTGAAATGATGATTCAACAGGCAGCTTTTCAAACACCCCCTTAACGGTAAAGTTCGTGACGGTTTCCCTGCCGTTATTGTTAAGCCTTACGCTTATCGTTTTTCCCAAAGGATTTTCTTCACCAAAAAGCTTTTGCGAAAGTGGTTCTGTTAACACGATGCCGTTCGGGTCGTTAAAGGTTTGCTTATCACCCAGTTTTATCGGAAAGTCAAACATATTGTAAAAGGCATCGTCGGCAAAAGTTACGCTTTCGCTAAAAACGTTATCGCCCTGTTTAACGGTTACCCCGGTATAATTTAACCGTGCTATATTTTTTATTTGCGGGAAATCATTTTTGAGCATCGGCCCCATCGCAGCAGGCGAATTGCCCCACAATTGTTCGTTGCCGTTTTGTTGGCTTACACGTTCAATAACAAAAAGCTTATTGAGTTTATGATGAAAGTTGTCCATATGCATAGACCAGTCGAAAAACTCAAACACCACCAAACAGCAGCCAACAGCCAGTGCAAGGCCAAGTATGTTTATGGCAGACGGCAACCGATTTTTTGCCAGGTTGCGTATTCCTAATTTGAGGTAATTTTTTATCATGACATAATTGTTATTACGTCATTAGTCGCTGGTTGCGCGGAAAAGGTTTCAGCAAACTGCCGAAAAATCTTCTCTTCCGGACATTTATTAATTTAGTTGCAATTGCTACTTTCCACTACCAGTATCCGCAAACCAAACCTATCGCCTACTCGCTTCTCAAACTCCTCACCGGGTTTGCCAGCGCCGCTTTTAAACTTTGATAGCTAACTGTTAACAATGTGATCAACATCGTTCCCGCGCCTGTCACTGCAAATATCCACCAGGCTATTGGCGTACGATATTGGTAATTTTGCAACCACTTATGCATAAATAAGAATGCTACTGGTGCGGCTACCAATAATGCGATGATGACGAACGTCACAAAATCTTTTGATAACAGACGCCAGATGGCAAATACCGTAGCGCCTAATACCTTGCGTACGCCAATTTCTTTTGTGCGTTGTTCGGCCATAAACGAGGCCATGCCAAATAAGCCGAGGCAACTGATAAATATTGCCAGACTGGCGAAGAAACTTGTGAGGGTACCAATACGGGTTTCGGTAGCGAATTTTTTGGCATATTCTTCGTCGGCAAAACGGTATTGAAATGGTATTGAGGGGATTATCTTTTTAAATACACCGGCAATTTCAGGCAACGCCGCGGCAACGCTGGTGCTGGGGTTAATCCTGATAAAAATATAGTTTTCATTGCCTCCAATACGGAAGATTGTTGGTTTTACTGAAGCGTAGGGCGAATCCATTACCATATCTTTTATTACGCCGATAATTTTGTAATCTTTATCTACATGGTTCCATTTGCTTTTCCAATGGATGGTTTCGCCAACTGGATTTTTAAGCCCCATGTAGCGCACTGCAGCTTCGTTTAACACAAAGCCCGATGAATCAGAAATAAAAGCACGCGAGAAATCCCTGCCATCAACAAACTGCCAGCCTATTGTTTTGCCGTATTCCGGCGATACCGTAAGGGTGCCGAAATTTTGTTCGATACCGGGGTTTTGGCCTTTCCAGTTAAAGCCGCCATTGCTTGATGAAACGCCGGTAACCGGGCTTTCTGATTCGGCAACTTCAGCTATTGCACCAGTGTTTTTAAGTTCGTTGCGCAATACACCATATTTACCCAAAAAATCCTGCGATGTGATAGGTACTATCACCAAACCATCGCGCGAGTAGCCCACCGGTCGGCTTTTGCCGAACATCAGTTGGTTATAAATAATTATAGTACAGATAATTAAAACGATGGATACCGTAAATTGCGCAACTACCAATGCCTTACGGGGCACCAATGCCATACGCCCTCCTTTAAAGGTTCCTTTTAAAACCTTTACCGGCTTAAACGACGAGAGGTATAAGGCTGGATAAACCCCTGCCAAAAAGCCCGTAAATAGTACAAAGCAAATGCTAACCAGCCAAAACCATGGATTGCCGAACGACAAAACAATTTGCTTTCCCGAAAGATTGTTTAACAAAGGTAAAGTGAATACAGTGAGCAACAAGCTTATCCCGAAAGCTATAAACACCACCAAAAACGATTCGCAAAAAAACTGCGTGATCAACTGTCCGCGTTCCGAACCGATAGCCTTGCGGATGCCTACCTCCTTTGCCCGCTTTTCGGAACGGGCGGTGCTTAAATTCATAAAATTAATGCAGGCCAATAGCAGTACAAAACAACCTATAATACCCACTATCCAAACAAATTGTATCGGGCTATCATCAACAACGCCATCCTTAAAGGTTGAACGGAGGTGCCAATCGCTCATGGGGTTAAGCAATATCTGCGGGTTTGCAGCCACCTCTTTTTTCATATCGTCAAGATGAGTTATCGCTTTTAATTCTGACTCTTTTATATCGGCGCCAACTCTATCAAAACTACTGCCCGGCGCAATTTCGGCATAAATTAAAAAGCGGTGGTCGTCCCAGGTGGCTGCATTTACCAGTGGATTGCCTGCTGCATAAAGTGCCCAGGGCATAAAAAACTGTATATCGTGAAATTGGGCATTTTGCGGCAAATCTTCATATACGCCGGTTACTTTTAAGGCCGTGGTTTGGCTCACGTCCCAATTGTCGCTTACCTGTATAACTTTATCAAGCGGGTCGGCATCGCCAAAAATTTCTTTTGCAACCGAGGCCGAAAGCAAAACCGAATGCTGGTCGTTAAGCGCAGTCCAGGTGCCTCTTACCATTTTTAAGGTAAGCATTTCCGGGGCATCTGCGCTGATATATTGACCGGCTTTAAGGGTCTTATTTTCGCCTGTGGAAAGGTAAAAATGCCGTGCTTCGGTAGCGGTAATTATATGCTTAAAATCAGATCTGTAATTTGTCGCCAGCTCGTTAGCAACCTTGTACGGCATGTGGTCTGTAACCCAATTGTTCGCTAAATGCCGTTCTCTTTGCATTATTTGAGCAATACGGCTATAGTTTTGGTGATATTTATTGAACGATAGCTCATCGTAAATCCACAAGCCTATCAGCATAGCAACAGCCATTCCCACGGCCAGCCCGCCAATGTTAATTAAAGCTGAAACCTTATTACCTATAAGGTTTCTCCAGGCAATTTTCAAATAATGATTGTTCATTGGTTAGTTCATTAGTTCATCGGTTCATTAGTTTCTCTCTACGTAGCTATCGTTTTTTAACACAGCGATACAGAGTATGCGCAAAGAAAACGGAGTTTAAAATGGCTTCTGTTTCTCAGCGTTCTCCGTGCCTTCTCCGTATCTCCGTGTTAAAAATCGAACATACTTCTCAACCCTGAGCTTTTTTTGCCGAAATAAATTCGTTATTTTAAACTGTTCTGTTAATCATTCTGAACGTAAACTCCTCACCGGGTTTGCCAGCGCCGCTTTTATACTTTGATAGCTAACGGTTAATAGTGTAATTACCAATGCACCTATAGCTGCTACAGCAAATATCCACCAGGTAATTCCTGTCCGGTATTCATAGCTTTGCAGCCAGCTGTGCATAAAATACCAGGACACTGGGGTAGCTATAAGTAAAGATATAATTACCAGTTGCACAAAATCTTTGGATAGCAATTGCCACAAATTAAATACCGTTGCTCCCAACACTTTGCGTACTCCAATTTCTTTTGTTCGTTGCTCGGCCATAAATGAGGCCATTCCAAATAAGCCCAGGCAACTGATAAATATCGCCAAACCCGCAAAGCAGCTGGCTAATTTGCCTATCCGTTCTTCGTTTTCAAATTTTTTGGCATAATCTTCATCAACAAATTGGATGGTATAAGACGCTGAAGGATCGTACTTCTTAAATAGAGCATTGATTTTAGCCACGGCATCGTGTGCGCCCATAGCAGGGTTAATTTTCAGGTTGATGTTTGAGATGTTGCTCCAATGCCTCGGCAGATAAAAAAAGGACGGCTTCGCGGCTTCATACGCCGACTGATTAACCATGTCTTTTACTACACCGATTATTTTGAAGCTATTTTCACTCCACATCATTGTCTTGCCCACAGGGTTTTTAAGGCCCATAAACTTTACGGCGGCTTCGTTAACGATAAAAGCGGCCGAATCGGATATATAAGCCGGATCAAAATCGCGTCCTTCTGCAATTTGCCATCCTGTGGTTTTACCAAAGTCGGATGTAACGGACATACTGTTAAACTGGTCCTGTACGGCGGGGTTTTTACCCGGCCACGTCAGTCCGCCGTTAGAAATGAAAACCTGCGTTATCATGCTTTCTGATTCGGCCACATTAGTTACAGCCCCACTGCTTAGCAAATCATTCTTTAAAGCAAGGTATTGCTTATTCAGTTCGTTGGTTTGCAGGTTTACATTCAATAAATTATCACGACTAAAACCCACAGGGCGGTTTTTGGCGAACTGTATCTGTTGGAAAACCACGATGGTACCAATAATCAGTACCACCGAAACTGCAAATTGTATCACTACCAATACCTTGCGGGGAATAGCAGCTAAACGGCCGACCCTGAAACTGCCTTTTAACACTTTTATGGGTTGGAAAGACGATAAATATAAAGCAGGGTAGCTGCCGGCAATAAGCCCGGTAAATAAGCTAAACGAAATTCCTAATGCCCAAAAAATAGGGCTGCTCCATAAAATAGCGATCTTTTTATCAGCCAGCTGGTTAAATTCCGGCAGGCAAAGCAAAACAAGTGCTAATGATACAAAAAACGCGATAAATGCAATTAACAGCGATTCGCTGTAAAATTGCGCAATAAGCTGACCGCGAACGGAACCGATTGCTTTGCGGATGCCCACTTCTTTCGCCCGTTTTTCGGAGCGGGCCGTGCTCAGGTTCATAAAATTGATACAAGCCAGCAGCAACACAAATATGCCAATTATGCCAAACAGCCAAACATATTGAATCCGGCCGCCCGCACTAACGCCATTTTTAAAGTCGCCATACAAGTACCATCTGTCCATAGGGTGAAGAAACAGGAGCGAACCGCGGCTGGCATCACCGTTGTGCGCGGCTTTAAGCGTATTTAGCTTAAAGTATTTAATTTGGGCCGAAACCTGTGCCATAGTGGTATTATCTGCAATTTGCACAAAGGTTTGGAACCAGCTGGCGCCCCAGGGGTTGTTAAACCGGGTGGCATAGTGTTCGCTGATGGCCAGCATTTCCCATGGCGCTATAAAGGTAAGCTCGCCAAAAGACGAGTTTTCGGGCAGGTTTTGGTAAACGCCGGTTACTTTTGCGTTTATTTTTTTATCGATAACAATTAGCTTATTTATCGGGTCTGCATTCCCAAAAATCGCCTTTGCTGTTGACTGTGAAAGTATAATCGATGCCGGATCATTTAAACTGGCCGAGCCCTCTGTCATTTTTATCGACAACATATCGGTAACACCAGGCTCCATATAGTTCCCTTTTTTAACCACCTTTTTGTCGCGATAAGTTAGGATATGGTCCCCTGTCCATGATGCCCGCACCACATGTTTAAAACTACTGCCATAATTACTGCGTAACCCGGTAGCCAGCGGCAGGGCGGAAGAATTCCACGTTTGTATTTCGTTATTATCAACATGGTTATCCATAACAACGGCAATTCTTTCCCGGTTTGCAAAGCCGGTATCGAAAGATAATTCATCCCATATCCACAAACCGATCAAGATAGCCACGGCCATGCCAACAGCAAGACCACCGATATTGATTAACGAAGAGGCCTTGTTTTTGATAAGGTTTCTCCAGGCAATTTTTAAGTAGTTTCGTATCATAATCAAATCAATTATTTTGCTTTGATACAGGACGTTAGTTATTTGCCTATGTTGCATTGGCTGAACTCGAATTTTTGGAATTAAGAGAATTTTTGGAATTACCGGGTGCCAAAAATTCTATTAATTCCCTAATTCCAAAAATTCGAGTTCTACTCGCTCCGTAAGCTTCTCACCGGGTTGGCCAGCGCCGCTTTTATACTTTGATAGCTAACTGTTAACAATGTAATAGTTAACGCGCCTGCAGCAGCCACAGCAAATATCCACCAGGTAATTTCGGTGCGATATTGGTAGTTTTGCAGCCAGTTGTGCATAAAATAGTACGATACCGGGCTTGCAATAAATAATGAAATGATAACCAGCACCACAAAATCCTTCGACAATAATTGCCAAAGGTTAAATACGGTTGCGCCTAATACTTTACGCACACCTATTTCTTTAATTCGCTGCTCGGCCATAAACGATGCCATGCCGAACAGACCCAGGCAACTGATAAATATAGCCAGGCCTGCAAAACAAGTGGCTAACTTACCAATACGCTCTTCACCGGTAAATTTCTTAGCGTACTCCTCATCCACAAATTGAATGGTATAAGAGGCTGATGGATCGTATTTTTTGAAAATGGTGTTAATTTTTGCAACTGCATAGTGCATGCTTACTAACGGGTTAATTTTTAGTGCAACATTTGATAACTGCTGCCGCCTTTGTAAATAAAAGAGTGTAGGGCTGATCACATCGTACACCGATTGACTAACCAAATCTTTCACAACACCAATAATCTTAAAATTGCCGTTGCCGTTCCAGTTCACTGTTTCGCCTATGGGGTGCTTTAGCCCCATAAATTTCACAGCAGCTTCGTTGATCACAAAGCCGGCAGAATCCGAAATAAAAGCCTGGTTAAAGTCGCGCCCTTCTTTAACTTTCCAGTCAACTGTTTTACCAAAATCGGCGGTAACGGCTATTGTACTAAATTGCTCCTGCACACCCGGGTTTTTACCCGGCCAGGTGAAACCACCGGCGCCAATATACATGTCGGTTATCTGACCCTGCGATTGGGCCACATTGATTACTGCACCACTGGCCAATAAATCGTTTTTTAGTGCCAGGTATTGTTTATTTAAATCATCTGTTTGCAGGCTAACATTCAACAAATTATTGCGGCTGTAACCAACCGGGCGGTTTTTGGCAAATTGTATTTGTTGAAAAACCACGATGGTGCCGATAATCAACACTACTGAAACGGCAAATTGTATCACCACCAAAACCTTACGTGGTAAAGCCGCCAAACTACCAACCTTGAAAGTACCTTTTAATACTTTTATAGGCTGAAACGAAGACAAATACAATGCGGGGTAACTGCCGGCAATAAGCCCGGTAAATAAACTAAATGAAATTCCTAATATCCAAAACACGGGGTTATTCCATAAAATGGCAATCTTTTTATCGGCCAGTTGGTTAAACTCGGGCAGGCAAAACACTACTAACACCAGCGATGCAAAAAAGGCAATAAGCGCGATCAATAATGATTCACTATAAAACTGCGCCACCAACTGTGCACGAACAGAACCGATTGCCTTGCGGATGCCAACCTCCTTCGCCCGTTTCTCGGAGCGGGCGGTACTTAGGTTCATGAAATTGATACAAGCCAGCAGCAATACAAACACCCCGATAATACCAAACAGCCAAACATATTGAATGCGGCCGCCTGCATTAACCCCATTTTTGAAATTGCCATGTAAATACCATCTGCTCATGGGATGCAAAAACAGGTTTGAGCCAAACCGTGCATCCCCGCTGTGAAGACCTTTAAGTGTGTTCAGTTTAAAATATTTAATTTTTGCCGATGCCTGCGCCATAGTGGTATTATCAGCAAGCTGTACAAAGGTTTGGAACCAACTGTAGCCCCAGGGATTGTTAAACCGGGTAGCAAAATGTTCGCTATTGGCCAGCATGTCCCATGGTGCTATAAAAGTTAAATCGCCAAAGGAAGAGTTTTCGGGCAGGTTTTGGTAAACGCCTGTAACTTTGGCGTTCAGCTTTTTATCAATCACAATCACTTTATCCAGCGGGTCGGCATCGCCAAAAATGGCCTTTGCGGTTAACTCGGAGAGTATAACCGATGCCGGATCATTTAAGCTGGCAGAACCTTTCACCATTTTTACCGACAACATATCGGTAACGCCGGGTTCCATAAAGTTGCCCCGTTTTACCACCTTTTTATCGCCATAGGTTATAATATGGTCGTCCGTATACACGGCTCTCACTACATGTTTAAAGCTGCTGCCATAGTTGCTGCGCAGCCCATCGGCTAATGGAAAAGCTGAAGTACTCCAGGTTTGAATTTCGTTATTAATCAACTGGTTATCCATTACCAGGGCAATACTATCGCGGTTTTCGAAGCCTTTATCATAAGATAATTCGTCCCAAACCCATAAGCCGATCAGGATAGCCACGGCCATGCCGACAGCAAGCCCACCGATGTTAATAAAGGAGGAAGCCTTGTTTTTGATGAGGTTTCTCCAGGCGATTGTTAAATAGTTGCGTATCATCTTGTTAGTTCATTAGTTCACTGGTTTATTAGTTCATTGGGATGCTTCGTCATTTGCTGAACTCGAATTTTGTGGATTAAAGAATTAATGGAATTTTTGGCGCTTTGTGATTCCAAAAATTCTATTAATTCCACAAAATTCGGGTTCTACTCCGTCTTCAAACTCTCCACCGGGTTCATCAGCGCTGCTTTTATTGCCTGGTAACTTATGGTCCCCATCGCAATAGCAACCGCAATAATCCCGGCTATGCCAAATACCCATAGGCTGATGTCAATCCTGAAAGCAAAACTTTGCAGCCAGTTGTGCATAATCCACCAGGAAGCCGGGGCGGCAATTACAAAAGATATCACCACCAGTAGTAAAAAGTCTTTTGATAAAATAAATACAACACTTTTTACCGATGCACCCAATACCTTGCGGATGCCGACTTCTTTGGTACGCTGTAAAATATTGTATGCTGATAAACCTACCAAACCGAAACAGGCAATTAATATGGCTAAGAATGCAAACAACGTAAACATCTCACCAAAACGCTGGTCGCTTTGGTACTGGCTGTTAAAATTATCATCGAGGAAGAAATAATTAAAGGGGTCGTTGGGGAAATACTTATCCCATGACACCTTTATGGCCGCCAGGGTTTTTTGCAGGTCGGCAGATTGTAATTTAACGGAATACGACTGGCGGGCGTTAGGCACCAGCCGTATCAATTGCGGATCTATTGGCTTTTGCAGCCCCATGTGATGGAAACTTTGCACAACGCCAATAACGGTCAGCGTATCGCCCGATGCTACTTTTTTTCCTACGGCATCCTGTGGGTTTTTAAAGCCCAGCAGGGATATTGCCTGTTCATTTAATATGGCGGCTTTTTTGTCGGTTGTAAAATCTGTCGAAAAATTACGCCCCGCTAAAAGCTTCATTTCAAACTGCGGGATAAAATCATGGTCGATGCCCATAATGTATAAGGTGAGAGCGCCGACATCTTTATGGTCGAGGCTTTTCCAGCTGTTTGTCCAGTAAATTTCTTTCCCCATAACACTGGTGGATGACGTCATCCCTTTAATGCCCGGATTCTTGAGCAATTCGGTTTTAAAAGGCTGCAAAACATTTTGATACAACGAATCTTTAACAGATTGTGCGCCATCAAGAACAAGTGTTTGACTGATATTTACCCCAAGTTTTTGGCTGCGCATAAAGTTAACCTGCTGATATACGATAATGGTGCCGGCAATGAGGATAACCGAAATACCAAACTGTAAAATAATAAGGCCTTTGCGAAGTACCAAGCCGCCCGATGTGTTTTTAAACGCGCCTTTTAGCACTGCTGCCGGCTGGTAGCCCGATAGCACAAATGCCGGGTACAGCCCCGATAACAAGGTGCCACCAATAAATATAGAAGAGAATATAACCCAATATTTTGCGGACATAGAGAAGCCGGTTGCAACATCTTTACCCATTAAATTGTTAAACCAGGGTATTAAGCTGGACACAGCAATTGCTGCTATAATAACAGCGGTAATATTCAACAAAATATTTTCGAGCATAAACTGTTTTACCAGGCTGGCTTTGCCAGCGCCCAAAACTTTGCGTACACCTACTTCCTTTGCGCGTTCAACAGAGCGGGCGGTGCTTAGGTTAATATAATTGATCCAGGCAATGGCCATGATGATAAACCCGATTAAAAACATAAAGTTTACAGCGCCGCCGTTGCCATTAACTTCGGCCTCCTGGTTGTAATTGCTGTACAGGAATATATCATTCAACGGGATAATGTCCAACACATTTTTAACGTTGTTTGCTTTGTTCCAGGATTTGCTATTGATGTACTTGTCGGTAAATGCAGGCAGTTTTGCCCTGAATTGTTGCAGGGTGGTACCGGGCTTTAATTGCAAATAGGTGTAAAAATCATACCAGCCAAAGGCAGTATTAGCAGGGTCTGATTTTTCACCGCCCTTTAAAATATCGTTTACTAATGTGGCATACGAAACTAAGTAGTCGATAATCAAGTGCGAGTTTTTAGGATAATCCTTAAATACGCCGGTAATTGCGTACGTTTTCATCCCGCTATCATCGCGAGATACCAGCGTTTTACCCACAACGTCTTCGGTGCCAAAATACTTTTTAGCCATGCTTTGTGATAGCATAATCTGATCGGGATTTTTTAGCGCGGTAACGGCACTCCCTTTAATTAACTGGATACCCAGCATATCAATCGCTGAAGTATCGGCAAAATAACCCTTAGTTTCATTAAACTTTACATTAGTAGCGGCGTTGCTTAACAGCAACTCATCATCTTTAAGACGGCAAAATTGTTCCACTTCCGGATAATCCTTCTTTATGTTTGGCCCAATAGCCGGATATGAAGTGGCCGATTGCCACAGCAGCTTACCCTGTTTATACTGATCTAACCGGATACGCACAATCTGTGGCGATTTTTTCTGAAACGTATCGTAACTCCGCTCGTACGATACATACTGAAAAATAAGCAGGCAGCAGCTAATGCCGATGCTAAGCCCAAGGATATTGAGGATAGTATATCCTTTCCTTTTTACAAGGTTCCGAAAGCTGATGGTGAAATAATTTTTTATCATGGTTTATTTACTTCGTGTCATTGGGTCATTGGTTGCTGCTCCCACGCCTCACCCTAAATCCCTCTCCAAGGGAGAGGGACTTTAATAGCCCCCCTCTCCTTTGGAGAGGGGTTGGGGGTGAGGCGTTACTTACTCACTCCTCAAACTTCTCACCGGATTAACAAACGCTGCCTTTATAGCCTGGTAGCTGATAGTTAATATGGTGATGAGTATGATAGCGGCCCCGGCCATAATAAATATCCCGGTGCCGATATTAATTCTGTATGCAAAACTTTGTAGCCACTGGCTTGTGGCCCACCAGGCAATGGGGAAGGCTATCAATACAGCTATCAGCACCAGCTTTAAAAAATCTACCGACAACAATGTAATTACATTTTTTACCGATGCGCCAATTACCTTGCGGATACCTATTTCTTTTTGCCTGCGTTGCGCGGTAAATGCTGCCAGCCCGAAAAGGCCGAGGCAGGATATGATGATAGCTATGGCCGCAAAGTATTCGGATAAGGTGGCTACCCTTTGTTCGGCCGCGTAAAGCGCCTGGTAATCTTCATCCAAAAACCGGTATTCGAATGGTAGGCCGGGATTATATTGCTGGTATAGCGTACCGAGTTTGGCTAAAGTTTCTTTTTCGGTACCGGCCTTTATCTTCACCATTATTTTTGAAGCGCGGTTACTGAAGGTGAAATCGAAAAAACAGGGTTTTAAAGTTTCGTAAAGAGATTCGAAGTGGAAGTTTTGGGTTACCCCGATAATTTGCCGGTCGCCGCCCCACAGGCGGATGGTTTTCCCGATGGGATTTTTTAAACCCATGGCATCAACAGCTGCTTCATTTAAAATGATCTTTGACCGTTCGTTACTATCCAGCATCGAAAAAGTGCGGCCTTCCTTCATTTTTATACCAAGGGTTTCAATAAAACCATAACCCGCGGCTATATCGGTAAAATTAATGGTGGTACCCGGTGTCTCGCCGGGCCAGGTTAAGTCGGTAGTGCCGCCGTGGCGATTGGTAATGTTATGCCTGAAATTGGCCACGCTTACCACACCGGGAACAGCTTTTACCTCGTTCATCATGCTTTGCAAGCCCCGCTCATATTTACCGCCAGGTTTGTAATCATCTTTATTATCAGATACCAATCCGCCTTTTTCAAAATAGACGATGTTATAACGGTTATAACCCAAGTTTTTGGTTTGGATCAGTTGCATTTGTTTGTAAACCACCAACACCGATACAATAAAAACAGCGGAAAGCGTAAATTGAAAAACTACCAAACTTTTCCGCACCCACGCACCGCCAGCCGAGCCGTTAACGCGGCCTTTTAATATGCTAACTGGTTTAAAACCGGTAATATACAGGGCGGGGTAAAGACCAGATATGATGCCGGTGATCAGCGTAATGGCCAATGCGGGCACAACCAGCACAGCATCCAGATGCAGCATCATATTTTTACCGGTAAGCCGGTTAAACTGAGGCAGTAAAGCGTTAACTAATAAAACGGCAATGCCTAATGCCAAAAAAGCCATCAGCAGCGATTCGGCCAAATATTGGGCAATAAGCGTTGCTTTGCCTGCTCCTATTACTTTTTTAATACCTGCTTCCTTTAGCCTGGTAGATGCTTTGGCCGTACTCAGGTTCATGAAGTTAATACAGGCCATCACCAATATAAACAGCGCGATGATGGAAAAAAGCTTTACATATTCAATGCGACCACCGCTTACTACGCCGTTTTTGTATTGGTTGTATAGGTATTTATCACCATATTTTTGGACAAACAAAGTGGTTTTGGACTCTTTATTCTTGCCTTGTATAAAGCCCTCTATTTTGTGATTGAAGGCGTCGATGTTAGTGCCTTGCTTTACAATTAAAAAGGTATTAGGATCGTTATTGCCCCAATTGGTGAGTTTGGGATTTTTTTGCAGAAACAGGTCGTAACTAAAAATCGCATCAAACTGGTCTAAAGAATTAGCGGGTGGTTTTTGAAAAACACCGGTTACTGTATATAAGCCATTAAAGCCCGCCTGGTTCAGCTCAACGGATTTACCGATAATGTTTTCAGTTGAATTAAACAACTTTGCGGCCATTTCTTCGGATAGCATTACCGCATCAGTACGTGCCAGCGCTTGGTTTTTATCACCCTGAATAA
>Ga0206947_1006_pt1 | contig 76562 bp, 58 predicted proteins | sample Alteio_BWOrgHeat_3_FD_153239 | JGI IMG/M metagenome (GOLD analysis project Ga0206947, IMG submission 153239) | Enriched cells from forest soil in Barre Woods Harvard Forest LTER site, Petersham, Massachusetts, United States -... | ecosystem: Environmental > Terrestrial > Soil > Temperate forest > O...
GGCGACCAATTTGAAATAAAATTAGGCGATTCGGAGAAGCTGCCGTTTTCGGCCGACGAATTTGATGCTGTAACAGTTGCTTACGGTGTGAGAAATTTTGAAAACCTGGAATGGGGCCTTGCCGATATGCTGCGGGTGTTAAAACCAGGCGGCAAAGCAGTTGTGCTCGAGTTTTCGAAACCTAAGGTTTTCCCTGTAAAACAATTATATAAACTGTATTTTAACTATATTACACCCGGAATTGGTAAACTATTTTCGAAAGACGCAAGGGCGTACACCTATTTGCCCGAGTCGGTAGCCGCTTTTCCTGACGGCACTGCTTTTGTGGCGCTGATGGATAAAGTAGGTTTTAAACATACCAAATGCAGACCTTTGGCGTTTGGTATCTGTTCAATATACACGGGTAATAAATGAGTAAAACCAAGTATCTGTTAGTTGTTTTGTTTTTGTTTTGCAGTAATTTACTGCTGGCGCAAGCCCCTGCATGGGGTGGTGGCGCCGATCAAAACGATTACAGTTTCGGTTTCACCTTCTCGTACATACAAAGTAGCTTTAAAATAATTAAGAAACCCGACTGGCGTTCGCCTTATTTCGATCAGTTGAACAACAAATACGTAACCGATTCATTAAAAAGTATCAATTCAAATAGTTTGCCCGGTTTTGCTATTGGTTTTTTATACAGGTATAGCTTGTCGGACCATTTGGAAGTAAGAACAAACCCCACGCTGATTTTTGCCGACCGGTCAATAACCTACAGCTACGTAACGCCATCGACCGATCCGGTAACCAAACAGATCCAGGCAACATCGGCTGATATACCTTTGGAATTTAAATTAAAATCCGACCGTATTCAGGATTTTAGGATGTATTTGCTGGGTGGCGTAAAATATACGCTTGCCGTTGGCAAAGGACAAAGCGATTTAAATTCGGCTCTTAGCCAAAAACTGGTTAAAAATGTTGGCGGTTTCGGATCGTATGAAGCAGGTATTGGCTGCGACATTTATTTTGAATTTTTTAAACTTTCGCCCGAAATAAAGCTGTCTAATTCGTTTGGTAACGTGTTGATGCCCGAAAATCAGCCGTTTTCAAGTCCCATCAGCAAGCTATCCCTACACACCATTACTTTTAGCCTGCTGTTTGAGTAGCGCGGGAGAAGCAATAAATCGAGATAAAAGAAGCAAGAAATAAAGAGGCAGGATTCAAAAAAAAAGATTGACTCGATAGGTATCTTGCTCCCTGGTTCTAAAAGTCTTGTTTCTTTATTCTATTATTCAAACTAAAAAACATAATTTCGCTGCGATAGTTACCTATATCTATGGCTAAAATTGCATTAATAACAGGCGCCACATCCGGAATTGGAGAAGCCTGTGCCCATTTATTTGCCCGTGAGCATTATAACCTTGTCCTTACCGGCCGTCGACTTGATAGATTAGAGAAACTGGCAAAAAAGTTAAACACCAAATACAACGTTGAAATTGCTGTTTCAACTTTTGATGTACGCGACCGCGAACAGGTAGTCAGCAACCTGGAGGGGCTGCCTGCAAAGTGGAAAAAGGTGAACGTATTGATTAACAATGCCGGCCTGAGCCAGGGCCTTGATCCGATAAATAACGGTAGCTTTGACGATTGGGATACCATGATTGATACTAACGTTAAAGGTTTACTGTATGTAAGCAAGGTAGTATCAAACTGGATGATTGAGCATAAAACAGGGCATATCATCAACATAGGCTCAATAGCAGGTAAGGAAGTATATCCGAATGGTAACGTATATTGCGCATCAAAGTATGCTGTAGATGCTTTAAATAAAGGTATGCGAATTGATTTATTACCGCATGGTATAAGAGTTACTGCTGTACATCCCGGAGCGGTTGAAACCGAGTTTTCGGAAGTTAGGTTTAAAGGCGACAAAGAAAGGGCAAAAAAAGTGTATGACGGCTTTGAACCACTGGTAGCCGAAGATATAGCCGAAACAATATGGTTTGCCGTATCGCGCCCGGCGCATGTAAATATTAACGAACTGGTAGTAATGCCAACAGCACAGGCAACTGCCACGAATATATTGAGGAAGTAGTCCGAAAGTCGGGAAGTTCGAAAGACGGAAAGAACCCAGGCTGGCAGATACATTGAGAGGTAAAAATTATAGCATTAAAGAATAAACAATCTTCCGCACTTCCGCACTTTTCGGACTTTCGGACTAAACAGAAACAATCTTCCGGACTTTCGGACTTTTCCGACTTTCCGGACTTAATTCAATACCATGTCACTCATTAACCAAATAGATCAGGATATTAAACAGGCGATGCTGGCTAAACAGGCTGATCGCTTACGCGGCCTAAGGGCTGTTAAATCGGCATTGTTGTTGGCCCGCACCGAAAGGGGCGCTGCCGAAGAACTGACCCAGGAAGCTGAAATTAAAGTGTTACAAAAGCTGGTAAAACAACGTAAAGAATCGGCAGAGATATATAAAGCTCAAAAACCGGGACGACCTTTACCAGATAGAAATGGACGAAATGAAGGTTATTGAACCTTATTTGCCACAACAAATGACCCGTTTTGAAATTGAGGGCTATTTGCAGGAAGTGATAAGCCGCATCGGCGCTACATCGGTAAGTGATATGGGCAAAGTGATGGGCATAGCTAATAAAGAATTAGCGGGCCAGGCTGATGGCCGTACGATATCGGAGGTGGTGAAACAGTTGTTGGGGTAGGGAGTTGATTAAGTTGATTAAGTGAGCCGCTTATTGGGCAGGATTAAGCGATTAGTTGTCATCAACTAAACACAACTCAATCAACCTGATCCAACTAAATCAACTCAATCAACTAATTCTCCGCAAATAATTGTTGTAACTCAATTGCAATAAACTATTTTTATAGCCGAATATCCAATATTTTATACTAAATTGGTTTTCGGACTACTAAAGGAATTTAAACTATACAGATTTATATGGATTTCGTGCTTAAAGAGGACAACGGGTTTAGTTATATCGATGAGGGCGAAGGTGAGGTTTTGTTGTTATTACATGGCTTAATGGGGGCATTAAGCAACTGGGACAAGGTAATTGAAGATTTTAGAGGTAAATACAGGGTAATTATACCCATTTTGCCTATTTATGATTTGCCCTTGTTAACTACTGGCGTAAAAACCCTAACTAAATACGTACATAAGTTTGTAAAGTATAAGCAATTAAACAATATTACGTTATTGGGTAATTCACTTGGCGGACATGTTGCTTTAATTTATGTTTTGGCGCATCCAACTTTTGTGAAAGCTATGGTGTTAACGGGTAGTTCGGGGTTGTACGAAAATGCTTTTGGCGGTTCGTTCCCACGTCGCGGTAGTTACGATTTTATTAAAGAAAAGGTGGAATACACTTTTTACGACCCGGCGGTAGCAACCAAAGAACTGGTTGATGACGTATTCAGGATAATAAACGACAGGCATAGCGTTATCAGGATACTGGCGATGGCCAAATCAGCTATCCGCCATAATATGAAGGATGACTTGCACAAAATTGAGATTCCTGTGTCATTAATATGGGGAAAAGATGATAAAATTACACCGCCGGAGGTTGCTGTTGAATTTAATCAATTGCTGCCCGACTCGGAACTGCATTGGATAGATAAATGCGGCCATGCACCAATGATGGAGCAGCCCGAAGAGTTTAATAAGGTGTTGGCAGGATTTTTGGAGAAAATAAAAGCATAATATGATTGCAATTGAGCTGATTGCTGATATGATTCAACCGGTGCACACTTCTGATACAATTCAGAAAGTGCTCGACCGTATGATCGAATTTCGCGTCAGGCATTTGCCAATTGTAAACGAGGAACAGTTTTTAGGCCTGATATCTGAAGATGACCTTGCTACTGAACCCGACATGCAAACCCCGGTTGGCGCACTGGCACTTTCGCTCGTTAACCCTTATGTACTCGAAGATCAGCATATTTATGATGTTATCCGCGTATTTTATGAACGGCAGCTAACCGTGGTGCCTGTTTTGGATGCCCGTAGCAATTACCTGGGATTGATCACTATTAACGCCCTTACAGAATATTTCGCCCGTTTAACATCGGTTGAGCAGCCGGGCGGCATCATTGTGCTCGAGATCAATAATAAAAATAATTCGCTGGCGCACATGGCACAGATCGTAGAGTCGGATAATGCGCAGATTTTAAGCTCTTACGTATACACCCACCCCGATTCGACACGGATGGAAGTAACACTAAAAGTAAATAAGCAAGAGATTTCGAACATAATTGCCACCTTTTTAAGGTACGAATACGACATAAAAGCTACATTTAACCATACCGGAGATAACGATAATTCGCGCGACCGGTATGATTCGCTGATGAATTACTTGAATCTTTAAAGAAGTCATTGAGTCATTAGGTCATTAAGTCATTGGTTGTTTATTAAAGTGATTTGGCCGTAATACGGCAAATTTTTCGTTATGAATATCATCAATGACCTAATGACCTAATGACTCAATGACCCAATGACTTAATGAACTAATGAAGATAGCCATCTACGGCAGACCGTTCAATGATCAGGGGGTGCTGCCATATATTCAGCAGGTATTTGACACCCTTTTGGAGCATAAAGTGGAAATTTATGTACACCACCAGTTGCATACCTATTTGCAGGGTAATATTAATACCGAACCTTATAAAGTGCTGGGGCAGGGCGACAGGATAAAAGGTGTTATTGATATTTTTTTTACCCTTGGCGGCGACGGTACCTTGCTGGATATGGTTACGCTGATATGCGATACCGGCATCCCTATAATAGGTATCAATTTTGGACGCCTTGGCTTTTTAGCCAGCATCAATAAAAACGATATTCAATCAGCCATCCACGCAGTAATTAACCGCGAGTTTACTTTGGATAGCCGCGAACTCATTCGTATCGATTCCGATCTTGAAATATTTGGTGACGATAATTTTGCGCTGAACGATATTACTATTCACCGCCGCGATGATGCAGCCATGATTACCACCCACGTTTTTTTAAACAAAGAGTTTTTAAATTCGTATTGGGGCGATGGTATCATTATATCCACCTCAACGGGGTCAACAGCCTATTCATTAAGCTGTGGCGGACCGATTATTTTCCCAGAGTCAAACAGTTTAGTGCTTACGCCGGTTTCGCCGCATAACTTAAATGTTAGGCCCATTGTATTGCCGGATAGCTGCACGCTGGCTTTTGATGTAGAATGCCGCAGCGCCAATTACCTGGTTTCGTGCGACTCGAGGACTGCTGTTATTGAAAAAACCATGCGATTCACAGTTAAAAAAGCCGGATTCAAACTAAATCTTATCCGGTTGAATAATGAAAGTTACTTATCAACGTTAAGAAACAAATTATTATGGGGGCTTGATGTCCGTAATTACTAAATTTACCTGATGCTGAGATTTATAGCCTGCATACTTTTTGTTTTTATTTCCTTTAATTTAAAGGCGCAAACCTGGGAGCTGGGTGGGGCGGTCGGCGGTGCCGGGTATATAGGCGATTTGAACCAGTTAAATCCCGCTAAGGTTAGTGGTATAGCCGTTAGCGCCTTTGTAAAACGAAATTTTGATGGATACCTTTCGGCCAAATTAAATTACGCTTTCGGTATCATCAGCGCTGCCGACAGTAATTCAAGCAGCGCTCAGCTGCGCGCCCGTAATTTAAGTTTTACCACTACTTTATTTGAAGTGAGCGTAATAGGCGAATTCAATTTCATGAAATATATCCCTGATGTAAGTAAAAGTATATTTACACCTTATATATATTTAGGCGTTGGCGCGCTTAATTACTACCCCAGTACTGTTTACAACGGGCAAAAATATGGAGTAAGAGGTTATGAAACCGAAGGTGAAAGTAAACCCTATCCGGTTACGGCGTTAACTATCCCTTATGGTGTGGGGGTTAAATATAATGTTTTAGGCAAATGGACAATAGCTGCCGATATAGGCTACCGCTACACCAATACCGATTATTTGGATGATGTAAGCGGTAATTATCCCAATAAGAATGCAAACTCGCCAATTTCAGCCGCTCTGTCCGACAGATCAGGCGAAAAGACGGGAGTTTATATTGGCGCACCCGGTTCGCAACGCGGTGATGGAAATCCGCACGACACCTACTTTTTTGCGCAGGTAAGCCTCTCGTTTACTTTTGTTACGCAGAAATGCTATTTTGAGCGGTAGGTGAGGAAGAGATTAGACGTTGAAGATCAGTGATTAGCGTTTACTTTCCCTGCTAACCTCTAATCTCCACCTCTAACCTCCAATCACTTAACAATCACCTTAAACTCCGTCCTTCTGTTTTGTTCATGCTGTGCTTCGGTGCATTTTACGCCTGGCTTGCAGCCGTTAACCAATTTGGTGGCTCCAAACCCTTTTGGGATAAGCCTGGTTTTGCTGATGCCTTGCTTTTGAAGATAGGCAACCACCGCCTGCGCTCTTGCCTGGCTCAATAATAAATTTCTTTTAGCGGTTCCCCGGCTGTCGGTATGCGAATCTATTTCAATTTTTAAACCCGGATTATCAATTAAAAACTTTGCCAGTTTTTCTAAATCGGATGATGCGCTGTTGCGGATTTTTGAGCTGCCTAAATCGTAATAAATGTTGGATAGTTTAATGGTTTTATCAGGCAGCGCCTCTTCAATACCTAATTGTAATTTTACATACAGCGTTGTGCTGCGGTTTAGTCCTTTGGTAGTTACCTTTTCAATATTCGAAATAAAGCCACCCTTTTTGCCGGATATGGTAAAATCGCTGTTAGGTTCCAATTGGAAATTGAATGAGCCATCACCAGGCTGGTTATAGGTGTCAATACTGCTGCTTTGGGTTAGGTTAATCAAACTCACCGTTACCTTTATTTCTGGCTGGTTGGTAGTTTTATTGATGACGACGCCGGCCAGGGTGAATCGGGGGTCGTTATGTGTAATATTAATGTTGATTGCCTTATCGGCTGTATCAAAACTGTTTTTTGCGATGGATTGGCTTGTAGTAGCAATGCCGTGCAATGTGCCGCTTATAATATAATCAGCAGCTTTTATGTCACTAAAAACTACATGCCCATTGGTATCCGTTTTTGCAGTTAATTTACCATTCGGACCATTCAATGATACCTCGACGGATGGTAGAGGTAGTCCGGTTAACTCGTCTGTTACTGATATGATGATATTTTTAACCGGTATTTTTGCGATTACCGGCGTATCTGCCTTTATCACCGTAACCGGGATCACTGGCGGCGGTACCGGCTTTGGTTTCTTTTTGCCAAAACTGGCGCCAATGCCAATGCTGTATTCTAAGTGATGTGCTAAATCCGAGGTTAGCTCCCGCTTATACAGCATATCAGTAAACACAAAGGCATCATGAAAGATATTAAATTGCAAACCCACTCCCATAGGGATATAAAAGCCTGTTTGGCTTTTGTAAAGCGAAAACCCGGCGCCGGTTGAAAGGTAAGGGACAACAGTGTACTGATCGCTTAGCAGTTTAATATTGACCCCGGCATTAACATCCAGCAAAAATTTATTACTGCCGTTATAGAGTCCGTTTTTGTAGAGATAATCGGTAGAGCTACCATCCATCGAGGCTATAAAATCAATATGTTTGGTAATACCTTTCAAGTAATTGGCGCCGAAGCCCATCTGCATATCGCCGATATTGGTCCAAAGATTGTTGCGCAACACACTGCCTAACCCCATGGTGTGAATTTGCCGCGCAGTTTTAAAATCATCATAAAACACATGGAAAACCAGGGTTGATGGTTTTACATCCGGGTTGACCTGGGCCAATAGCCGCAAAAATGGGCAAACCAGTAAAAATATGCAGATAATGCGTTTCATCGTTTTTCTACTATGTATTTATCAATCAATAATGTATTGAAAGCATGTACGTTATGGTAGCCGCCTTCTACCTGCAAGCTTTAATGCCCCAGCGGGGTTACCTCTTTATAGAAAATCAGCTAACAAGGTTACAGCTCCGTAGGTGCCGCCCTCATCTTTCAAGGCTAATTGGCAATGCTGCACAAGGGTAGCCCCATACGGGGCACAAAAATGCTTCGTTTTTATTTCTACAAATAGGTAGCCCCGCTGGGGCATCGAAAATTTGTTCATCTTTTTTAACTTAATCTTTCTTTTTTACGGCATTATTTATCGTTCCCATTTGGTTCACAATATTGAATATGGCCGGTTCACTTCTTCCCTGCACATTCATATCATTGGTGGGTATGGGTTGTCCGTCAATATCAAGCGTCTGCACCGTCCATATAAACTGCTTGTTGGCGGTTGAATCAAGCATGGGCAGGTTGGTGCGCCAAATATATTGTGTGCTGCCCTGCGGCGCCTGTTCATCAAGCAGCGGACGGTTACCCCGAAAGGCCTGCATAGGTTGCTGACCGGGCATAATTTCGAATACCTGCACCCGGTAAACAGGTCGTTCCTGCGTGCTGGGTACCAGGCTTGTCCATCGGAAGGTGATTACGCTTTGCGCGACGTGGGCATCCAGTTCGGCTCCGTTGGCCGGCTGCATTAAAACCGGCAACTGATAGGCCGTCATAAAAAACGGACGGGTTTGTTTTGCCCTCACCACATCGCCGGTGTTGTTAGTCAGCTCGACCATTAATTGATACTGTCCCGATGCCAGGCGGCCGCTCCTTTGCATTTGGTTTTTTATACTACCGGATAGGTTTAAATTTTGTAATTGCAAGGCATCGGCCATCGTAAACTGATTTACGCCCGGGCGTAACACATAAGGCCGTGCTGCATTGATGTTCGACAGACCTATCACATTCCCGCTTTCGTTTAATAGCGTTGTCCGTATTTTAATATTGGGGTCGCCGCCTGCGGCGCCGGTGGTATAAGTAATAATCATTATACCATTAACAGGATTTCCCCATTCGGACAACCAGGGTTGCGGCCTGCTGTTTAAAGCCAGGTTAAGGTTTATCTGCGCCTGGGCAGCAGTGGCTGCAATGAGTAGCAGGGTGATTATTAAATAGTATCTTTTCATCGTTGATTCTTCTATATCATTAAGTTCTTTTTACTGAAACGTCAACTGCAGTTTCTTTCGGACTTCCGGTCCCGACACCTATCGGGATTACTGACTTTCGGACTATTCTAAAACCTATATTGTAAACCTGTACGCATTGTACTCTCAAAATATTGCGGGTTACCTATGTAAACCGGGAATAATGAACTACCCGGCAAATCGCTGCCATAGTGGTACAAGTTCCCCGTAAGGGCAAATTGCCAGCTTAGCTTTTGGTAAATCTTCCAATCGAAACTCAATGTTCCCAATAAATTTTTATCTGCCGTAAATGGAGAAGTAGTGCTCAGGTTGTATTGCAGCTGCCCTTTCAGGCTAAACTTTTTACTGGCCTTCCAGCTTACGCCAGCGGTTGCATTTAGCAGGTTGAGCGTGGTAAGGGTGGTGATATCCTTAAACCACATCACGCTTAAATCGGGGCTCCATTTGCTGGTAAACCAGGTGGGTACATACATTAGCAACGCCGTTTGGGTATTGTTACTGGTGGTGCCGCTGGTGGTAGTTTCGTTGTATTTGCTCCAGGTATAAGTGCCGCTAATCAGCTGGCTCATTTTGGTGTTGCTCCAGGTATAAACCGGATTTATGCTCAGCTCGTTGCTTACGCTTTTATAGCCCAGAATGCCCGGTGAATTAAAACCGAAATTGTTAAAATTCATATTCAGGCTAAACCGTTCGGTAAATTGCGTAAATGCGTTTATATTGGCGATAAGCTGACTGGTAGTATTCGGCCCGGCTGTATGACTCAAATTGCCGTAGCGTTCGCCAATGCTGGCCACTACGTTAATCTTCTTTTTCCATGCGTTAAAACGGGTATTGCCGAGGTATTCAATGCGGTCGTTGTTCATAAACGGATAGCCTGCGGTATAATAACCCGCGCCATGATAGTTCATTTTAGCGCCGAGTTCCCAGTCTTTGCCTTTTTTATCAATGCCCAGCATTACCGCGTTATCCTTATCGGTTGAGGTATGCGAGGTGAGGAACGGTTTTAAATCTTCCACCGGTGAAACGGATAGCGGAGTAGTTAAATCCCTTGTGTGGAAGCTTTGCCCTAACTCGATATGATAGTTCCAGCCAGTGCTTGTAGTGGCGGTGGCTAAAAAGCTTATTACCATGTTTTCCTGTGGCAAAATAGGAGGGAGGGGGGGCGAACTAACCGAATTTTGCACATCGCCCGAGTGTACAAAGTTAAAACCTACAAAATATTTACCCTCTTTTTCCATACCCAACTGGCCCATCCATTGGTTACGCTGGTAGGCCCCAACAATGCCGGGATTTGGCAACACCGGTGCTACATAATTAACAGGACTTTGCGAGGTACCATTAAAAAACTTGATGCGAAACTTACCCGGCGACAAATTAACCCCATAGCCAAAAATGCCCAAATCGCCTGTGCTCAAATCACTGTATTTAAGATATTGAGTGCCCAGCAGTATTTCGGTAGTGCCAATTTTTGGCCGGATACCAAAACTGTTGGCCGGGTTGGTTAAAAACTGCCAAAAACTTTGTTTGCCGATATTGCCCAGGCCTCCTAAAGACGGCGTGGTGAAATTTGCAGGCGGACTTGTAAAATTGAAATTAAAAGGAATGCTCCATCCGCCAACGCTGATAATAGGGTCAAACGTATAGCGGAAAAGGTTCCATGGTTTACGAGCCGGATAAAAATTAGGTATTGAGGTTTCGGGCATTTTATCCAAACCATAATACTCATAAGATACACCCACGTCGCCGCTCACGGTAACTTTTGGGCTTTGCTGCGCCAGCAATGGCGTTACAAAGCCAAACAATAAAAACAAAAGGCTAACCGGTTTTTTCATTGCTGTTGTTTTGAAATGGGTATCTGCATACTAAAAACATTGTTCTTTTTGTTGCTCTCTTTGTACCAATGATGAGGGTCAATTTCAATTTCGAGTGTATATATGCCCTTTTTCAAGCCTTTCGGTAAATTCATATATTGGCCCTCATACATCATTCCGTAGGTGTCGTATCCGCCGACGCTTATACCCTGCTGATCGAAATTGCAGGTTGGATAATTACCCAAACCGTAGTTGGGCATCGTTTCACCATATTGTTTTCCGTTAATATAACTTAGCTTATCGCTGTTATAAAAAATGCCGGTGGTAAACAGGCAGTAACTTACTTTGCGGCCCCGCGCAACAATTACCCTTTTACCATTTACTTTTTTTACCAGCCTGAATTCCACCCAATCATCCACATGGTAATGGTTATGCCCCTGTTTATTTTCAAAATACATGGTACCTGCATCATATTCCTTAAAGGTTAACGAGTCGTTTTGCTTTGAATAAACCCGTTGTTTTACCCTTAGCCTGCTCATGTTACCATCAGGGCATTGCTGCGGACTGTCAACCCGTTGCCCGCCGCAAATCCATTCCTTTGTGCCTTTTATTTCCAGCGGACCATATCCAATATTGGCTATAGTGGCTGCCAGGCGTAGCTGCCCCGGATAAATCGGATCATTCCATGCATATTCATGGATTTGATTCCGGGTAAACGCCGGCACAATAACCATATCCGGCAGCAACTCACCCGATTTATTTTCGTTGGCACACTTACACAGTGCAATATGTGCCAAATCGCAGCGGGTAGTAATAATGGCATGGGCTGGTTTGTTGCCAAATGTTAAACTGATGCTGTCCAGCGCCCCCGTAACATCAGCCTTTAAATCTTCAATGTATAATTTCCAGGTACCATTGGGATTTTGACCGCTGTTTAAAAACTCCATCTGTCCATCCGGCCGGTAATTGCCGGTAAATGGCGCTTTTGCATTGCTTATTAAACCATCTTTCCCAAATTGCGAAAAACTGGTGCTGATATAATTTCGCCCGGTATCTTTTCCGTTGCGGTTGGTTAGCCATATACTGGCGCCTGCCGGGTTTTCAAGCGTTATTTTCAAATCACTCACCCTGTCGTGATGAATATTAAGCATCACCATTTCCAACCCAAAGGCGCTATCTGCAACTGTGGGTAGCCCGCTCACTTCGATATTAAATTGTTGCCGGTAGTAATAGCCATAATAATCATAGAGCGGGCCACCTTTTGCTGTAAAGGTTTGGGCTCGGATACTCATGGCAGATAACATTAGCAACAGAAAGTATTTCAGCATACATCAAAACCAATCAATGAAATACTTCGAATTTTTTCGATTCGGTTTTTTGATTCGAATCATCTTTGCCGCCGCCGCCTGTTGGCACCAATTTGATACTTCCGCATACCATTTGCACGCATTCCCGGCATTGGGTATCCTTAAATGTAAACTTGAGGCATACATAAGCACTCACCTGGCAGCAGCTCAATTCGGTAACTGCAGGCAACGAAAGCTTAATGTTAAGCCCAGCTGAATTTGGCGCAAGTGGCGTACCGGTGCTGTAAACGGCTTCCCTGTAATCGGCCGGGAGGCTGCCGGTAGCCGGGGCGCCCGCTCCGGTTAGCGCCATGACTGTACCATTTAAGGTTGCACTCAAAATGTTGCCCCAGGTTACCGGCCTGTTGTTACAGTTTAGGCAATTTGGCGAATTGGCAACCAGTTTAAAATCTTCCACACTTACCCGTACCTCGCTCATGGCCACGTTGTAATTTAGGGTATAATTAAAATTTGCGGTTGAATAAACGTTTGGATTTGGTATATTGATTACCGCGCTGATGCTGGAACTTTTTAGGGCGACATCGATAGTTGCTTTGCAGCAGCTTGGTGGTTCGCAAATAATAGTAACAGGGATGGTTTGCGAATCGCAAAACTTATCGCCACCGCCGCATTTTACCTTAATGGTAAGTGTATAGGTACCACATGACAGATTGTTAAATTTCGACAAATCAATTTGTTGGGTAGTATCCTGGCCAAGCACCGCATTGGTGGCATTTACCATAGTCCACGCATAGCTGGGCGAGCAATTTTTTCCACCGCATTTATAGTTTGCATTAATAAGGCCCGAAACATTACCCTGCACAAATTGAATTGGATAATCCTGTAATACATGGTATTCAGTAGCCGTGCCATTAGTGGGTATTATTAATGATTTATTTTGCGATGTTCCCGGATTTATGGGCGGGGGAAATGGATGCATAATAACAGGCACGCCTGGAATCGGGTTGCCGTTCAACGTTGGGTTTGATTGCCAGCTGCCGCACGTACAACCACTGCAATCAACAGCGGCTTTTACCACCTCAACATCTCCCAAATATGTTTTGTCGTAATGCCCTGCTGCAATATCTTCATCCTCATCAACTAAAATGGAGGTTGCTTCAGTGCCGCCATTGCTGCTCATTCCCTGTATGCCATAAACCAGTTGTGATGGGCTGGTTAGCACGTTATAATCCGAAGTAAACCATACGGTGGTATCGCACGCTACATTATTTGAGCCTTTTTGCAGTATGTTGTTAGAATAACAAACGCCACCTACGCAGTTTTTATAGTTAGTGGCTGCGCTTCCTGCCGGGAAATTGTGTCCCGAATAACTCCAGGTGTCGGTTCCGGTGGGATCAGCCAGTTCAATTACGTTTGAGTTGTGTGGGTTAATAACAGCAAAAAGGTTACTGCTGCTACCCGTTTGGTTGCCCGCCCAGGTTTGCTGCCCTATCAGCATCCTGCTTCCATCGGCAGTAAAATCCATATCCGCTATTACAGGTACATCATGCGTATAGGATGCCCAGGTTGTTGGCGATAAAGTTAAAGTTGGCGTAGTTATAGTTTGTATAGTACCTGTAAAATCTCCTGTTGAGCTTAAATCAATATAGCATATTTTATTGGTGCCGTAAGGATAAGCCTGTTCAATCTCGGCGAAATATAACCGGTACGCGCCGCCTGACATTTTACGCAAAGCTAAACCGTACGGAAAATGGTTGCCGGCTGCATTGATCATAACCGAGCTGGCAATGACCCATGGCGAAGGCGCGCCGAGGGTACCGGTTAGCCTGTAAATTCTGCCGTTCTGAAAGTCGGACACGTAAATATAATCCTTACCGCCAATTTTGCAATATTTCAAATTGCCTAACGACCGGGCTGCATCGCCAAAATCATAAACCAACGATTTAGCGCCTGATGTCCCCGAAAGGCAGTAAACTTTACGGGCATAAGAAACGCCGGCGTTGTATATTTGTGTAGAGGATACATAAATGTTCGGATTAGGCTGCCTATCGAGCGTTATACCGAATATAGTGCCTAAATCAGTTTGTGTCCATTGTCCGGCAGAATAGTTACCCGGTTTTAATCCTGCAGGAGTCATTCCACTTGTATTCCAGCTGTGGCCCCAGGGGGCGCTCGTTGTATTGCTTGTTTTTATAACCCTCAAAACAATGCCCGAGTTAGCGCCCGTCCAGTAATTTACTGCCGGGCTGTGGGTTACTACCGCATCGCCCTGCACCAAAGGCAGCTGCGCTTTTGCACTGTTTGCCAGCAACATCACCATGGTAAATATTAAACCTATATTATAAAATAGCTTTTTCATTGTAAGTATTTTTTGGTGAGTTGATTTAATTGTTGGTGTGTTTTCTTTGAATTGAGTAGCATTTTACAAAGCTGCAGGTGCGGCAGTCAGCATCGGTAAAACTGTACCGGATGCAAAAATCAATTTCATCGTCGCAACACGCTAAAGGGCTTATTGGCGGCGCCGTAAAGGAGATGCTGATAGCCGAACCTGATAGATTGGTAGTTGCCCCCGAAGCCAGGAACCAGTTTAGTGTATGATGCGTTGTGTTAACACCTGCAAGTGGAAAGACTCCATTACCCCAACTGCCAAATGTGCCGCCGGTGAAATTGCCGAAGGTCTGCGAATCCTTATTACAGCCAAAACAAGCCTCGGCTCCGTTATGTATAAAACTTACCAACTCGGCTTTAAACGATTTGATGACGATATTAGGAGCGCTTATAGTAGCGTTTACTGTGACAGTGTATGGCGCGCTTGATGAGTAAGTTACTTCTTGCTTTTCGAATCCCCAATCCTTGTATTGGTCGCAAAAGGTACAGGTGCAGCAGGGCATAGTTACCGAATCGGCGCAAGGCGTGGCCGAATTTAAACCCGTGCTGCTACATGTGCTGTTAATGGTATAACCCACGAAAAGTTTTTTGTTACATAGGTTGTCGGTTACAATAAAACTGAAATTGTAATTATTGCCAGACGCAGCTAAAGCCGTTGGTAACGTAATATTTGTGCCCACATCAGCCCCTGCATAATTGTTTTGTTTTAATGATGTTAGTTTTATCTGGGTAATGCTAATACCTGGTTTTGGATTTATAGCTACGTGGCCGCTAACATGTACCAGCCCATCATCGCCACAGGCAACCTTATCAAACACTAATTGATAATCGGGACTGCATGGCGAGGCGAAGTCAAATTTGTTAGTGTTGCTGGTGCCGTTATTGCCGCCAACCGGTTTTCCATCGCGCCCAAGCGCCTGCACATTCCACACAAAACTGCAAAGGTACGGTGGCTGGCAGGGGCCGTTTATTAAATTAGGCACAACCGCCTGTGTTAAATTGTCTACATCTTTGGTAAGGATAGGCTGGTTCGCTTTTATGGCCTGCGGGCCTGTTTGGCCTTCCGTCAATTGCCATACCCTTAGCCTGTAAGTTACCGGCTCCTGCGGTTTGGGGATAACGGGTGTCCATCTGAAGGTGGTGGGCTTTTTGATATCTGTTTCGCTAAATACGGTTCCATCGGCGGGGAGAATAAGCTGCGGCGGCTGCATTGCTTGCTGATCGTTACCTCTTATGGTAAACGGTTTTATTTTTTCATCGCTTAAGGCAACGGTTTTACCAACGCCGTATCCAAAAAACTGTACGCTAAGTTCATAATCGCCCGGTGCCAGCGTACAATCTTTTCCTAAAAATGATGCAGCACTACCTCCGCTCCAAACTTTTGTTAAGGTGCTAAAGCCCGCTTCGGGAGCGGTGCTACTTGTATAAGCACCGCAAACTGTTTTGCCGTTTTGCTTAATGATAACCAGTATTTTGCTTTCTTCCACATGCGGGTTTACGCGCCCGTTAACTCCTTGCGAAGTTGCGGAGATCACGAACACCGAAGTTCCGGTTCCCCAATTCGCGGTATTGGCATCGGGGTTTGTCGGCAGCGTTATGTTAATGGCCGTGATGGGATTGGTTTGTGCAAATACCTGCACCGAAAGCATGACTAATACAATTGACAGGAACTTCTTCATAGCATTGGTTTTATTCCGTCCCGGTGGTATGGGAATGAATTGTGAATAATTTATCTAAGGCAGGGTTAAAGTACCTGCAATTAACCAGCCGGGCAAGCGTGCCTGTGTAAGGGATGGTTATAACTGATTGATTGACAAGTGTGAGTGAGTGAGCGGTAAAGGTGGGCAGTGGCGGTTCATTGTTGCAAACTGCAATCTGCCAACTGCAACTACTGCTTAGCCTGCAGCCAGGATGGGAATAACTCCTGTGGGATAAAAAGGGTAATTTTATTGCCCGGATTTTTTTCGCTGACAAAAGCCGGAAACATAGCTATAGTTATGGCATGTTCGCCAAAGCTGCTCAATGCAGCAATACGTTTTTTTATCAGCTCCATGCCATGGCTTTTGTGTCCGTTGGGTTCCTTTAAAGCAAGGCTGCTGGCAATGCCGATGCCATTATCCGTTATGATAATCAACAGATTTTTATCAAGTTCTTTTAACTCAATGCTCACTTTTCCATCAATTAACGATGGCATAATGCCGTGAAGCAGGGCATTTTCCAATAAAGGCTGAAGAATCATAGTAGGTATCATCCAATCTTCAATATCTAAATTCTCATCAACTGTTATTTCGTAAGCAAATCGACCGTTAAAACGCATCTGTTCCAGGCGCAGGTATATTTTTATGTTTTCCATTTCCTGCTCCATGGGGATGAACGATTGCTGTGCGGCTTCGAAGTTTTTACGGATGAGGGAAGCAAAATCGCTGAGATAGCGGTTGGCACTTTGCCTGTCCTGTACGTTTATATAATGTTGAATACTGTTGAGGGCGTTGAACATAAAATGAGGGTTCATTAGCGATGTAAATGCCTGTTGTTCAAGCGCGGCAGTTTGTACACCGGCAATTTGCTTAGCTAATTTATCTTCCTTTTGCTTCTTTTGCCAGCGGTTTATCAGGTTAATAATAATAAACTGGGCGGTAACGGCTGCGACCAGCCAAAACCACACCGACTTCCAAAAAGGCGTTGCTATGTCAAATTTAAGCGTAAGTATCTTATCGCTGATATTACCGTTCACATCCACTGCCCTTACCTGAACAGTATGGTTACCGCTATTGAGCTCGATGGTTAGCGTGTTTTCGTTGAGGTTAATCCAATTTTTATTTTTATCCAGCGTGTACTGAAGTTTTTTAAAATGCCCGCTCAATTCGATCGCTGCAAACTGCAGCTGTACATTTCGCTGATCGTAGTTAAGCGAATAAGCAGGCGATAACAAAGTATCGCGCTGATTAATACTCAGGCCTGTCAATTGCACTGGGATATTAAATTTGGGGATAGAAATATTGGCTGGAATAATGGAAATGCCGTTGCCTGTAGCTGCATAAATGGTGTCTTTTTGGTAGTCCATTTCGTTGATCATGTTATCGGTCAACCCGTCGTTAACCGAAAGGTTCTGGATATCGTAACGTACCTTATTAGCGGTCAAATGGTAAGCTATAACGCTGATGCCGCCCACGGTACCCAACCAAACTTGCCCGGTCCCGCCTGCGGTTATGCTCCGCGTAGCATTGTTGATGATACCATCACTTTCATCAAAGTGAAGCAATACCTTGTCGTTTTTTACCACCACGATGCCGCTGCCGGCGGTTGCTACCCAAAGCAGGTTATCGGGCGTTACACAAAGAGCGGTAACCCTTTCGCCAAGCAAAGAAGTGTTTTTATTGAGTGCCAGGGTAGTATTGTTTGCATAATTAAACTTATATAATCCGTCTGTCGACCCATAATAGATGTTGCCGGTCATGTCCCTGGTTACTGCCGTTATTCTTTTCATTTTGGTCAAAACGGTAAGCTTACCAGTAATGGTATTTAGTTTTCTGAGGCAGGTTGACTGCCCAACAATAATAATACTATCATTATAAGCTATTCCGGTTTTAGCGGGCGTGCCCAGGTCTTTGGTATAATTAACATAAACACCGCTTTCAGAAAAGGTAAAAATTTTGTTTTGAGAAATTATTATTTTTCGCTGCCGCGCAATTAAGACTTTTTGAGGAATGGTGTTAATTTTAATTTTGTTCCGTCGGGCCTCAATTATTTCACCATAGTAGTTACCGGCAAGCAGTGTGCCGTCAGCTTTATGTACAATACTTAAGAAATTGGTTTTGGTAAAGCCGACCGGCATTTCAACGGCACTAAATTGTTTTTGCTTAAACAGAAGCAGCCCCTTATCGATAGTGCTAACCCAAATGTTCCCTTTATAATCCTTGTATATAGAATTGACGAGGAAATCGCCCTTTATGGTGGCTTCCCGTTGTAGTGTATTTTTATTAAACAAATAAATTTTTCCCGAAACGCCCAGTAGATAAAAGCTATCGTACGTAAATTCAAAATTGGAGAAAGCTTCCGGCAAACTAACAGAATCGACGCTGATGTCAGATAGTTTTGATTCTAAATTGCTGTATATAAGACATTTGCCTGCGACGGTCCTAAATAAATAAAATTTCCCATCGTTTAGGCCCTCTAAAATATGGTCGCCAAAAGCATTGTTCGGTAAAATAGCACTGTCAATACATTTTCCGTTTTTTATACGGCAAAATGCCGATGTCCATGTTTTTGAGTTGGTCCGTGCCCGTTGATATACCAGCCTGCTACCATCCCCATATTTTTGAATAAAGAAACCGTCCGAATCGGCTTGCAGTTTTTTATCTTTATAAACAAACGAACCCTTTTCGTTGGTAAATAACATACCGCCGTTTTTTAGCGGGAAAAAATACATTACCCCGGTTCCTTCTTGTATTTTGGCCAGGGCTGTATCTTGCTTCGCATTAATAAACCTGTTTTTTTCTTCATCAAAATAAGCGGGCTTTTGTTTAAAGCAGTTTACCCAAATACGGCCATTAGTTTCCTTTACCACGGCCAGCACTTCGTTATCGGGCAAACCGTTGCGGGTGGTAAACACCTGGAAATGCTTACCATCAAAGCGCGCAATACCGGCATCGGTAGCTACCCATAAAAAGCCTTTATTATCTTCAATACAACGGTAAACATAATTGCTGGGCAGGCCGTTATCTACAGTAAATGCAGTGTATTTTAATGGCTGCGCACCGCATGCTAATGTGGTGAGGCTGAAAAGCAATAGGGAAATTGCAATGCGCATGTGATTTTTTTGTAGAGACGCAATACTTTGCGTCTTGGATTGCTTGTAATAAACACGGGAGACGCAATGCATTGCCTCTCTACAATTTCCGGCCAAACATCAAACTTGCCGCCTTCATCTTTTCCAAAAAAAGTTCCAGTTGCCGGCGGCTGATGCTCCATTGGTTACCATCTGTCATTTTCACAATTCCTCCGTCAATGGTGCTGTATTCCTTAATATATTTAAGGTTAACAATATACGATTTATGTATCCTTACAAACCTATTTTCGTCCAGCAAATCTTCAAAATCTTTTAGCGTTTTACTAATTACCAGTTTTTGCATATCCTTCATGTGGATGATAGTATAATTGCTATCAGCCTGTAAAGATACCATATCGTCAACCTCAATAAAGCTGATGCTCCCCAACTGCGGTAATGCAATTTTTTGAGGAGTTTCTTTTTTGCCGACCGACTCCAACAAATGTTGTAACAACGCCCGGTTCTGATCGGCCGCTGCCGGGCTGCTTACCGCTCGTTTTACTTTTTCAACAGCTTTTTGTAGTTCAGTAATATTTACAGGTTTTAAAATATAATCAACGGCGCTCGCTTTTATGGCCTGCAGGGCATATTCATTATAAGCGGTTACAAAAACAACTTTAAAGTTTTGCTCCTGGAGATTGTTTAATAGCTGAAAGCCATTTTCGCCGGGCATGCTAATGTCAAGGAACACTACATCTGCAGTATGGTGTTTTAACCACTCCCGGGCCTGAGGTACACTTTGTGCTTTGCCCGCAACTTCTATTCCCTCGCAATCATAATGAAGCAAGAATTCCAAACTTTCCAGATTATTCACTTCATCATCAACCAGCAAAGCTTTTAACATGCCCGATATATTGGTTAAAATTTTAAAGGTAAACAATTATCGGGTATTTATTGGCCCGTTGTGTAACGGCTAATATTGGGTGCGTGTGGTATAAAATGGGTGAGGGAACGGCGAAATAATTATGTTTAAACCGTTAAATTAGGGTATCACGGTGCGCGCAATATGCCCTTTTTTGGCCTTGCACTGTGTTCATCCGGGCATGGTAGGTATGTTTATTTATTGATGTTTAATAAAGCTGAAGCTGAAATGTTTATTTCAGCTTCAGCTTTTGCTTTAGGCTTAGTTTATTATAAACTGTTTTTTAATTACCTCATTTTCATGATGTATATGAACATAATAAGTGGCTTTAGCCAGTTTACTAATATCCATTGATAATTTTCCGGTCTTGTTTGTCCAGCCTTTTGCTACCACTGCTCCTTTGGCATTTAAGAGCTCAACATAATAGCTTTTAAGGTTATTTGCTACAACAGCGGTTTGTTCTGTAGTTGTAGCACCGGTTGTTGCTTCATCTGTTGTATAAGCTACATTAAGCGTTGATGACGATGGATTTGGGAAAACGGTAAACGCTGCGCCGCCTCTGCCTCCGCAGGTTTTTACTGTAATAATAACGTTGCTTTGTGTACTGTAGCCGCAGCTGTTAATGGCAAACAAATATATATGATAAGTACCTACACCCAAATCGGTTGTTAATGGCTTAGTTGTACCCGAGGCCCCAATTATATACTGGAAAGAACGATGGTCACTTATAGAAGTTATACTTGCGTCATAATCCGGATTAGCATGATTTGGAAAAAAATCTGCAGTGTTCGAATAAGCAGTGTAAGCTGTGGAGCAAACGTCGGGTGTAACCACTACATTGCCAATACCCCCCTGGGTACAAATACTTACAGTGCCGGTTGTTGATGGATTAACCGGCACGCCGACACAAATAGGAAAACCTGGAACGGGTATATTGCTGTTGCCGCTACCGTCGGTGCAGGGCGACGTTACAGTTGCCGTTAAAACTGCATTTCCGCGTGTTACATATTGAAGGGTAACGGTTGAGCCATTGTTTGCGCCAAGAATAGTGGCCCCGGTTCCGGTTACTGACCACACAATTGAGCCCGATGTGGCGGGGGCAATACTGTAGGTTTGTGTGCTTCCCGAACATAATGTAGTGGCCCCTGTAATTAGCGGCGGGTGAGCCGGGTCGAATAAAGCCGGGGTTGTAACAAATGGTTTATGTATAACGCCCCCACACATAGTAACATTTGCTGTTATGGTTTGCGGGCCTGAGTTTACTGCGGTTGGCGTAACAGTAATGGTGTTGGTAGTGCTCGTACCCGTCCAGCCGGTAGGTAACGTCCAGCTTATTGCGCTGGCGCAACTGCCGCCTGTAAAGCTATAAGTTAACGGAGCCGTACTGCCGCACACAACAGTTGCAGGCCCTGTAACCGTTATCCCGTCGGTAGTACTTACGATTAATTGTACCATGTTGCTGTAACTTACGTATGTTGCGCCATTTAGCGTGTAAGCCCGTATTTTAATGGTACCGCCGTGGCAACCGTCGGGTTTAAGGTACAGGCCATTGGTGCCGGTGGGAAGGTTATGCACAGTTGTTCCGTCACTTACAGAACCATCAGGGTATTTCCATCCTGTAGGGATAGTCCATTCATAGCCATCGGCATAAGTGGTCGGGCTGAAATTATAGGCTACCTGCGGGATGGCATACAGAGAAGTGGCTGTATTGCACAAAGTCTGTGTGGGCGAACCTGATATTGGTCCCGGTGTAAAGTTTTTTAAGGCCTTTATATTATAAGTTAGGGGGTAGGTTGTTAAAACACCTCCCGGCGGTGTATAAGAAATGGTGAGTGTGCCGGTAGATGCGGTATAAAGGTCATTCCATTTAACAGTTACGGAACTAAGTACAGTTGGAGAGCTTGTAATTGTGCCATTTGTAATTGACCATGTTCCGGTAGAGCCCACAGGCACTGATATTGTGCTTGGAGTGTAGATGATGGATGTTGCGGGATTTTGTCCGAAAGTAGCATCCGGTGTGAATTGTGCTGAAGCCTTTAAGGCAAAAAAGGCAATCAGGATTAGCACTGAAACTAATTTTTTCATAATGGATAAAGTTGTTGTTAAGGTTAATAAGTTAATTAAAGATTTAGAATTTAAATATAACTTAAAATTATTATAAAATAAAAAAACTCTCAAATTAAGCCCCTGGCGCATTATTGTTGCAACAATGATGCAATAAGTATTAGATACTAACGTTATACAAACAAGTAATTGAAACAATTACCGGCAATAAATAAACCAAATTATTAACCTTAATCTTCAAAATCATGGCCGAGTTAATTTCTTCTCCTTCAAAAACAGGCAGGCGCTTTGTTAAAAGAATGCCGCTGCGTATTGACCTTACCGCAATGGTCGATCTGGCATTTTTACTCATTACTTTTTTTATGCTCACCACATCGCTTGCAAAGCCCCGCGAAATGACGATGGTTATACCTATGGGCAACGAGGAGGGTGGTGCTCCCGAAACGCGCACGATGACCATTTGCCTGGGCAAAGGCAACCAGATAATGTATTACCTGGGGCTGGAAGACAAGCCAATTATACAACCTACAGTTACCAATACCGCCGAAGGCATGCGCAATGCAATTATTGAAACCGGAAAACGGGTAAAGGCGGCAACCGGTAAAGGTTTGATTGTACTGGTTAAACCGGCACGGCATTCCATTTATTCAAACCTGGTTGATGCATTTGACGAACTGGATATTGCTGCTGTCCCAACGTACTCTATCGCAAAGCTTTCACCAAAAGACACCAGTTTGCTGATGCAGAAGGGGATTTTTTAGTAGTTCATTAGCTCACTGGTGTTGTGGCTGTAATTCATGCTGTTGCGGGATGTTAGTGAAAACCACTTTTTCCTTTTGTCATCCTGAGCGCAGCGAAGGATCTTCTGAGACATACGTAGCAAACTATGCACGTGGGCTATTGCCGGGCGTAGAAGATCCTTCGCTGCGCTCAGGATGACAAATCACTTTTTCAATTAAACGCTGTCAAAGCAAACCAATGAACCAATGAACTCCCTCACCAGATCGTCACGAATTTGTTACCAACTGCTTTTTAATTGAAAATCAATAATATTTTTAATAAATTGTGATTGTATTTGGAAATGGAAAACTTTAGCCCTGTAGATGGACGGCATTGTGCCCAAAATGGCCATATTTAGGGAATAACCCCATTTATTGTTTTCCAAAACTTCCCATTTACCCCTTAATAACTTAAGGCAATGCCAGCCTTTTTTTTAGTACTCAGGCAACGTAATTAAAGAAATAACAGTACTGATATTGCGTCATATTTATAACAAAAAACGTTGTTTTTTACATTTCTTATCGTAAAGGCCTATGTTTTTTGCAATTTTTATCTAAATTTAGCTTCTATCTATATTTTATCAGTTTGCAGGTAAGCAACACGTAACTGCCGTATAAAATATATTTGTTTATTTATAATTAACTATTAATTGATTTTATGAAGAAAAAACTACACATTCTTTTTGTGTTATCTTTCTGTTTTTCCTTTGCTTTTGCTCAAAGCAGGGTAATTAAAGGTAAGGTAACAGATCAAAAGGACGGATTACCGTTGCCCGGGGTAACGGTATCCGTTAAGGGAGCACCATCAGCCGGTACCCAAACCGATTTGAACGGCCTTTATACCTTAACAGTCCCCGATGCGGCAAAGGCATTGGTATTTAGGTATATTGGGTATAAAGAGGCCGATTTGCCCATCACCGGTTCAACATTAAATGCATCGCTTGAGTATGATCCCAAGCAATTAACAGAAGTAGTGGTGGTTGGTTATGGTACTCAAAAACGTTCGAGTATTACGGGTGCCATTAGTTCGGTATCAGCTAAAGATATTGCTAATACACCAGTGACCACTTTTGAGCAGGCACTGCAAGGTAAAACAGCCGGTGTAAATATCCAGGCCAATAACGGTAAATTGGGGCAGGGTATCAGCATTAGGGTACGTGGTGTTGCCAGTATAAACGGCGATAACCAACCGCTGGTAGTAATGGATGGTATAGTTATAAGCCAGGATAATCTTTCGGGCCTAACCGCTGCAACCGATCCTTTGGCCGATATTAACTTTAATGATATTGAGTCGTTCGAAGTTTTAAAAGATGCATCCGCTTCGGCTATTTATGGTTCGCGCGCATCGGCAGGTGTTATATTAATCACCACCAAAAAAGGTAAAGCCGGTACAGCAAAGGTCGACCTTTCGGCCAGTTATGGTTTCAGCGGTCCATCAAGGCACCGCCAGTTTTTAAATACCACACAATGGCTTGCAATGGAAGAACGCGCTGCTGTAGGGGCCGCTCCATTTGATCAAGCGTCAGATCCGGCAGATTTTCCTACAGTTGCCGATGCCCTGGCTGCTGATAAAGCATACGTCGAGGGCAAATTTACACAATACTCGGCCGGCAGTACCAACTGGACCGCAAATAATACTAATTGGGAAAAGCAAGCTTTTCAAACTGCGCCCCAGCAACAGTACGACCTGAATTTTTCGGGCGGAACTGACAAAACCACTTACTATTTTGGTGGGCAGGCTTTAAACCAAACCGGTATATTAAAAGGGAACGCTTTTCAGCGTTACAGCGGCAGGGTTAATGTTGATTCGAAAATTTCAAAAATATTAGAGGTTGGAGCTAATCTGAATTTTGCGCATGTGTATAACGAGCGTTTGGCTAATGATGATGGGTTTAACACTCCGCTGCAAATAGTAGCTTTATCGCCCGTTACACCGGTAATTGATCCGCGTTCGGGATTAATCAGCGGTACGCCTCCAGGCTCAAGCAGCAGCTTCCCGGTTTATTATAACCCGCTTATCAGCGTTGGTAACGAGTATACGCATACCAATATTTACCATACCATCGGTACAATGTTTGGCAATTTGCAAATTATTAAAAACCTAACCTGGCATTCGGATTTTGGTATCGACCAAACTAACCAAAACGAGGATAGCTATGCCAACAGCCTAACCTACCGTAATACCAGTACAAAAACAGGTTCGGGGACTAATGCCGAGGCCATTCAGGTACATTTTACAACCAACCACTACTTAACCTATAAAAGCACCATAGGAACCAAAAGCACGTTGGATGCAACAGGTGGTTTTAGTTATGAAAATAACCACTTCACCAACAACAGCGTTTCGGGCCAGCAATTTCCGTCTGATGCATACAGGACTATAGCATCTGCCGCGTTAATTAATGCCGGTACCTCTACACAAAGTGCAGGTGTGCTGGTATCTTATTTTGGAAGAGCGAATTATGCTTATGATAATAAATACCTGCTTTCTGTAAGTGCCAGAACTGACGGTTCTTCAAATTTTGGTGCCAATAACAGGTATGGTTATTTCCCGGCGGGTTCAATAGGTTGGGTACTTAGCCAGGAAAATTTCTTAAAAAGTTTCCAATCACTAAGCAACCTTAAACTTAGGGTAAGTTATGGTTTAACCGGCGATGCCGGTAAAGATTACTATCGCCCGTTGGGTTTATTTACAGGTACTGCCGGCTATAACGGCGTTGCTGGTCAGCGTTATTCGCAAATAGGCAATCCCAATTTAAAATGGGAAAAAACTTTGCAAACTGATATTGGTTTGGATTGGGGCTTTTTCAACAACCGTTTATCCGGAAGTTTAGACTACTATAACAAAAGTGTTGACGGTATGCTTTTAGATGTTAATATTCCTGAAACTACCGGTATTGCTTTCCAGCGTCAAAACTTAGGTAAAATGTACAACCGCGGTTTCGAAGCATTGATAACATCCGAAAACTTTGTTGGTAAATTTAAATGGAGCACTAGCTTTAACGTGGCCTACAACAAAAATAAAGTAACTTATTTAGATGGTCAGCAAATTAAAGGCCTTGGCGATTTAAACTATGTTATAGAAGGCCAGCAAATTGGCGTTTTTTATGGTCGCGAGTACGCAGGTGTTAACCCGGCAAACGGCGATGCCTTGTATTACCTAAATACTAAAAACAGCGATGGTACTTTAAATAAAGGCACTACCAACGATTTTAATGCTGCGCAAAACACCGTATTAGGAAATGCCCAGCCTAACATTACAGGTGGTATTACCAATAATTTTTCATTTAAAGGCTTTGACCTTTCGTTCTCTTTCTACGGTTCATTTGGCAACAAAATTTATAACGGCGGTGGCCAGTACATGAGCGCTGAGGCCAGCAATGGATTTGATAACCAAACTATCGATCAGTTAAACTATTGGAATAAACCTGGCGATATTACCAATATTCCGGAACCAAGGTTGTTTTATGCAAACGGCACGGGCGCATCAAGCAGATACCTGGAGACTGGTAACTATATCCGTTTGAAACAAGCTACTTTTGGTTATACTTTTCCAAAAGCACTGCTTTCAAAAGTTGGGATCGACAAGCTGAGGATTTATGTGAACGGTAGTAATCTGTTCCTGATTACCAAATACAAAGGATGGGATCCTGAAGTAAGTTCCGACTTCCTGTCTGATAACATTACCATGAGTAATGATTTTTACTCAGCGCCTCAGCCACGCACCATTGTTTTTGGACTAAATGTTGGATTCTAATTTAAATAGTAAGACAATGAAAAGATATAATAAAATATACATAACAGCTCTGAGTACGTTATTAATACTTAGCGCGTGTAACAAACAACTTGATCAAAAGCCATATCAATCGATCGATCAAGCTTCGGCTATACTAACGGCGCAGGACGTGCAGGTAACATTGGTAGGTGCCTACAACCGCGCGGTATTAGCAGATTTATATGGCGGCGGCGTGTACATATACGCAGATATGATGGCTTCGCAGACAGTTTACGACTGGAGGGGAACTTTCCAAACCCAAACAGATATGGTTAACCAAGCCATTACTATCGATAACGGAAGCGTTAACGGCACCTGGTACGATGGTTACCAGGTAATTAATGCAACAAACAACGTGCTGGCCAACCTAAGCAAGGCGGGCAGTGCTGCGGCCCGGTCAGAAGGTGAAGCTAAATTTTTGAGAGGCATGACTTATTTCGACCTTGCCAGGTTATTTGGCCGCGACTGGAATGACGGCGACCCTGCCAGTAATCTGGCTGTGCCTATTATTTTAACGCCTACTACTTCGGTAACTAACGACTCATACGTAAAAAGAGCAACGGTTGCAGCTGTTTACGCGCAGGCAATTTCTGATTTAAAAGATGCCGAAGCTAAACTGCCCGCAAGCAATACCTTTTACGCTAATAAATATTCGGCAGCCGCTATTTTGGCCCGTTTGTACCTGCAAAAGGGTGACTATCAAAATGCCATTATCGAAGCCTCGAACGTGATCAGTTCTGGTGCATTCCAACTGAACGCCAACTACGCCGATGAATTTCCTTACCCTGGTCAGATACATTCTGACAATACATCTGAAGATATATTTATGATGCAGGTTACCCCGCAACAAGGATTTAACACAATGAACGAATTCTATGCATCTGCTGATAATGCAGGCCGTGGCGATATCGTTATTAAAGACAGCTTTGTTGCTGGCTTTGAAAAAGATGATCTCAGGCGTGGGATTTACCAACCCGACAGTGATGGTAACTTGCGCGTTGACAAGTTTGATAACGTTGACGGTAACGTGCATATTATCCGCTTAGCCGAGCTTTACCTTATCCGTGCCGAAGCAAGTTTGCGTTTAGGCCAATCGGGCGGCCCTCTGAGTATGGTCCATGACGATATCAAATTAATCAGGGATCGCGCCGGTCTTCCTGAAAAGACCACAGTAACTATTGATGATGTAATGAGCGAGCGGGTACATGAATTGGCTTTTGAAGGCGGTTTCTTTTTGTACGATGCAAAAAGAACATCAACTGCAGCTAACCAGGTTAGCGTAGGCGCTTTGACGGCGTTCTCTCCAAAACTGGTATTCCCTATACCGCAAATTGAGTTAAATGCCAACAAAAACCTGGTACAAAACCCAGGTTACGGTACAAACTAATTAGCAAAATTTAAGTTTTAAATACAAAACCGGGGCAGTTTGGCTGTCCCGGTTTTTTTATGCCTTTTAATGTAGCTTTTTACTACTTTAGTAACCTTAACATTTAACCCCGGATGAGATTTAAACTTTTAACCTTATTGATGTGCCTGCTATGCACTGCCGGTGCGTTTGCGCAATCACATAGCCAGGAATTTGGTATACAAACGGATAACGATTCATACCTGGGCCAGGGCTCGGACAGGTATTATACAGATGGCATCTTCTTTTATTACCGCCATGCGCTTGATGTTAACGGCAACACCCAATTAGCCAACAAAGTATTAGGTTTTGAGTTGGGGCAAAAGATATTTAACCCCCAATCGGGCTTTGTACCCGGACCTCAATACGTCGACAGGCCATTTGCCGGCTACTTATACGTGGGTTCCACATTAAACTTTTTGTATAAAAACGAAAGTAATTTAAAACTGAGCGCACAATTGGCAACAACAGGCCCCGCATCGGGCGCCGAAAAACTGCAAACCTGGGTGCACAAAAACTTCGGCTTTTATACCCCGGGCGGCTGGCAATACCAGATAAAAAATGATGCTGAACTTAACCTTTCGGCCGAATATAACCGCCTGATTGCACGTGGGAGTTGGATAGATGTTTCATTGGCCAGTTATGCAAACCTGGGCAATGGCTTTACCGGCGCCGGGGCAGGCGCACTAATCAGGATAGGTTCATTTAACCAACTGTTCAATTCGGTAAGCACGCAAAGTACCGCCAGCAAAACCAGTTACACCGGATCTTTGCACCCCCATGAGTTATTCTTTTACTATAAACCAATGTTTAATTACGTGGCCTACGATGCCACCATACAGGGCGGCCTGTTCGATAACCATAACGACCCCAACAGCCAGGAAATAGCATTAGACAGGGAGCCTTTTATATTTAGTCAGCAAGCCGGCGTAGCCTTTAGCACCAATCGTTTTGTTTTTGATGTTGCTGCTATTTTCCATACCAAAGATGTTAAAGAAATGGTACAATCGCATCAATGGGGTAGCGTAACAGGGATTTATAGGTTTAAGTAGAGAGATAAGAGATTGGAGATAAGAGGTTAGATCAGGATGTCTTCTTAACTAATCTCTAAACTCCAACATCTAATCTCCCTCCCCAAACTTCCCTTTCCGGTTTTCTTTCTTCGCCGAATTTATTCGCTTTTGCGCTACGCGGGCAGCTTTGGCGGCCTTACTAACCTTTATGGCTTTGCGCACCTTAGGTACGTGCAACGCGCGGGTTAAAAGCAAAACCAGCCTTTCTACAGCTTTTTCTTTGTTCAGGTACTGACTGCGTTCTTCATCGCAAATTATCTGCACCAACCCGTCTTTATTAAAGCGCGATTGCAATTTATCATTTAACAAGGCTTTTTCTTCGTCGGTAAAAAGCACCGAATGGCTGATTGAAAACAGCAGTTCAACCTTGCTTGACACTTTATTTACATTTTGCCCGCCCTTACCACCACTACGCGATGTTTTATAGGTGATTTCTTTTTGAAGGTCGGTTTTTGAGAAATTCATAGTGCGAATTTAAGTTGATTAAGTTAGATTAAGTTGGATTGCGTTGATTAAGTTGGATTGAGTTATCCAAACGGAGTCAAACAATCCAACTTAATCAACCACTCACTTAATCAACTAATCAACAAAATCCTTAATTTCGCACCCAATGAATAACCAGATCATCGTGGCCATTGATGGCTATTCTTCGTGCGGAAAAAGTACGCTGGCTAAGGCCCTTGCTAAAAAACTTCATTTTATTTATGTAGATAGTGGCGCCATGTACCGTGCTGTAGCCCTGTATTTTTTACGACATAAAATAGATCTGAAAGATCACGATAAAATTGCCGAAGCATTAAAAAATATTCATCTAAACTTTCATTCGCGCGATTATGAAACGCATATCACTTTAAATGGCGAAGAGGTATCGGAAGAAATACGACAGATGCATGTGGCCGAAAGTGTGAGTGCCGTAGCTGCTATTCGCGAAGTACGCCTGGAGATGGTAAAGCAGCAACAACGTATGGGCCAAACAAAAAGCATTGTAATGGATGGCAGGGACATTGGCACCGCCGTATTCCCGGATGCTACTGTTAAGTTTTTTATGACGGCCGACCCTAAAATCCGCGCCGAACGGCGTTACAAAGAGTTGCTGCCTAAAAACCCGCAAATTACCCTTGAAGAAGTGTTTGAAAACCTGGCTCACCGCGATTATCAGGATACCACCCGAATTGAAAGCCCGCTGGTAAGGGCTGATGATGCAATTATATTAGATAATACGGATTTGACGCCCGGCGAACAGCTGTTATTTGCATTAAGCAGAGTGGAACCGTTTTTGTGATTTCGGAATTTTAAAAAAATGTCATTTCGAACGCGGTGAGAAAACTTTACAAACCTACCCGAACGCCATGCATAGATAATTTGCATTGTTCATTCGCCCCGCATAGTTCGATTGCGTGGCGTAAAAGTTTTCTCACTGCGTTAAAAAGGACATCAAGGGGCGGGGTTTTTCTAAATCGCCATAATGCCCACCTAAACAAACCGCATCGCGGTAACGCCAAATCTATTTAAAAAATCAACCCCCTCATCACTGATCAGACCCTTATAAGCAGCATACGATTTATCGAAATAAACCTTTTTAACCCCTGCTGAATAGATAAGTCTGGCGCAAGGTAAACATGGCGATAGAGTAGTATACAAGGTTGCCCCCTCCAGATTCGCACCATTTTTAACGGCATACAATATAGCGTTCTCCTCAGCATGTAAAGCAAGTGAACAACTTCCCTTAGAATCGCGCGGACAGCCGGTCAACGGCCATTCTACGTCGCAATTATGTGTATGCGCCGGTGGTCCGTTATAGCCTATGGAAATGATACGGGTATCTTTTGTTAATACAGCGCCTACCTGTGCTTTAACACAATGCGAGCGCTTGGCCAAATCATTAGCCAGGTTCATAAATATTTGGTCGAAGGTGAGTTTAGTCATTGGGTCATTAAGTCATTAAGTCATTGGGTCATTAAGTCAGTTTGACTAATACGTGATTGGGTCATTAAATCAAATGATATCGGCAATTATAGGTGCCAACCAATGACTTAATGACCCAATGACTTAATGACAAAAAATTAGTGCCCGCCGGAAGCAGTAACGTGATCAAGGTCGATACCCTGAGCTATCAGTTCCCTGCTTACTTTCCAGGCGAAATAGGCCAGATAGGCAAAGCCGATAGCCGGTACAATGTACGAGAAGTGCAACCCACTCATGCCCGGTATAACATTATTGGCACCATCGGCAATTTTGCCTTGTAATGGAGGGATAATTGAACCACCCAAAATCATCATAATTAAAAATGCCGAACCCTGGCTGGTATATTTGCCCAGGCCGGTAATTGACAGCGAGAAAATAGAAGGCCACATAATTGAGCAGCATAAACCACCGCTAATAAATGCAAAGGTTGCTACGCTGCCGTGGGTGCAAAGGCCTATTAACATGCATATTACGCCTGCTATGCCTAATACAGTTAAGGTGCGGGTAGGCTTTTGCTTGCCGATAAAGAATGCTACGATAAGTAAAGCTACAGAAATTGCATAAATGTAAAGCTTACTTACATCAACACCAGTAGAGGCATTTACCAATAACACAATACCAAATGCTACGAACGGTATAATGATGTACAAAATATTTTTGGTAGATTTTGACAAGTTAAAGGCGCCTATTGAACCGGCAAAGCGGCCAATCATTAAACTACCCCAATACAGGGATATATATGGTGCAATATCCGATTCCTGGAATGAACCAAACTCAGGCGTTTTTAGTAACGAACCCAAATTGCTTTGGATAGTAACCTCGGTACCTACGTAGGTAAATATGGCCAGCATACCCAATATCAATTGGGGATACTGCATGGCGCCCCAGCCTTCTGTACTCTTTTTAGCGGCTAAAATGGTACCTACAAGTGTAAATACAATGATAGCTAAAGATGCATAAACAAAATATTGACTGGGTATGCCTACCGCTTTACTTAAAGGATCGGCCGCCAATATTAACAGGAATGCCAAAAACATAATTAACAGCGGCGTATTGGCTTTCGTGCTCGATTCAATTTTTTCGTCGCTGGTAACCTTTGGTAGTTTCGAGAACCAAAAGAATAGGGCTACAGCTAAAAACAAACCTGCAAGCATATAATAAAGGTTATTTACCGATGATATTTGAACGTCTTTCGCTTCAATTTTAGCAGTTGCCGATCCGAATAAAACCACACCTACCACTACAGGGCCTAATAAAGCACCGATGTTATTGATACTGCCGGCAAAGTTTAACCGGTTGGAGCCGGTCTCGGGTTCACCTAACGCAACAACAAATGGGTTTGCCGCCGTTTGTTGTAAAGAAAAACCAATGGCGATAATAAAGAAAACGGCTAATATAAAACCAAATGAACCCGATGCAACTGCCGGAATCATACCCAGGGCGCCAGCTGCCGAGATAACCAAACCTAAAATGATACCATTTTTATAGCCCAGTTTGTTCATAATATCAACCTTACTGGCCTGTGATGCAAAATAGAGTATCAGCGAACCAATAAAATAGCCACCATAAAATGTAAAGTCAATCAACTGCGACTCGAATTGAGTTAAGTGAAAATGAACTTTACAGAAAGGTATAAATACACCATTAGAGGCTGCTAAAAAGCCCCAGAAGAAAAATACGGTGATGATGGTGTACAACGCGGTGCCGTAACTTTTTGATTTGTTTTGTTCCATTTAATTTAGTTTAAAAATAGTAAGTGCATTAATTTTGTGTTTATCATCAGTTTTTTGTTTTGGCGCTTAGGCCAATTGAATGTCCAACGGTTGCATAAAATAGCAGGAAAGCATAAATTGGCAATAATATCAAATAGGCCGTCCGGTTTGATGACTGACCAACAAGGTAGCCATAAAATGGCGGTATAACGGCTGCCCCGGCAATTCCCATTACCAGCAGCGAAGATCCTAATTTGGTAAACTTGCCCAAACCGGCTAATGCCAGTGGCCAAATAGCAGGCCACATTAATGAGTTGGCCAGGCCTAACAAGGCAATAAACATAACAGATATGATGCCCGTAGTACTAATAGCCGCTACCGAAAATAGCAGCCCCAATATGGCCGACACAACTAATGCCTTTTGCTGCGAAATATATTTGGGTATGGTAATAATGCCAATAAGATAGCCAACTATCATAAATGCCAATGTGCAGGACGTGAAAAACCTTGCTGTAGACAAGGCTATTTTTAAGGACGTACCGTAAAGGATAATACTATCGCCAGCAAGTACCTCAGCTCCCACGTACAGAAATAATGCTATTACCCCCAAAAGCAAATGCGGAAACTGAAAAATACTGGTTTTAGCACCAGGCTTTACGGTATTTGTTGCATCATCTTCCGCATCATTAATTTCGGGTAAGCCTGAGTAAAATATGAATATGCTTAATAAAACCAGGGCAACTACAATAATTGAATAAGGCAATATTACCCGCGATGCAAGAGCGTTCAGTTCGGCAGCTTTTTCAACTGCGTTCATTGTTGCTATTTTCTTCGTTAACGCGTCGGCGCCTTCCAACACTATTGCCCCAAGTATCAAAGGGGCAATAACACCAGCCACCTTGTTAAATATGCCCATTATGCTAATCCGCTTTGCCGCGCTTTCGGCTGGCCCCAAAATAGTGATATAAGGGTTGGATGCCGACTGCAAAATAGCCAGGCCTGTACCTTGTACAAACAAGCCGGTTAAAAATACCCAATATTGCCGCGTTAATGCTGCAGGTATAAAAATGAGCGCACCTGCGCCAATAATCAACAAACCAACGGCCATACCTTTTTTAAAACCCATCAACCGCAATACAACGCTGGATGGCCAGGCCATTACCAAATAGGCAATATAAAAAGCCGTAGTAACCAAATAAGCTTCGAAATTATTGAGCTGGCATGCTATTTTTAAATATGGTATCAGCACGCCATTTAGCCAGGTGATGAATCCGAAAATAAAAAAAAGCACCCCAACAATAATAATGGGGTTCCCTTTTTTAACCGGGGATGCTGTGGTTGAAGCTGATGCCATTTGTAATGATCTGTTTTTAATTGTGCTGTTTGGTGCAAACAGGGTTTAAAAAGCACTAAAACTAACTATTTTTTATAATTCTGTCATATTTTTAATTAATTAATCACAATTTTAAGTTTGGTTGTTTATCAGAATAAATCGCATATTCGTGTCCTGTTTATTAATTGAACGGAAAATTAGCCTACATTAATGATAGAAGCTGTTATTTCGGGTATTGGGTTTGGATTAGTACTTACTTTTTTAACCGGTCCCGTATTTTTTGCGTTAATAAAAACAAGTATTGAGAAGGGCTTTCATGCAGGTGTTGCGCTGGCATTGGGAGTGGTTTGCAGTGATATGGTATTTGTGGGGGCTATATTATTTGGATCGCAGTATTTTGAAGTGTCAGCACCTGATAAAATTCATGCCGGTGAAGTTGGCGCTGCTATACTATTTGCCATTGGCGTTTATTACCTGTTTAAAAAATCGAAAATTAGTTATTCCAACACGGTACCCACCAAACTGCACCGCGCCGGCTATTTTTTAAAAGGCTTTGTGATGTGCATTTTTAATCCCACTATCCTTTTCCACTGGACGATAGTAATCGGCGCAGCAAGTACCGTTTATCATGAGGGGGTGCCTAACCGGTCGCTTAAAATAGCGATTATGTTTTTGACCATCCTTATTGTTCAATTTGGCCTTGATACTACCAAAGCTTTTTATGCCAACAAACTGCGCGATCGTATATCAGCCAGGTTTGTACACCGTCTTAACCAGGTTGCAGGGATAGCGCTGATTATAGCTTCGTTTGTGCTGATTGATAAGCTGGTGACGCACTTTATTTTCTCGGCACCGGCAGGAGCGTAGGATTTCGGATTTGGGAATTTCGATTTTTCGCTTTTGTTTGTTTTCAATGGTGCTCAAGAGGGCCTGCCGTTTCGGATTTATGAATCACTGATTTTTAGAATGATTTATATGATTACACAGATTTCTTTATTTGATTTTTAATCAGTGAAATCATATAAATCTGTGATTCTTTTTTCCTATCATTATCCCATTTTTAAACCTCAGCGATGAAAAGTGTATTCAACCCAGCCGATAATGCCGAAATTATTGAGCGTATAAACAAACTTACGCCTACCACACCCGCTTTGTGGGGTAAAATGAATGCGGCGCAAATGTTAACCCATTGCCAGCCATTTATTCGCATTGCAATTGGCGAACTTAAATTGAAACGTGCTTTTATCGGTTTAATATTTGGTAAGATGGCCAAAAAGAAAATATTAGCCGATGGTCCGCTCGAAAAAAATATGCCTACCCTTCCGCAGGCCAAAATAACCTGGGACGTTGATTTTGAGGAAGAAAAAGCTAAACTGATTGAGTTGGTGGCCCGCTTACCAAAGTTGGGTTACGATGGCTTGATCAACGAACCGCATCCGTTTTTTGGTAAATTGACTAACCAGGAATGGGATCAACTTAACACCAAGCACCTGGATCATCATTTAAGCCAGTTTGGGGTATAGGTGAGCCCGGAAAGTAGAGAAAGTCAGTAAAGTCCGAAAGAAGCTGCGGTAGAGTCCGCAAAGTGTAGTAAAAACTTTTCTTTCCGTCTTTACTGACTTTCCGGACTTTGCTGACTTTTCCGACTTAATTGTACCCTCTTTGATTTTTCCCTTCCATCCAATTCACAAAGGCGCGGTTTACTACTTTATTACCGCCAGGGGTAGGGTAGTTACCGCTAAAATACCAGTCGCCGGTATGGCCTGGGCAAGCTATATGCAGGTTATCAAGGGTTTGATATAATACTTTTACTTCGCAATTAATAGTTGAAGGCGTAATGATTTTGGCAATACGGTCAGATATTTCCTGATCGGTAAACGGCGCGTAAATTGCTTTTACATGGTTAATTGCTTCTTCCTTAGGTTTGGTTCGGCTCGCCTTGCATTGTTCATAAGTGTTTACAATCACATCTTCCATCTTGCGCTCACGCAGTAAGCTAATGGCAGCTTCAAAAGCCACAAACTCGCCCATCCGCGACATATCAATGCCATAACAATCCGGATAACGTATTTGCGGGGCCGATGATACCACTACAATTTTCTTAGGGCCAAGCCTGTCCAGTATCTTCAGGATGCTTTGTTTAAGGGTAGTGCCGCGAACAATAGAGTCGTCCAGTATCACCAGGGTGTCATCGTTCTTTTTAATCAGCCCGTAGGTGCTGTCATAAACGTGAGCAACCATTTCGCTGCGGTCGGCATCCTGCGTAATAAAGGTGCGCAGTTTTACATCTTTAATGGCTATTTTCTCCACACGGGGGGCCATGCTTAGCACCTCGGTTAATTCTTCTTCACTAATTTTATCGTCGCGGTTCAGCAGGCGGTCGCGCTGGTATTTTTTGATGTACTTGTGAACACCTTCAACCATGCCGTAAAAAGCAACTTCGGCGGTGTTCGGGATATAGGAGAACACAGTGTTCTTCATATCATGATCAACCGTTTTTAAAATCTGCTCGCAAAGCAAACGGCCTAATTGTTTACGCTCACGATAAATATCAGCATCACTGCCGCGTGAAAAATAGATGCGTTCAAACGAACAGGCTTTTTTCTCCTGCGGTTCGCTAAACATATCTTCGCTTATGCGGCCGTTCTTTTTAACAATTAAAGCATGCCCTGGTTTAACTTCCCTGATATCGCCAATAGGAATATTGAAAGCGGTTTGAATAGCAGGGCGCTCTGATGCGGCAACTACTATTTCATCATTATAATAATAAAACATCGGCCTTATACCCCATGGATCGCGCATCACAAACGCATCTCCATGGCCCAATATACCGGCGATGGTATAACCACCATCCCAGTTTTTGGCCGATTTACGGAGTATTTTAGCCACGTCCATATCATTAGCAATCAGTTTGCTTATTTTGATATTGTCGTCCAATCCCTCGCGTTTATATTGGTCAAACAAGCCCTGGTTTTCGGTATCAATAAAGTGACCTATTTTTTCCAGTACGGTAACCGTATCTGCTTTTTCTTTAGGATGCTGACCAAGGTCGTAAAGCTGTTGTAACAGTTCATCAACGTTAGTCATGTTAAAGTTACCGGCGATAACCAGGTTACGCGTCATCCAGTTGTTTTGACGTAGAAAGGGGTGGCAGTTTTCAATACTGTTTTTGCCGTGGGTACCGTAGCGCAAATGTCCTAACAAAACTTCGCCGGCAAAGCTTACGTTTTGCTTCAACCATTCGGCATCTTCCATTTTTTCGGGACTGGTTTTCTGAACATCGGCAAACTTCTTTTGCACGTATTCAAAAATGTCGGCTACGGCATTGGATGCCATGGAGCGGTGTCGGCTAATATAACGTTTGCCAGGCTCAATATCCAGTTTAATGGTTGCAATACCGGCGCCATCCTGGCCGCGGTTATGCTGTTTTTCCATTAAAAGGTAAAGCTTGTTTAGTCCGTACAGAGAAGTTCCGTACTTTTCCTGATAGTAAGAAAGGGGCTTCAAAAGGCGAATAAACGCTACGCCACATTCATGTTTAATCTGATCACTCATGATTGGTAATGAGCGGGCAAAGGTAAGACTTAAATGTTAGAACTTGTAATTTACAATGTCATTATATTGCATTAATATTTCTTTTTGTTTATTGGTTCACTGGTTCATTAGTTCATTGGTATTTGGCGCTTATTACTATTTTGTTTTGGCAACTATTAGGTTAGATACTGGTTATTAAGTTGTATGCGCCACTTTAATTTTTTAATTTTCCATCCTGCTAACTTCAGCCAACTTAATCAACCAATCAACAAAAATGAAAAAAATACAAATATCCCTATTTATATTATTCGTGCTATCACTGGCCACTGGCTTCGCTCAATCAGGAAAACCATTATTTACCCATGCCATAGGCGTTCAGTTTTATACCTACCGCAACAGTTTGCAGGGGGGCTTAGGGCCGGTGCTTGACAGCATTAAAGCGCTTGGCATAACCGAAATAGAAGGATCAACACCTAAAAACACCACTGCCGAAGAATTCAAAAAAATGTATACCGACAGGGGGTTAACAATGCCGTCTATTGGCTGGGATTATAATATGATTCTAAAGGACCCAATGGCCGCTGTAACCGAGGCAAAGGCCTACGGCTCCAAATTTATTATGGTTGCATGGATACCTCATGGTAAAGATTTTACTATTGACGACGCCAAAAAAGCGGTTGCCGATTTTAACACCGTTGGAAAGATTCTTCACGAAAACGGCATCACCCTTTGCTATCACGATCACGGCTACGAGTTTGGCCCTTACGGCGATGGAACTTTGTTTGATTATATCGTACAAAATACCAACCCCAAATATGTATCGTTCGAAATGGATATTATGTGGACTTTCCATGGCGGTGGCGACCCGGCTAAACTGTTGTACAAATACAAGAGCCGCTGGAAAATGGTACACCTGAAAGATATCCGCAAAGGCGTTGCAAACGACCTTACCGGCGGTACCAGCACCAATAACGATGTAGCTGTAGGCACCGGGCAACTCAACTATCCCGAAATTATAAAAGCAGCCAAAGCAGTAGGCATTAAACACTATTTTATTGAGGATGAAAGCCCGAGCCATGCTACGCAAATACCGGTTACTATTGCTTATTTGAGAGGGTTGACGGAATAGAGGAAATAGCTACTGTCTTTTTAAGCATGAGGACGAATGGAAACAAATAATAGCCCCCATAACCCAAGTATTATAGCGGCCATAGGTAATACCCCGCTGGTAAAACTGCAAAAAATAGTACCCGAAAACTGTGCCGACATTTATGTAAAGCTGGAATATTTTAACCCAACCGGCTCTTATAAAGACCGTATGGCATTATCAATTATCGAAAATGCTGAAAAAAGAGGTACGTTAAAAGCGGGAATGACTGTTGTTGAGTGCACTGGTGGCAGTACCGGTACGTCGTTAGCTTTTGTTTGTTCGGTTAAAGGGTATCGTTTTTATGTAGTTTCGTCTGATGCCTTTGCGAAGGAAAAACTGCAGAGCATGAGACTGTTTGGCGCCGAACTTGAAATAACGCTAAGCGACGGCGGTAAGATAACACCCGACCTGATCCCCAGGATGATTAAGCGAACGCAGGAGATTGGTTTGCAACCAGGCACTTATTTAACCCGGCAGTTTGAAAACCCGGACGTAATTGATGGTTACCAGGCAATGGGCCGCGAAATATTACAACAATTGAATGCGCCCATCAGTGCATTTTGCGGTGCTGTTGGCAGCGGCGGTATGGTGGCAGGAGTATCAAAAATATTAAAGGCAAAACGTGATGATACCCGTATCATTATATTGGAACCGGCCTCGGCTCCGCTTATATCAAAGGGAATAAAGGGTACACATAAAATTGATGGTATTGGCGTAGGTTTCGTTCCTCCGTTTTTAAATAGCGGGAGTTACGATGAGGTACGCACGATAGAAGAGCCCGAAGCACGCAACATGGTTAAACTATTGGCTGCCGAAGAAGGTATTTTTGCAGGAACTTCAACAGGGATGAACATTGCAGCTGTTATTGAGATAGGGCGGGAATTGGGACCCGGCCATACAGTAGTAACAGTAGCCTGCGATTCAGGAATGAAGTATTTAAGCAGCGGATTGTTTGATTAAACAGTTATTTTCTGATGTACGATGGCGTACGTACCTTGTTCGGTTATGATACACTCAATTATCTGAATATTTTTAATAAATGTCTGAAATACAGATTTTTAAACTTTTGGCACCGTATTGCTTATATCTATGCCGAAGATCAGTTAACAGGGATCTTGAGGTTTAGTTGAAAACATGTTGATGGTGCGTTCCGGGGTGAGATACGGAACGCATTTTTTGTGGGTGGCGAAAAATCAATTAAAACAATTTTTGATAAATTTTCTATATTTGTATATCAAAATTATCCCCAATGAGTGATCAGGATATAAAACGGTTATCAGATTTAGCCAAGAAAAAGCTTAAAGCAGGTGTTACCAAAGAACAGGCTTTGCAAAGTTTTATACGTATCGGGGTAATGGACGAAAAAGGTGAGTTTACAAAAGATTATGCTATTTTAGAATCGGTGATCAAAAAAGTCTGATGTACGATTCGCGCCCTAACCTTATTATTGGCTTTCACGGCTGCGACGAGACTGTGAAACAAAAACTCATAAACAGTTCAAGTTCTATCCAAAAAAGCAAAAAACCATACGATTGGCTTGGCCATGGTATGTATTTTTGGGAAAATAATCATGACCGCGCAATGGAGTGGGCTACTGAAAAGAAAAAACGCGGCGAGATAGCAACTCCGGCTGTTGTTGGCGCGATATTGCAACTTGGCTATTGTTGCGACTTGTTAGATTCCAGGTATGTGCAGTTGCTTAAGGAATATTATAATTTGATGGCGGATGCCTATAAAATTGTTGGAAGAGAGTTGCCCCAAAATAAAAACCTCTCGCACGACGTTCATAAAGACCGAATTTTAAGGGTGTTGGATTGTACAGTTATTGAATACATGCACGATGAAATTTATGACCGCTATAAGCAAGATATTTTTAATAAAGGTTTTAGCGATCTGAAGATCTTTGAATCTACCCGTTGCGTATTCACCGAAGGCGGCCCAATCTACAAGGGTGCCGGTATTTTTGAAAAAAGCCACATACAAATATGCATTCGTAATCCGGATTGTATTAAGGGATTCTTTAACCCCCGGAAAAGTACGTCTTTTAATAGCTGGGTGGAGCGAAAATAACAGGTCGGCCAGCAAGCGATAGGTAAACTTAGTTTCTAATACTAAGTTTACCGAGCAACATTATTCAAATTTGTTCGAATCAGTAGTCCCCCTCCAGCTATCCGACCTAAACGGACTTACCGGGAAACCTTCCACATTGTACAAATTAGCATCAATAGGCGCGTCTGTCCACGCGTAGCGTACGGCAACAGGTTGCGGTACCTGGCTGCTCCATACTTTTACTTTATTCCCATCAACTATTACAGCCTGGGCATAGTAAAATTTATGATCAGCACCCGCTATTTCGAAACCTTTCAGATAGCCATATTTATCTTTTGCCATCAGGCCCTTGTCGGCATGGGTAAAACTCACGGTTGCAGCAGCGCCTGTAAAATCAGCCGAAGCAAATAGCGGGCTTTCAGCAAATCCGGGCAGGTGATAAACATCGGCCAGGGCTTTGCTGGCCAGCCTGTAGCCTACATCTGCCTTATCGCGCGGGTGGATATTAAGCGGCTCACCGATGTCAGTTGTTACGGCCATGCCGGTATTGGGCAATTGCAGCGTCATGGTTTGGGCTTCCCGTAGTTCGGCCCAATTGCTGCCTACATTGGCGTTCTGAAAGCCGCCGAATGAGGCTAGCTGAACAAACAAAAAGGGAAAATCTTTTTTCCAGCGGCTGCGCCAGTCGGTAATCATGAGTGGGAAGGTGGTGCGGTATTGATAGGCATTGCCCGCATTCGATTCGCCCTGGTACCAAATCACGCCTGCTATCCCGTAAGGAATTAGCGGACTAATCATGCTGTTGTATAGCGTAAATGCAGTGTTATTCGGCAAAAAGTTAAAATGATAAGGTTTGCTTAAATCGGGCATTACATGCCAGTTGTTATCGGCCATGTTAACGGTGGTGTCGGCAAACTTAACATAAATATCGCTCGCCAAACCGCTGATACCTAATCCTAACCAGGCCGGGTTTTTTTGTTGCGATTGCAAATCAATCAACACACTGTTATTGCCGGGTTTCCAGGTGCCGGCCGGTAAATCGAGTTGAAATGTATTAGGCAAGTTGCCTTTTTTTATGAGCGTTCCGTTAATGTACAAAGCCATATCGGCATCAGTAGTTCCTAATTTTAATACCGATGTGCGGTTAGCGTAACTGCTATCTAACTTAATGGTGCGCTGCATAAAGCCCTCACCGCGGTAGCCGTACAGCTTACCCATCCATTCCCACGAGGCTGGTGCACTGCCTTGTTGCCAATCTGCAAAAAATGTAGCGGGCTGTGTTGCGAGTTCGTCGGGGGTATAGTTTACAACAGGTTTGTTTCGGTACGCGTATGCTCGCAGTTGTTTGTCAATACGCGCTCTTACTCCGTCCCAGGTATCGGGCAGGGCTTTTGCAGCTGTGCCTAATTCAGGCGATGCCAGCATGGCCTCTTTGCTTATCCAGTCTTCGGCCAGGGTGCCGCCCCAGTTGCTGTAAATTAAGCCTACGGTAACATGCAATTGTTGCGATAGTTTTTTGGCAAAGAAATAACCAACAGCAGTAAAATTGCCGACCGTATTGGTGTCGGCTTTTACCCATTGGCCACGGCGAATATCTTTTTGCGGCTCCAAACTCATGGTATCGGGCACCTGGAACTGACGAATGGTTTGTTGTGCCGAAGCTTTTTGTTCGGCTTTATAACCCAGCGCATCCCGCAGGTGAAACTCCATGTTTGATTGGCCAGAACATATCCATACCTCGCCCAGCATCATATCAGTATAAGTAAGGGTTTCCTTGCCTGCAGATATAGTCATGGTGTAGGGGCCACCTTCGGGCATGGCTTTTAATATCACTTTCCAGTTACCCTGGTCATCGGCTTTGGCACTTACCTGCTGGCCGTTAAATGCAACGGTTACTTTGGCTTTTTTGCCGGCCCATCCCCAAACGGGTATATCCTGGTTGCGTTGTAAAACGCCATGGTCAGCAAATAGTTTGGCGGTAGTTAATTGTGCCTGGCTCTCAAAAAAAAGGCCGCATAAAAGCAGGGTAAGTAGGGCAATTCTCATTTAATTGGGGTGTTTTGGTTATGTCAAAGTTAAATATAAATAGTCACAAGTGTGTTACTGCCCCACATGGAGTAATGTATCAATTTTGTATCCGGCAGATATAATCCGTAATTTTATTTTTTTTAAGAAGAAGAAAATTGCGGTTTACAGCCCTTTAATAAATGAAAGAAATAAAAGCCATTATAAGCGCTTACGATAATATTGATAAAAACAAGGTAAAAGCCGCATTGGCTACAGTTGTTCGGGTGGAAGGCTCTTCGTACCGGCGCACCGGCGCCCGTATGCTGGTAACCGACGATGGCGTGTGGATAGGCGGTATAAGCGGCGGTTGCCTGGAAGGTGACGCCCTGAAACGTGCGCGACTGGCTATCGCAAAATCAGAATCGTCATTAATCACTTACGACACCACGCAAGACGACGCTTACCAAATAGGAGTGGGGCTTGGCTGTAACGGTGTAATTGATGTACTGTTTACCCCGCTGCAATATCAAAATAAAAACAACCCTATTGAAGTTTTAAAAGAATGTACAGCTGCAAACCGGCAAGCACATATTTTAGTAACCATCACTGCGGTAAATGGTGTATGGAACGGCATTAAAGCGGGCGATGTAATTCAATATACCGGCAAGCAAGATCTTGCTGTTTTTGAGGATACCGCTGTGGCGGATGAATTGTTGCAAAAAATTAGTCACCAGGTTGAAATTGGCAAATCGGCCCCCTTTGAGGTTCATTTACCGGAAAATCGGAAACTGGCGGTATTTATTGAAATACTGCCGCCAGAGATTAATTTAGTGCTGATGGGGCACCAGTATGATATTTACCCGCTGGCCCGCCTGGCAAAAGAAATTGGCTTGCGGGTAACCATGGTGTCCAATCCATTGAAAATAAATGCGAAGTTTTTCGATACTGTTGATGCCGTATTTGGGTACGATCAGTTAAATAGTATCAGTATTGACCAATATACCGCTATAGTATTAATGGCGCACGATTATAAAACAGATAAACGGAACCTGCCAAAAGCGCTGCAAACAGACGCTTTTTATGTGGGTATGTTGGGGCCAAGGGTACGGTCGGAAAAGATTTTTAATGAATTAGCGAGCGATGGGTTGGCTATAGCCGATGCAGATATGGACCGCATTTTTGCACCAGCGGGCCTTGATATTGGCGCTACCAGTCCTGAAGAAATTGCATTATCTATTATTGCCGAAATAAAAACTGTTTTTTCGAAACGGGAAGGCGGTTTTTTAAAGCATAGGCAAACGGCAATTCACGAACGAGGCTGATTTTTTAATGGGAATCAAGATAAAGCATGCCAGAAAAACTGAATTACTAATGAACGATTCAATAAAAAACCTTTTTAAGGAAGGTATACAGGTAAAAGTAAATGGCAGCCTATGGCTACAGGCGGGCGGAATACATTTTTTTGGCCCCGGCCCTGTTGAACTATTGGAACGTATTAACGAAACAGGCTCCATCAATGCGGCAGCAAAGGAAATGAAAATGAGCTACAAAAAGGCCTGGGAACTGGTAAATACCTTAAACCAACAGATGAAAGCTCCCGTTGTAATACCACAAACCGGTGGCGAAAAGGGGGGCGGTTCAACCTTAACCTCCGAAGCAATGCAACTGATACAATATCACCGCGAAATGCGACAACGCTTTGCCGCGTTTTTAGAAAACGAAACCCGTTTACTCAACCAATAATAACAAACTTTAAACTTCTTGCCTCATTTAAAAAGTCGGAAAGAAGAGTGTTTTCTTTTCTATCGTTATATATTTTAAAATATAACGATAACTTTACCCTCTTTACAACCTGTAACAACTTTTTAAACGTTAATTAATATGGATAAACATTTATTTTCAACAAAAAAACAAAGTTCGCGATTAAGCAAATTGATGGGCGCCTTGATAATAATGGCAATGATAAGCCTGTTACTACCATCTGCATCATTGGGCCAGGCAGCCGATACGGCAAAGGCAACTTTGCCAATAGGCACAAGTCAGGTTACGAAACAAACCTATCCAAAAACAGTAGGCTATTTAAGCTTTATTGTTCCTATTGTTACCGTTAGTAATACTACTGCTTATAATTTTTCGCACGCTACCGGCAGTATTGGCTTCCCGGTAGGAATAAATGTGTTGTATAGCGACAGGTTTGGCTTTAGTTATGAGTTTACGCCAACCATCAAATCGGCAGGTGGTACCAGTAAAATGAGCAATTTGCTGTTCGACCCGGGCACCATGTTCCGTTTTGATCATGGTTTTACCATCATTACCCGCCTGGCTTTTGAAACATCCGGACGTTATGGTTTTACCCCGGTTTTTAACAAGGTTTATGCGCGCACTAAGGATGTTAACTATTTTATAGCCTTATCGCTCCCGGCAAGGTTCGGCAATGCTGCTAATGCATCCGTTGGTTTAAATGTACAGTTTGGCTTTACTTTTAATTAATTGGGGAATTGGATATCAAATATCCATTGCAGAAAGCGCGTCTATTTTTTTTTGCATTGCCTGCTTATCTGCATCTGTTTTTGCTAACGCCCTGGCATCCTTAAAACTCTGTTTCGCTTTCGCTGGATTGATGCCGGTGTGTAACTCGCCCAGCAGGGCGAAATAAAAATGGTTGCCGGTTAAATTCAGCTTCTCTGCTTCAATAATAGCGGCCTGCTTACCGTTAGCCTTCGCCAGGGCGTAGGTGCGGTTAAGCGCTGCTATTGGCGAATACTCCATTTGCAGCAGGCGATTGTACAGTTGCAAAATGTTCTCCCATTTTTCAGTTGTATCGGCCTTTTGGGTGTGCCAATAGGCAATACCTGCTTCCAGGTGGTATTTACTGACGCTATCGCCGTTTGCAGCGCAATTTAAAAAGTAGCCGCCTTTGCTAATCAGGTCGGTATTCCACAGGGAGGCATCCTGGTCGTCGTACAAAATTATTTCTCCGTTTTTATCCTGCCGCGCCTCAAATCGCGAAGCATGAAAACACATCAGCGCCAGCAATGCATTTACCTGTGGTTTGTTAGTCGCCTTGTTTTCAACCAGCATGGTGCATAGCCGCATGGCCTCCAGGCATAAGTCCTTACGCAGTGTTTGGTTTTGGCTCACCGAATAATAACCCTCGTTAAAAAGTAAATAAATGGTAGTGAGCAGGGGTATGAGCCGTTCATCAATCTCGGCCTCAGCAGGCATTTCCACGTTGATGCCGCCCTCCCGTATTTTTTCCTTAGCTCTAAATAGGCGCTTATTAATGGTTTCTTTATTGGATAAAAATGCATCGGCAATTTCTTCGATCCCAAAACCGCAAAGAATTCGCAATGATAAGCCTATTTGAGCCTCGGAAGGTATCAATGGGTGGCAAACGGCAAACATCATTTGCAGTTGACTATCGATCACGTTTTGAGGCGAAAGATCAATATCGGTTTCATAAAAATCGGTAGTCGTATTTTTTATTTCCACAACAACCTTTTCCTCAAATACCGTATTGCGCTGCAGGTGATTTTTCGCTTTGTTTTTTGCCACATTATAAAGCCATGCCATTGGATTTGGCGGAATACCCTTCACACCCCAAACCTGTGTAGCCGTAAGGAAAGTTTCGCTGGCAATATCTTCAGCAATTTCCATTTGCGCAAAGCCAAACCTGCGGCATAATACCGATACTATTTTACGGTATTCCGTTCTGAATAAATGGAGGATGGTGTGGTCATTAGTCATTCTCTTCACATCATTTGGAACAATTGGTTAAAGTTTCAACTAAGCATATTAAAAGCGTCCGTCCGCCACGAAGTATCGAAACTTGCGGACAGCCGGACGCGTTTATTCATCAAGCACTGCCAACTGCCTACTCAAAACTGCCAACTTTTTTAGTGGCCTTGTATTTTTCTTACTTCAACACTATTACCTTCGCCACCCAAAATTGGACACTGTTTGGCAATATTGGTGGCATCTTCCAAATCGGTAGCTCTGATGGTGATAAAACCGGCCAGCGACTCTTTAATCTCCACAAAAGGCCCGTCGGTAATTACGGGGCCAAATTTTATAACCTTGCCCTCGGTTGCAAGCCCTGTGCCGCCAACAAATTTGTTTTGCGCAGCAATACCGCCTACCCAATCGTGATACATCTTCATGTAGCTCTCTAATTGTTCGGGCGATGGTTGTGCTTCTTTGGTAATCAGGTCAAGCCGCATTAATATTAAATACTCGTCCATGGTGTTTTTTTGTTTTTTAATGGTTAATAAATATATGAATTACTGCAATATCAAGCGGGCATTACTGAATTGGACAGCCGCGGCCATTTTTTTGAACATAAATGAATCGTTTTTGAATCGCCTGCGCGATTCAATAGGGCTACTTTGGTACAAAAAATAATATCATGTTAAAATTTTTACAACAATCCCTGGCAGTTTTAGTGCTATCCAACTGCATTTATTCGTGCGCAGCACAGACGCCTGCTGTGTCGTACAGTATGTTCAGGGGCAATGAGAAGCACACAGGTGTTTACCCATCGGCTGCTATAAACTCGCCGCCAAAGGTGAAATGGAAGTTTAAAACCAATGGCTATGTCAATTCATCGCCCGCAATTGCCGGCGATAAAATATACTTTGGCAGCGGCGACAGCAGCCTGTATTGCCTCAATATAAACTCTGGCAGCGTTATATGGAGCTACAAAACAAATGGCGCTGTGTATTCATCACCCGCCGTGGTTAACGGAATTGCATATTTTGGGAGCCACGATGGTAATTTTTATGCCTTAAATGCTGCCGATGGGAAAGTAAAGTGGTTATTTAAAACCGCGGGCGAAAAACGTTTTTCGGGCAAACACCTGCACGGTCAGGAACCTGCCGATTCGTTGTTTGTGGATCGCTGGGATTTTTGGCTGTCATCGCCGGTGGTGTATGACAACGAGGTTTACTTTGGATCAGGGTCTGGTTATTTTTATGCGCTGGATGCCAAAACAGGTAAACAACAATGGGCCTTTAAAACAGACGGCGTTATCCATTCATCGCCCGCCATAGCCTTCGGTAATGTTTATTTTGGCGGATGGGATACCTACATGCACGCGTTGAATGCCAAAACCGGCACGGAAGTTTGGAAGTTTAAAACAGGGGTTGATACCGTTATTCATAACCAAACAGGTATAACCGGCTCGGCCATTATTGATGGCAATATGCTTTACTTTGGCTGCCGCGATTCGTATGTGTACGCCCTTAATGCAATTAACGGTCAGCTAATATGGAAAAAGTTTAACGACCGTGGCTGGATAAGCATTACCCCGGTAGTGTATGGCGATAAACTTATCTATTCGTCGGGTAGCAGCAAAAGGTTTATAGCCGTTAACAAAATGACGGGTGATACCGTTTATCAGCAAAGCTTCAGCTCGGCAACCTTTGCATCGCCTGCTATTGCAGGCACCACGCTTTACCAGGGCACATTTGTGGGCACCATGATTGCTTTGGATGTAAACACCGGCCACACCAAATGGACCTTTGCCACTGATGCCGTGACCCAGGATAAATACGATATCTTAAACCCCGACCATTCCATCAATAATGAAAAATTTGACGCTGCCCTAAAAAGATCCGGAGGAAAGCTGCGGCCGATAGATGTAGGCTTATCGTTGGGATGCATCAACTCATCGCCGGTGATTAAGGATGGGGTACTGTATTTTGGTTCGACGGATGGTAATTTGTACGCGCTGTATTGAGGGGAGATTAGAAGGGTAGTGATTTTTGGGGAGTCAGTGGTGAAAAAGCTTGATTTATGGTATAAAAATCGATAATTTTGAACGATCACACGCAAAATCTTACACAATCTAAATTGCCCCATGAAACTACAACAAATTTTCGTCGCTGTTTTAGGCTTTATCGCAGTGCTCGTTTTTGTCGTAGATTCAATAACAAAATTCAAAAACTCAAGATGCCAAAGCAAGTTTGGTCCCGAATTGAATGAAAGACGTAAACAGCTTGGTATTTCTATAGTTCCACCCGATTGGGTAGTTTATAGTAAAGATGACCATGCAACTTTATGGCAATCTCCCAAAAAAGAAAAAGGCCATGGTTTCAAAGTAGTGGTCTATGATGGATGCGAGTTAGATGGCGAAGAAGATCATTATTATTTTGATTCGAAAAAAATACACGATAGCGTGTTGGATATTGATTACAAATATGTGAATTCAAAAAGAAAAAAGGATTCTACCGTGTTCACATACCAGTTAGGTAATCACCTCGATACGATCACACGAAAACAGGCTGACAGTATCTTCCTGGCAAATCATGTTAAAAAAGATGATTGATTAAATTCTTAAAAGAAAGACCTCCGAAGTTTCAAAAACTTCGGAGGTCTTTCTTCTGCTTTCTTTTACTTTCCGGACTTTACTGACTTTTCCGACTCAATCACTCCGTCTTCAAACTTTTTATAGGATTTGCCAACGCCGCTTTTACAGATTGAAAACTAACCGTAATCAGCGTGATGAAAATAGCGGCCAACCCGGTAAACACAAATATCCAAACCGAGATATCGGAGCGGTAATCAAAATGTTGCAGCCAGTTGTGCATCAGGTACCAGCCGATAGGAAATGCAAAGACAAGGGAAATGCCAACCAAAACAACAAAATCGGTGGATAGCATGGTCCACAGGCTGAATATGGAGGCGCCCAATACCTTGCGTACGCCAATTTCCTTGATGCGCTGCTCGGCCATAAATGAAGCCATGCCGAATAACCCCAAACAACTGATTAGGATAGCCAGGCCAGCAAAAAAAGAGGCCAGTTTGCCTATACGCTCTTCGTTGCCAAACTTTTTGGCGTACTCATCATCCACAAAAGTGTACGAGAACGGCTGTTGCGGGTTAAAGCGCTTAAATACCGGTTCTATTTTGGTTAAGGCGGTGCTGGCGCTCAAATTGGGATTAATACGTAGTAACGCAGTATAACCAGCGCCTTTGTTAAAGAAAAATACCGATGGTTTTACCTGTCCGTAAGGCGAATCGACAATGATATCTTTTATCACGCCAATAATTTTAAACTGATGGCCATAATAAGTGAGGTATTCCTGCAATGGATTTTTAAGCGCCATAAACTTAACAGACGCCTCATTGATGACTACGGCGGATGAGTCTGTCAAAAATTCTTTCGAAAAATCGCGGCCTTCTTTAAATTGCCAGCCTGCGGTTTTTCCATAGTCTGCCGAAACACCTGTCTGTTGGAAATCGACACTTAGGTTAGGGTCTTTGTCGCGCCATTCAATGGCGCTGGTGCTGCCGGCTGTTTGGGTAGGGGCCACATCGCCTTCGGCCATGGATGCTACGGCGCCGGTTTTAAACAGTTCATCTTTTACGGCTTCAAAGTTTTTGTGGATGTCGCCTGTAGCTACCGGGATAGATACCAGTCCATTGCGGCTGTAACCAACCGGACGATTTTTGGCAAACTGTATCTGGCGAAAAATAACAACTGTGCCAATAATAAGCGTTACCGAAACTATAAACTGCACCACCACCAGCACCTTACGCGGTATAGCGGCAAACCTGCCCACCCTGAACGACCCTTTAAGTACCTTAACCGGTTGAAAAGATGATAGATAAAAAGCAGGGTAGCTACCCGCAATAATCCCAGTAAACAAGCTAAAGCCAATACTTAGCACCCAAAAAATAACCGAACTCCACAGAATACCCATCTGTTTATCGGCAACCACGTTAAAAAATGGCAGGCTTAACTCCACAAAAAGCACGGCGAGCAAAAAGGCAATACCCACGCACAATAATGATTCACTAAAAAACTGGTAAACGAGCTGACTGCGCAACGAACCAATTGCTTTACGAATACCCACTTCTTTAGCCCGTTTTTCGGACCGTGCGGTACTTAAATTCATGAAATTAATACACGCCAGCAGTAATACAAACACACCGATGAGGCCGAAAAGCCATACATATTGTATGCGGCCGCCAATGTTTTTGCCATCTTTAAAATCATCATATAAATGCCATTGGTTCATGGGGTGTAAAAACAAAGCGGGTTTCTTTTTAGCCAGCACGGCGCTTACATTGTGCAGCTTCACATCGCGTATTTTTAATGATACAGCAGCCATATCGGCATTGTCGGCCATTAGCACATACAAGGTGCAAAAATTTGGCCGCCAGGGTTCGCGCATTGATTTTAAATCGTTGGCGTTATAAAACATTTGCCACGAGCCAATGAAGCTTAAATCGGCGAAGGTTGAGTTTTGCGGAAAATCTTTATAAACGCCCGCTACTTTTGCGATGGTCTGGTTGTCAATTTTAAGCGTTTTGCCCATCGGGTCGGCATCGCCAAAATAGGCTTTGGCGGTAGCGGCAGATATTAATAATGATGTAGGGTCGTTGAGTGCCGTGCGGGTGCCTTTCAGCATTTCAAGACTAAACATTTCGGGCGCAGCCGGCTCCATGAAAACGCCGTTACGGGTTAATTTTTTATCATCGAGCGCCAATACGTGGTTGCCCAGCCCTGCTGTTTGCACTACTGCTTTAAAATCAGATCCATAGCTTTTGCGTAAAGCTTCGGCCAGCGGATACGGTACCGATTGCCAGGTTTGTACCTCGCCATTATTGGTTACGTTTTGTATCACCTTGGCAATATGATCGTAATTGGGGGTAAATTTATCAAACGATAACTCGTCCCATATCCAAAGCCCGATCAGCATGGCCACCGCCATCCCAACCGAAAGGCCCACAATATTGATAAAGGAATGCACCTTATTTTTAATAAGGTTGCGCCAGGCTGTTTTTAAATAGTTTTTAATCATGGTTTTACACGTTTGATGTATGTATTACCGCAATTTTATGCCAAATTTGCAACTGGTTTATAATCAATGGTTTGAGATCGTGTGGACAGCGCGTTTTTGTTCGTTTTCGAACGGTGTTGTGTTCGTTTCTGTCTGAACCATGACAGGCTTTGACAAATGACAGCGGAACGAATGACCAATGAAAGCGTAACGAAATGACTATATACCATTCGCTCTAACGGTAATCTCGGCAATATCCAGCACCTGTATTTCCTGCTCTTTGTTTTCCAGCTTTACGCCATCGCGCAGCATCGTCATACAAAACGGGCAGGCGGCGGCAACTATATCGGCTTTTGCTTCCAGCACGTCGGTCATGCGTTCTGCATTAATGTCTTTATTGCCTTTTTCGGGTTCTTTAAACATTTGGGCACCGCCCGCACCACAGCACAGGCCATTGCTTTTGCAGCGTTTTAGCTCAACCAGTTCGGTATCTAATATTTCCAAAGCCGCACGCGGGGCTTCGTAAACATTATTACCACGACCCAGGTAACAAGGATCATGATAGGTGATGCGTTTGCCTTTAAAGCTTTCGCCACCTTCGGCCTTTAGCTTGCCTTCGTCAATTAATTGTTGTATCAGTTGCGTGTGATGGATCACTTCATAATTGCCACCCAAGTCGGGATACTCGTTTTTTATTGTATTAAAACAATGGGGGCAACCGGTTACTATCTTCTTTATCTCATAACCATCCAGCACCTGTATATTGGACATGGCCTGCATCTGGAATAAAAACTCGTTCCCGGCGCGTTTGGCCGGGTCGCCGGTACAGCTTTCTTCGGTGCCTAAAACAGCAAAGCTGATGCCTACATGATTTAGTATTTTGCAAATATCGCGTGTTATCTTTTGTGCCCGTTCATCAAAACTGCCTGCACAACCTACCCAAAACAATATTTCAGGTTTCTTTCCTTCGGCAGCCATTTCGGCCATGGTTGGAATTTTTTGGTTCATAGTTTAAGCTCCTTTTTGTAATTTAATCAATTGACTCATTGATTTCTGCCACAAACTCGTCTATACTGCCGTAATTTAAAAATGCAATTGCCGAATTAATAGAATTTAACTGATTGAGGATATCCAATGCTAACTTCAAAGCATCACTTTCATTTCCAAACATATTGGCATCCCAGTTTATACCAGCCAGTGTTTCGGCTTCAGCCATTTCTACGCACCAACTTTCCAAGAACTCCGGTAACGGAATTAATGTAGGTATGTAGTCTTTCCACTCGTTACGGGCAGAAGCTTTGGCGTATGCCCTTTCCGACCAAAAAGGTATTACACCAATCTCTTCATCTTCGCTTGAATTAGAATTGGCCCATCCTTTTTTGTCCTTCAGCCCCCATACTTGTTTGGAGGCAGAAACTCCCTGCACAAATAATTTATACTTATTTTCAATAGTCGCTGCGTCCTGTAACATTTCGTTTCTCTTTATTTTAGCGGGCATCATCATTGGCCCAGTTCAACCTATCGGCGGCGCTATATTTCCATGGCGCACCGTTATTCTCCACATTGCCAAACATATTATTGAGGCTGGCCGGGGCCTGTGATTCTTCCATCACCACGTAACGGCGCATTTCGGTAATAATTTCCAGTGGATTAATGTTTACCGGGCAGGCATCCACGCAGGCATTGCAGGTGGTACAGGCCCATAATTCTTCGCGGGTAATGTAATCGTCTAACAAGGTCTTCCCATCCTGATGGTCCTTGCCATGTTTATCTATGTTGTTGCCCACTTCGGTAATACGGTCGCGGGTATCCATCATTATTTTTCGCGGAGATAGCAGCTTGCCTGTAATATTGGCCGGGCAAACCGATGTACACCTGCCACATTCGGTACAGGTATAAGCTTCCATCAGGTTTTTCCAGGTGAGGTCGGTTACATCTTTGGCGCCAAACCGTGCTATCTCGCCTGTGCTTTCAGGGGTAAAAGATGGATCGAGCATCGCCTTTACCTCGTTGGTAACCGCAGCCATATTGGTAAACTCACCTTTTGGATGCAGGTTTGAATAATATGTATTTGGAAATGCCAACAGGATATGAAAATGCTTGGAATATGGCAAGTAGTTTAAAAACGCCAAAATGCCGATAATATGGAACCACCAGCATCCTCTCTCAATAATTTCCAAAGCGCCGGCACTATCAGGCAATAAGGGACCGATAAAACTGCTAACGGGAAAGCTGCCTGCCTTTACATAATGACCGATGTTTAGCAACTGCAATTTACTGTCGGCAGCGTTCATGGTTAAAAAGGCCGTCATTAACAGTATTTCGATGATGAGGATATAGTTGGCGTCGGATTTTGGCCATTCGGTCATCTCCACGCCGCTGAAACGTTTTAAGCGCACAATGTTGCGCCTCGCTAAAAATATAACACAAGCGGTGAGCACCAATACTGCCAAAATCTCGAATCCTCCAATTAACAAGCCATACAGGCTGCCCAGGGGTTTTGAAAAAATGCGGTGCGAGCCAAATACACCATCAATCATTATCTCCATCACCTCCAGGTTGATGATGATAAAGCCCACATAAATAAAAAAATGCATTACAGCCGCCAGCGGCCGTTTTACCATTTTTGTTTGCCCAAGAGCAATTTTTGCCATGGTTTTCCACCGCATGGCCGGATTATCAGACCTGTCGGCAGGTTTGCCCAACAAAATATTGCGCCGAACCTTGCCCGCATTTTTGCTGAAAAGGTAAATAGCCGCCGCCAGGATGATGATAAACAGGAGTTGAGTAATCATTATGCGTGCATAGTAATTTTTTCAAAGTTAATTTTTATGTTGTAATGTCGAAATGTTTTACGGTTGAAATGTTGGTGAATTAAGTTGAATAAGTGAATTGGGAGCGTGGTTGAATAAGTTTTTTTATTCATTATCAGGGCTATAATCACTTTTTTCAAAAAAAATTTAACAACGACAAAAAAAAGTCTACATTTGCAATCCCAAACCAAGCGGTATCATAGCTCAGTCGGTAGAGCAAAGGACTGAAAATCCTTGTGTCGCTGGTTCGATTCCAGCTGATACCACAGAAATTTGCAGCCTCTTAGTCTTTACTAAGGGGCTTTTTTATTGCTTAAATCGCTTATCTAGGCCATAAATGCTGATTTTGAAATAAGTTAATTGATAATTTCCAACAGGATGATTAATTGTCCTATTGCGGCAATTTAGCAGTTTTTACAAGCAATTACAATGCTTTTGGCGCAGTTTTGGCGCAGTTTTCATGCATTTTATACTCCCATAGTTGATTTTGATTAGTTGATTAATTAATTATGAAGGCGAACACCACGCTTATCGCAATCAAGTGCAAAAGGAAACGATATAAATGGCCTGCGCTCTTGGCCTGAGGGTTTATGCTCGGCAAGCTTTTGCACGCTACAGCAGCGATAAGCGTAACTTTGCTTGCATAATTATATGATCACTCCATCCCAATGTACCTTTTAAAGCAATAGCAAGAATTTACTTTGTTTGCTCTTATCATCGAGCTTTGATATTTTAAAGTGCGGACTTAAATCCTGATCAAATACTATAGTTGAAATACGTTTTTTCTTCGAAATCGTATAATGACACACTTCTGCCCGTAACAATACCGGAAAAATGGCATGAGTTACCATGATCATACCCATTAAATTTATTTCCAGACACTTGGAGATTGATGTGATGCTTATCTCCGTAATGATATAAATTCAGATTTCCGGCATTCACGCTGCCAGAAACATGGCAGGACTGTTCATTGTCAAAAACGCTGACATTGCTTTTGTTTACAGTTCCACTTATTGATATATACCTCGCTTGCGCCTGATCATAGACTGCTGACCCGGTTTTACCAGATATAAATGATGCTGCGATATATGCAATGGCTGCTCGCGTATTAGGTTTCATCTTGTGAGTTTAGTTTAATTCAAAGATATTGAAAATTTAACGCTTATAACAGATGTATAATTCCTGAATTGAAGTTGTAGATAGATTATTTACGTTGCTACACTTTTTCAATAAAAGGGGTTATTTCCCCCCCTTGTACCCAACTGTCGCAAATCGAGATATTTGCTTTGGTTGTTTAGTACCATTTTCCTTTGCCTTTAAAAGGTAAAAATCCTGATGACCACCATATAATTAGGCTATGCCCTATAAATGTACCTTTTAAATTAGAAAAGACGGATATCGTGTTGTTAGATATTAAGGATATAGTCTGCTGCCTTTTGCGCTTGGGAGGCAGCCATAATAATCAAACTCTTATCGTTCTTTAAAGCCTTTAGCCAGTTTTCAATATAGGCTGCACTATTAGCAATTGTTGGTTGACCAATTCCGGTTACAGCGCATAAATAAGCTGCTGTCATTTCAGCTGTAAGTTCTTCTTTAGCGTAATTGGATTTGCCAAACCCATCATGTTCCATTAGCTCTTTTCTGTTTAACCTGCTAGTGTGGCCTGTACTATGGGCCAACTCATGAAACAATGTGTTATAATATCCTTCAGCCGACACTGATTTAGTTAATGATGGTACAACCACTAAATCAGGTGCAACTTGATAGTAAGCAAGTTCTCCTGTAAGTTGGATTTAGGAGGCATCGGCATTTCCTTAATTAAGCGTTCACAGTTATCAATCATTTCTAAATCTGATAATATTATCGAATTATCGTTCGAGTATTTGATTCCTTCAGTTTCAGCTATATTGAAAACTGTGTAAGCTTTGGGTACAAGTTTCACTGGATTGGTATCATCAGGGTTTTTGGCGTTCATAATAGTGGCTTTACCTTTTTCTTTTTTTAATTCAATTGTTGCCCAATAGATGATCTTTACACCTTTTTCATCTTCTCTTATAGTTCCTCCTAATTTATTAGCTTGATTGTAAGTAAGGTAATCGGTGGTAGGAAATTGATGTTTAAAAGTGTGAAAGTTTAAAATGAAGATATTCCATGCCCGATAATAGGTTGAAGTGAGAAAGTTCTTCGGTAATCCGGTTGCATTCCAGGAGCATTGCCAAATTACTGTACCTTCTTCTAATGCTTTAATTACTGTTTCTGTTACCTCCTGGTAAATGTCATTGTAAGTGTTGGTGAGTTTCGTAACAGTTTCCATAATGTGAATTATTAATTACGGAATCAGGGCAGGCTTATGGCTGGATTAAATGCAAGGAGGAACGGAATAAATTGGCTGCGCGGTTGCCATAGGAGCGTTTATGCCGGAAATTCCTTGCAATGTATCCAGCCTCACGCCTAACTTTGTGGAATAATTATATATTCTCTCTTGCCTCATAGGTGTTAACACATTTTATTTCTATGTCTTATAGTGTTACATAGCGCTGTTATAAAATGTGCAGGATTTAAAGAGCCGGAATTTGACGACCGACACTTCATTGTAAAAGCACTATTTATAAGGGAATATTTAACATCAGTCCAATGATTAAGGCGAAAAATGAAGTTAAAACGTTTAATTACGTAATCGATTAAAGAATTTTAGAGACTAATTGCGCAGGAAGACTTCTGAAAATTTCAGGTATTTTTGAATATTACTTAAATTAATTTGTAATATCGAAATAAAGTAATACTTTCAATTTTAAATAGCTGTAAAACGTTTTTCACCAGCTGTTTATCAACCTTTGGCCTGTTTCACTATTATTTCAGAAGATGCATTACTTGTCATTTATTGTCTGCAAATTTCAAGGTAAAAACTTTTTTTCTATAGGAAAACCAACAGAAAGCCTAATCAATATTTCTGTGGGAAAAATAATCTGGTGGCTTTTTTTTGTTATATTATTTATTCCCAAGCCTTGCGTAGGTCAATACAGGGACGTTGATTCCTTTGGAAACCTGTATATAATCACTATTGACAACTCAGGATCTATGGTGTGGAATGCACACGACAAAAGGGACACGAACCGGAGGCAAATTATTGCAGAAAGCGTTTACCAGCGTTTGCTTAACGATACAAACACCTTTAAACCGCTTAATCATATTCATTACGACAGCGATAAATTTATATTTTTCAACTCGGGCATCTTCACCACGACCCAGCAGATTTCGCATCTCAAAAATCAACCCCGCTTTGAATTTTCATTCATTCATCACACCGATACGGCGTTTAACATGTTTTCTAACAAAAAAGAGTTGTTGGAAAGGATAAAAATGCAGCTGGCAACCAACCAATATGAATATTGCCTATCCTTCGTTTCGCAAATCAGGTTATTTTCATTAATTAAAGCATTGAATCTTGCTAGAAAAACCGCCGACTTGTCGGTTTTTCATCGCATTTTTGTAATCATTGTCACCGACGATGGAGACCAAAATGATCAGTGGATGACTGATTATGAAACCGTTAAAAAAAGCGCTCCCAAAAAGCTGGTCGAAATAGCCAGTGCAACAAAAAAGTATTTATATAATCCATTCGATCCACAGTCCGATTATTCAAAACTTGGTACTTTTTTTGAAACTTCGGTTGCATCAGAAAAACCTTATATATATTTTAACGAATACGTAACCGGGCAGTCAGGAACGACTTCAATTAAGGACTCGGTTTTTGAAATAACAGCGGCCGGAAATAAAACAATAAGCCTAAAATCACATATAAAGCAGTTTGGCGGTAACGCTATTGGATTTTTTCATCTGAATAAAATTGTACTCAACGGTATCTCTATACCTGTTAACGTGAATTTTAGCAACGATACCGTCATCGCCGTCCCAACTGCTCATATTATAAGTTCTAACAATATATCTGTACGCGGATATTTCCAGCAAGCATATATTGATCCGGTTTTAGGTAAGCATTACCGGAAGGTTAATTATATTCAAACTTGTATCTTTTACCCGAAACTGTTGACCTACGCTATAAGGTTATTAGTTTTTATTGCGGTTTTGGTATTTGCAATGTGGCTGCTTTTTTATTTCGTTATAATACCAAATAAAATGTTGTTTTCCATCTACTGCATTCACGATAAAACAGCAGAAGAATATATCGTAAAAAAAGGTCATTGGCTTTATGGTCACAATTATAATTTTAAACCCGGAGAACACACCGTTTTAAGTTATACCCGCGATAATGAATTGAAAATACATGCAATTCATGCCAAATATGGCAATATAAAAAAGAGGGAGTATCAGTTAAAAAGTATACACGAAGAATTTGATTTGTTAATTGTAAGTTCTTCCGAACTTTCAACAGATAAACAGCTTGCGTATTTTCCGCCGGAAATGGATATTGAAGGATATCATCAAATCAGGACATATCACCCCTTATTAAAACAAGTATATAGAACCAGCATCCGGTATCATTTGTGTAAAATAGCAGAGCGCTTAGGCTTACGTTATACTGGTTTGTTCAAATCCGTTTTAAACTTTGTCAATCGAATTTGGAAAAGACACTATTACACGTTCAGCGTTGGCGGATTTCAAGAAGATACATTGGGGTTTTCGGCGGCTGGCTTTGATGATAACACGTTCTGTATCAGGTTTAACCTTAGCCATGCTGATAGTAATATCGATAGCAACGTACAACGAAACTTAGCTTGCATAAACTATTTTTACGGGCAAAGCCGTCGTACGGCTGATTGTTTAATAATTATAAACCTATTTGATGATTACGTGGTATGGAACGTTTTAAAACTTAACTACCAACAAACGCTGATTAAAATTTATCATGTTTTTACCTTTAAACAGATTTGTAATGAAAACATAAACCTTGCGGCAGAAATTTCGGCAAATACAAGATTTTTAAAAAAACTCGCCCGTCAAAGTGATCTTAACATACACAAATATTTGACGATTATTACCAGAAGCGATAAAGCGGTGGTAAATAAAATGCCGTTCCGGGTGCTAGCAGTTGCTGAATATACCAAGAATATTTATGATTTTTCTTTTAAGTACAGCGTATTCCCAGGGTTTTTATACATGGTTGAAACGCGCGACGAAGGTGACGTCAAATTCAGAAAGCTATACTCCCCATTTCAAAACGGATTGCAAAATGAAATAATGACACACACGCCAGATACCGGCACCTATCACCTTAGCAATTGCTTTAGCCCCGATGTTGTTGAAAAGGGATTGAAACCTGCTTACATCAAACGGTTATCTTACGATCTTTTTTCTTTTTCGTACCCTAAGGACATGCTTTTAACCATCGACCCGGTTACTAAACGAATAATATACGCTGACCATAATATTTTATTTAACGATAATAAGCTATGAAGTACTTACCTATAGTTATTGGACAAAGACGATTGCACGTTTGCCATCTTAACAATAATAAAAACGCGCAGGCTGTTTTTGAATTTATTGTCCCAACTGCCGGCGGGGAAACAGAGTTGTTTAAAATCGATGGCAGATCGAAGTTTGTATCAATGGACGGCCTGGAACTCTTATCAGATTCTGAAAAGTATCGGGTAGACCCGATCAATGAAAATGGCGACGGAAACGAGCTTTCATTAAAGATCATTTTTGGACATGTTGCGGCAGAACAGGATTATAACAATAAAAATGGCATCAGCGTTACGCGGGCGCATAAAGACAGGAGCCTGCGGGCTATATCAACCAGGGCCAAAATAAATAAGCTAAAAGTAAATATTGTTTATTGTGAAAGAGTAAAACAAGGTAACGAATATGAAGTTGTTGAATACTGTTATAATATCATCATCCACATTCCTTACAGCCAGGCCGCTAATATTGATATCTATGATGCGGCGATTGATTTTGGTTCGGAGGCCTCGCAGATAGGAACAAAACTTGCTAACAGCGAAAACAACGCACAGGATGTGAAGATTGTAAGAGAACTTAAACAATTTCATGATCAATACATAGCTGATAAACGGGATAGGTTTTGGCAAGGTGATGCCGCAGACAGGAATCCGGAGACCAGTTGTTTTTATAAATCTGTTTTTTTTGTGGACAAGGCCCATAACGGTTTTAGACCAGCCGAACCACCGAACGCCCGTAAAGAAAAAACCTTGCTAAAAACCTTATTACCAGAGGAAACTGCGTATACGACCGAACAGTACGAGCAAGGCAATATATATTCAAATTTGTTTTTATTACCCAATTTAAAGTTGATTGAATTACTTACCGAACGTGACTTGGGGATGGCCGATGATATACCTTTTAAACAGGAGCAGGATACCGGGGATTATGGATTCGGTAAAGCGCGATCTGTTTTTGACCCCGTTTTAATTGAAGTTTATATCAGGATGATCTTAAATGCCCTGCTGCACACCATACTCAATAAATTGAACGACCAGCCACAAAAGGATAAATATGTAAATATTATATTGCTGGTGCCCAATGTGTACTCCCAAAGCAAAGTTTATACAATAATCCAAAACTTGTATACTGATTTTAACGGGATTGTAAGATTTAACAAACAATACCAAAAATTTAAAGGCGTTGAAGTTAAATTACTTTCAGAAAGTGATGCTTCATTTTTGGGGCTTAAAATTGGTGATCGCGAACCTAAAATAATTAATAAAGAAGGGGCACATTACCTGGTTATTGATGCAGGTAAGGGTACAACAGATTTCTCGATTATCAGGCAGCAAAAAAAGAGCAACGTGAGTTATGAAAGCGTTTTCAGGGCGGGCTTGCCGGGAAGCGGACAGTTTCTTACACATGCTTTTATTGAAGCCGTAAACGAGTGTTTTGATTTCGACACAGATATCTATGACTTAATAAAGAAAACAAAGTATCCGGAGATTTTGCAATTTATGGATCACATGGAGACGTTTAAAAAAAATCATGAAAGATTTAAACCATATAAAGATAGCGGAGAACTAAGGAAGAAATTTAGTACATTATACCACTTAAACAATGCTCTAAGAGACACCTTCATTAATAATTGCTTCCAGCTTCCTACCAGTCATGAAAAGCTTAGCGAAAAAGTTAATAAACTAGTGGACGAAATATATAAATCTGTACTTAAATCGAACGTAACAGAATTTCATCAGATAATTTTGGCTGGCCGGGCGTTTAAATTGAAGATGTTGAAAGATGCCGTTGAAAGTAAATTTGCTGATAAATTAACAACCGATTTGCCCGAAGACAAACGCATAGTTTTTAGGGAAAATAATTTAAAACAGGTTTGTCTTTCAGGAGCTTTTTATATGAAATATTTTAGGGTAAACTATAATTCGGAATTGGTTGGCATACCTGTTCAATATGCCGAAAATATTGAAAATAAAAAAGAAGAAAAGCCCTGGAATTTTGGAGACTGGTTGCGAGGGATTTTTAAAGAAGACGAAAACACCGGCATAGTGGAAACGGATGTTAGCATTGGAGAAAGCTTTTTTTATAATGGGGCTAATTACAATGGTGCAAATTATGCCAACAGGCTGGTAATAGCTGGGCGGGAATATTGGAATGCAGCGTTAGATAGCGACCCGGAGGGTTTCAGGCTATTTTTTACCGGCGATGGTTTCATTAAATTATTAAACGGGCGGGCAGTCCGTCTCGACGCGCCACAACTGGAAGCCAGTATATCGGAAATGGTTAAACAAACCTTATTTCCATTTGCATATATCAGTTTTGATCCTAAATCAGGCCCGGCACCCGATGGGCCAGAAAAGGAAGTCCCTATTCCATCCCAGCCCCCAACTTCGCCATCTACACCTACGCACGGGCAGGCAGCTCAGGCTCGGAATCAGGAAAAACCTGACTTTGCAAAAAAGACGGGGTTGCCTGACTACGATTCTCCCCCCGAAAAAAGCCTGAAGCCGGATACGGCAGAAAAATGGCTATCACCCCTGGTTTCACCGGATGTACCAAAAGAACAAAAGGTAACCGAGCCCAATCCTGAATCAAAACCGCCTTTGCCGGCGCTTGATGACGACTCAGAAAAGGACGAAGTAGCGCCGAAAAAACAACCTGGGAAAAGTAACGAACCGCCGCCATCGGCAGATGCTTACCTTTAATTAAAAGTATTTAGTTTTTTATGGTATAATTAAATTCAAATGGGAAACAAGAATGAGGTTAGGACTGCCGCGAATGTGCAAAAAAGGGGAAATGCTACCTCCCCAGCTAAAGGTCAGCCTGATTTGACCCCGCAACGTCAAACGGAAAACAATAAAATCGTCCCGAACAAGGGGAGAAATTGGCTGTTAGTTATGGCAATTTCATTATTTATAATAAGTTGCTTTCTGCTATTTGCGCCGCCGGCTGGTAAAACTGAACAGTCAGATACAGGTATTGCAACAAATGAAACGAAAGACCCTATTAGCAGGCTGTTAGAACTTGGGCACGTGCAAAATAACCAGGTTTTATCTAACAATCCTTTTTTAGATGTAGATCCTTTCATAAGCAATCCTAAGAATGGTGTTTTTAGCTATTATTCTGGCGGAGGCACCTCGGATATCGGTTTGACAAGAGATAATGATAATAAACTTGTTTTAAAAACACCCGGAAGCATCTCAATTTTAGCAGGCAAACTCTCGATCCCCGATAGCCTGAAAAATCATAAATTAGGCAACAAAGCCATTAATTCTCTTGCGCATATCATATACCCTGATTTCCCGGATAAAATTCAAGATGAATCACTTGATTTGAATACTTCGGTTGCCAAAATTGTTTACGACATAATAGATAAGGCCAATGCAATCCCCGGTTTTATAGCCGCAACGATTGAAAATGGAAAAATTTCAATAAAGCGGCGAGAGGATATAAAAATCGACAAAATCGATTATACAAAATTAAGAGCATCACTTGATGAAATAACTGCACAATTAAACGGCACATCGAAAAATAACAAAGAAATTAATGCTTCAAAATTGATTGACGATGCAATTGGTGTTAATCAACCAATCCCTCCGAAAATTGTTCAAGCCAGTTTCGGACACGACACACTTTATGTTGACAAAAACCCTTATCCATTTATCAGCAATAAAACTACATTTTTCAAAAATGAATTTGGGATCAGTGAGGAAATTGGCAAGAACAATCTAAATAAAATTGCTGCCAAATTGGGAATTAAAGTATATAATGAGCCCGAGCACCCCGATAATCCGCGTAGCGGGGCCGAAATTTTATTCCAATACCTGCTTCATCAATTACATGACCGCCCTGGCGTTTACTTTATTAATAATAATTGGCTTTTCAGGATTGGCGATACCGCGCGGGATACTTTCTATGGCAAAATAACTATTGAACCGATTAGCACGGCAAAAAGTTACATACAACATAATTTAGACGGCAAGAGGACTTCTATTTGGGTTATGATAGACTTTCTTTGTTTTGGGTTTTCCGTATTATCACTGCTGGCCTGGGTTCGTCAAAGAAATTATAACAACGAAACATCTTTGCGATTTTCATTTCATGAAGGAATTAAAAGATGGCGGAGAAAACCAAAAAAAGAAGAAAACGATCCGAATAAGGAGCCCGACGACAAATATAAAATCGATTTTTATCAAAAAATCATCAATTCTGAAAACGAGTCGAAATTGATAGAACTCCTTGATGAGGAGCGAAAAAAAAGCACGGCCATCCCGAAAATCAGAACAACAAAGGAGATTTTCCACTCCTTTGGTAAAACCAATTATAAAAGTGATAAAGAAAAAATAGATATACTACTGGGGATTTTGGAAGAGGAGCGTAAGTACAATAAAGCCATCCCCGAAATTAATGACTTAGACACCGTCTTTTCGGGGTTGGAGGAGATAAAGACTTGTGCCGGAGAGGAAAAGTTAGGCAAACTTATAACGTTTTACGACGAAAAAGTAGAAACAAAAAAAAGTTCTGGTTCGCTTGGGGAAACCTTGAAAAGCATAAAAGACCAGGAATCACAAAAAGGGCGGGATGAAATAAGAAAAATTAAGACCCTGCTTAATGATGCGATAAATGACGAACCTGACAAGGTATTTGATTACCTGTTAAGTGAAGTGAAAAAAATTGAGGAAAACCAGGACATTGAAAAAGTTATTGAATTCGCAAGTCGTTTTAGAAGCGGGCAAAACAGTGGTCTAAATGATAAGATATTGTTAGATAATTACAAAAATCTCCGGGGCGAAGAGGAAAATGCTAAAAAATACTTGGAAAAGCTAAACGCGATTGCAAGGCTATTTGTTGCTGAAATAAAACCAGATGAGATTGATAACTATTTATCCGATCTACTAAATAATATTGATAAGGAGAAAGAAAAAGAAAAAATAAAATTTGCGATTAGTTTTTCGGCTTTGTTTAAAAATAAGAAGGGGCAAACATTGGATGGAGCATGGTTAACTACCCAATATGATAACCTTAGAAAAGACAAAGCATCTTTTAAAGAAAAAGCCGAAAGTTATGAAAAGAATTTCGATGCAATTGGTAGTTTGTTTGTTGCCGATTTAAAACCCGAAGACGTTTACAGTCACTTGGTGACGCAGCTAAATAACATTGGCAGCGGGAATGAAAAGGAGCAGATAAAATTCTCGGTTAATTTTACTGCGTCTTTTAAAAATAAACAGGGAAAAAGGATTGATGGGCAGCAATTATCTATTTATTACAATAAGCTTGAGGGAGATAAGACGGAATTTGAAAATAAATTAAAGGCTCTTGGGGGTGATCTTAATAAAATAGGCAGCTTGTTTGTTAATGCTGTAAGTCCCGAAAATATTTATAGCAGTTTAGAGGCTCAATTGAGTAATATCGGAAAAGGTGATCAAAACACAAAACTAATATCTGCTATTGAACTCGCAGCCTTTTTCAAAAACTCATCGGGGAAACAAGTAGATAAAACGGAATTGCTGGGCTATTATAAACGGCTTGATTTTGAACGTTCAGACTTTGGTGCACAGGCAAGTAAATACCAGGCTTCTCTTGATAACATCGGCACCTTGTTTAGCGAAAATGTGCAAGCTGATGAGGTATATGAACATTTACGAAGAAAAATTACTAAAGTAGAGGATGATCAGCAAGTAGATAATGTTATTGAATTAGCTGCTGCGTTTGATAGTAAGCGGGGAAAGCCTTTAGATGTGTTAAAACTATGGGATGATTCCCATAAAGTTAATGTTGCTATTGGGGAATATTTAACAAATATCCAGAAAACAAGGTTTTTTGCTAATCCAGCTGATGGTTCCATAAAACCCAATTTGCTTGATAAAATGGCGATGTTGTTCCTGTCACTCAACCTGGGGCAGCAACTGGTAAAAATCAGAGAGCCTGAAATAGTTAATTTTCAGCGAGAAATTTTGAATGAGGATACCAATGAATTGCCAATGGCTTATTTCACCAACTACATCGTTAAAACGGCGCAGAATGGGTGGCAAAATCCGCAGGTAATTAACGAACTGAATGTTTTAATAAAGGATTATAACGAAAAAATAGGTGCGGGTTTATTCCCGGCAACCAATAACATCCATCTCGAGTCGTTACGTTTGCTTGCTCAAAAAATTGGGCGGCTTGACAGAACCGAGGATTTTTTCGGGCGAATGAATAAATATTTTATCTCGGACTTTGTTGCAAAAATTAATAATTTAAGATTTGGACGGTATGATCTGGACGATGCTGATTTCGCCTGGTTGTACGAGAACCTGTTTAATATTACTTTCCATACCGTTGACTATGCTGAATTTTTCTTAAACGGCGGTGAGCCTGGTCAATATGAGAACTATACGTTCTTATTAAACAACCTTGATATCAGCAGCACCCCGCACAGCCAATTTGTAGAAAACAGTATGTCGCAGTCAAGCAATCTTTCAAATATAGTTGCTAAAGGGGCGCGTACTGGCGTAACAAATTTAAAATTGATATTGGATAGATTTTTCATTAAACCTTAAATAAATGTTTGTTCCTCAAATCCTATACCTTTTAACTGCCGGAATAGCAGGATTAGTGGCTTTGGCCTGGTTAAATTACAAAAACGCAGATAAGGTGAACCAATTTAACCGTTGGAAATTTATAGTTTATTTTGCCTTTTTATCAGTTTTGGCTTTGTTTACGGCCAGGAGTTATATTTATCCTAACCAGGATATTTTTAGCAATACTAAATATCACGAGCTGCAACATCTAGGATTTGAGTTTGAAAAACAGCTCTATCTGGTGCGATCAGATAGCACCAATCAGGCTTTATGGGATGATAAATCGGGACAGGTTGCCCTGGAGTCTTCCCCAAGTAATGGTATCAGCCTGAATATCACCAAATATTACGAACCATTTTATGTAAGTAACAAACGCAAGGATAAACCAACCAATTGGCTTACAAGAAAAATAGATGAATTTTTCCACAAAGATGACGATTCATATATCCTGAAAAATAATATTATCGATCAAGACGTTACCGCTGGGTTTACGATAGAAGAAAGCGGAACAGAATTGTTTAAGTTAGCAATAGTTAACCTGAACGATAATAACAAGGAGCATAGCCTGTATATAAGCACCGTTAATGGCATTAAGGATACAAGTGCATTTACGCAGCCAATAAATGCCGGGTATCCTTTAATGGATATATTGCTCAAAACCCCGCATATCTCTTTGCCTGATGATTTAAAATTACTGCTTAACGGTGCGTTACTAGTACGGCAGCAAATACGGGATAATCAAAATAGCAACCGCAGTCCGTTACGTCTGTTCCCCGGCGGTTTGTTTTACGCGCGCACAGGCGTAACAGTTAATCACGCAGGCAACTACAATCCTGATCAGTTGTTCAATATAACGTTAACAAAGGGTTTGAAATTTTTTTCAGGCATAGGGTTATCGAAATCCGACGTAATGACGGTTGATTTGCCTAACGATAAAAAAGTGCGTCTATTATATGAACTGCCCAAAATGCATAACCTGCGTGATGACGAAAAAGATAAAGTGCAAGATAATCGTCTGTTCATCACTTCTTCCGCTGCTTACCTTGAAAATACCGAGTTGAAAGGAGGCTATCTGTTTAATATTTTCGAAAGTGAAAATAATATAAACCATATTAATGCTACAGTTCGTTACAAAGCAGGCAGTCCGGCCGACTCGTTGTTTTTTAAGATAAAAGATTTAAACTACTTAAATAGCAAAAACAATAGCCAACCCTACCCGGCTGATTCAGTGATCCACCTACAAACTAAAAATATAGGCAGTCAATTACAATGGCTATTCCGGTTTCGAAATATGCGCGAAACAAACCCCCTGAATTTACGTCATTTTGAATGGTTTATAGGTTTGTTTTTTGCGCTGATGTGCACACGGGTGGCTGTTGATACGCTAAAATTCCGGTTATCGCGGCGCGGTTTGTTTTATAACTTAAAAGAAGATTACGAAAATAGGGGCACTGCCACGCTGCCGCTAATTGAGCTTTCAATTTATATAGTTGTTTTTTGCTTTTCATTTGTCAGGTTGATTTTGGCTTGGCGTATGAGCACCTTTCCTCCTACCGAAGGCATGGGCTTTAACACCTTCAGCTTGTTAACTGATGGCGAAAGTGTTTATTGGGTAACGCTATGGTCTACAATAGCGCCAGTTATTCTAATTGTATTGTTCAGGCTTTACTATAATCATCACGAACACCGGTTGAGAAAAGCGCCCGGAGTAAAGTATCGTTATCACTATTGGGTTGTGTTATCATATTTAACGCTTCTCTTATTTATGCTGGGTTTGGCCCGTCTGCATTTTCCTGAACGCTTAACCAACATCGTTCTACCTGTATTGCTGTATATTATTGCCACCTCGTTGATTAAAGCCGAAGGGATACCTGGCAAAACGCGGACTCCGATAATGGATTGGATTCATAGTTTTGTGTTTGAGAATTATGCAAAAATATTGCTTTGGATAACTGCGTTTGTGTATTTGATGATTAAAGACAGTGGCTTTGGGGCAATTTTTGGCCTTTGCAGTTTAATTCATTATTTTTTTGGCTCGGCCGTCAACAAACAATCAAAAAACTATGGATGGATAATGCTTCTGGGTATAATTATTATATTTTTTTTATTGAAATATGAAAGTGTGCTATTAATATCCGTGTTTGAACATACAATGATGTACATCGTTGGGGCAGCTATTATTTTAGCCTTATTCACCCTCTTGATTAAAACAAACCAGTATTGGTTGAAAATAGTCCGAAATATCTTTGCTTCGTTAGCAGGCATCGTGGTCATTGTGGTGTGCTATATTACTTTTTTGGGCCAGGCGGTTAAAAATTTCGACAACGGCAAACTTTATTTAAAATACCGGGCCGAGATTCAACAGCCCGATATCAAAATACAATCGTTGGTTAAGGGAGTGGATTATCAATCATCTGATTTGGATTTTATTCTGCGCTCTGCACATAACCAGTGGTTTATAAATCAATATAGTAATATTCCTCACACAAAATATTTCGATCTGCAACCACATTTTGATTTTGGCAGCTCATACCCCACCCAAACGATGGATTTGGTAATAACAAGATATATTATTGCCGAGCATACGCCGCTGATCGTATTTTTTTTATTAATTATGTTGTTAATATTGGTTTTAACATATTTTTTAAAAATCGACATCAAAACGGAGTCATTTAATTTTTCGACGTTGGGGGGGCTTATTCTCATTTTTTCGATCGCTTTTTTCGTTGCGCTTTCGGCAACCAATCGTATTGTCTTTTTCGGTCAGGATTTTCCGTTTCTTAGCCTCCTTAGTAAAATTGCAGTGGGTTTCCCTGTAGCCGTCTTTTCGCTGGTAATTTTAAATAGCTGGATACAAGGAAACAAGGCGGCCCAATCCGGTAATTCCCGTAAAATAAAGCTGGGGCTGGTTTTGGTAACATTTCTAATGTGCGTTGCGTGTTTTGCGTGGCTGCCTTCCACCAGGGCTAACGTTAAGACCAATGTTTTTAAATTAGATTCTCTTCTGAATAAAACTGTTGCAAAGGTAGATTCAATAAACAATGATTTTAGCGCCTATCAGTATGATAACCGGGACAAACTTGAAAATATTAATGCTGATACGCTGGTTACCAGATATATGAAAAACTCTCCGATTGTTGCCGGCTTTAAAAACAATACCAAAGATGCTTTTTTTATTAGTTTGCTGAACAACTTCGAAACATCAAAAAATAGATGGAACTCAGATCAACTGATACACCTAAGGCATCGCGGCGATTATTATCATATTGTATTAAATGATAATTATTATTCTGTGAGGTCGTTCAGAGATACTGCAAACAAATGGAAAGGTAGCCTGTTAGCCGAAAAGCCGGAAGTTCAGGTTGGGTTTATTTCCGATAATGCCGGGAAAATAATTTTGCCTAAAATTAACAAAAAGGGGGAGCCGATAGAGGGGGTGATTGCTAATGTCGTTCCTGACTTAATGATTAACAAATATAGCCATAGCGCAACCAATATCAAAATTACTCAATTGGCAGCTGATTGGTCGAATCAACACGAACCTATTTACCTTGCCCGATCTGACGAGGCAGTATCGGCGGAAAATGACGCTATGTTACACGTAATAAACGACACTGTAAATATTGATTATCATGGTAATTCGATAGCTATGAGGTTGTTAAATGGAGATCGTGTGGAGTTGGACATTCGGGACCCGGCAAATTCACACTTAATGAAAAATAAAATAGGCTGGATACTGCGAAACGATAGCGAACGTTTTTTAGCGAAAAATATCTGGCTAAACGGCAAGCAGGATATGTGGTACCCGTTAGGGAAAGAGTTTATGTGGAGTTATAACTTTGCCAATTTGGTGAATGAAGTACGTGAGAAAAAGGAAGAAAGTGCATACGCTGACTCTGATTTACGTGTATCTATAGATTATGACCTTACCAAGTCGCTTTATAGGGTTATAGACTCTATTGATCGCTCAAAGTTTATTCTGAACGATAATATAAGGCAAAAATTATTATCGTTTGCACATTTGGATGAAAGGCAATGGGCAGATAAAAACAATAAATCGGGTATATACTTAGACAATAATATTCTAAAAATAAATGAAGGATCAAGATTTTATAAAGATGTCCTATTAAAGAAGCAACTTTCAATCATTAATCAAAAACTTAACCCCCAATTGGGCCGCATAGACAACAAGAATATAAAAACAACCGTTTTAAGTATTGCCGGCGAACGGCAATTTGATTATTCGGCGGTGGCTATTGACGGCTTTGGGCGTATTCGTAGCTTGTTTGACTACAATCGATCCGCCAAAGTTGATCCAAATAATCCGAAAGAATTTAACAGATCAAGAGATCGTTTAATCCAACAAAGTACTATATCCGAAGAACGGAATTTTTTCGGTAATAAATCGCTTTTGAATATCAACTCCGGGCCCGCGTCGTCATTTAAACCGATATTATTTACCGCAGTTACCTCTCAACTTTTTGATTTTGGTTGGGAGACATTATCGGTTGATGATAGGGACATCGGACAACAAATATACGAATATGGACACAAATCGCTGGAAATGCGCCATGGATGGAAATTAGACAGAGATCCTAGTATAAGCTTTTCGGAGCCCAATTACTTGGTGTATTCAAATAATGTGTTTCATTCGCTTGTGGTTTTTTTAGGTTCAAGGAGCAGGCAAAGTTTGATGGATGGCCCTAACAAAGGGCGCAGCCCGTTGTTTTTAAATGTTACTGCCCAGCGTTCAAAATATTTTCCGGCAATTAAATATAAAGGACAGGAATATGTTATTAACAAAGATGAATGGGGAATAGAAAAAGCGGAAAATTATTTTGAAAATACAAATTCGATATTAGCTGAGGGGCTTAAGCAAAATTTCGGGCTTCCAATAATAAAAGACAATCAAACCCCGCCAAATTTATTTGGTAACGATAAAATATTTGGCGAACTCTACAGCAAGGGTCAAACAAGCGGATACTTTAGATGGGCCTATCCAGAATTGTCGAGTTTTTATATGCAGGACAGAGAACGTAAACCAGATATATACAATGGTCTTATTCAGCCAACTTTAGGCGCCTTCCCTGTTAACATGACACCCTTAGCGATGGCAATAGCGGGAATGCGCTTAGCTACGCTTAACCGTGATACCGCAATATCCACACTGTCAACAACCCTTCGAAAACCTGCATATAGCTTTTTTAAGATTTATGCACATGATTCTTCACAAAACACCCCCGGTAACTATTTTAAGTTTTATCAGGAGAATGTTTTACGGCAGCTCAACGGCGTTATTTTTGGCAACGGGACAGCCAAACTATTGGCACCTTATCTTTCCAGATATCATAATAAATATTTTTTTTATGCTAAAACGGGCACGTTAAATGTAGATAATACAGATAATGAAGAGATCCGTGAAAGACATTTGCTGTTGATCATAACTAATCAATCGTTGCTTGATAAAATGTTTACCGTAAACGATTTGCCAAAACTTAAATATTACGTCATTTACATGTCTTATCATGGGGTTAACAAAGCTGATTTTATTAATGAAGACATGCAAAAATTTATTTTTGATAATTACAAAACCGTTATCGACGAAGTTATAAATTCCTATACATTTAAAAACTATATGGAAAAATCCTTATGAAAACACGTTGCTTTTTACTTTTTATTGCAAGCTTGTTTGTGCTTTATTATTACTTTTCGATGCCAAAGCTTTCATCCGCAAGCAAATTAGGTTTAACCCGCTCACCTTTGGTATTGGATTCTTTCGCAGATGGCAATATAAATTCGAAGAAAAGCCAATTTAACGCCATGAAAGAAAGATTGGCAGGAAATATTAATCTGAGCAAATTTCAAGAACAGGTTAAACAGATTCCTGATTACAAAATGGCAATCATGGCTATCAAGGACGATTCAATTACATTTTTAACCTCTGATATTTCACAAGAGGCCTTTTTTGGTGATCGAAGAACGGACAGAATTAAAGCAATATACCGGCATGGCCCTATACATTTGATTTACAATGGCAGAAACATCAGCGGGTTCAGGGCGAAAGTTTCAACAGAAGATAGCATACAATACATATATTTACCCTATGATATTTTGGCAAATGTGCTTAAGAGGGTGTTAGAAAAAGACAATAAACCATAAAAACGTCCAGCCAAACTAAGCCCATTTGCTCCCGACAGCTTCTCTTCAAACTGCAATTTTATAAGGGAATAATACAAGTGTCGGTTATTGATAACTAGACTATAACCCGAGCCGTCAAAAGCCAACGGAGAGAAACGTAGTTGGCTGCGAGCAACGCAAGAGGTCTTTGAAGAGAAAGCATCGAAGATGCGTATTCAAAGAATGCTTCACAAAAAAGCGGCGGCGCTATTGCTTTTTAAGCCAGAGCCATGGGTACTGCAATAGCTGTGACGCTTTTGAAGCCTCTTGCGTCGGCGAAGGCGAGTAAAATTATAATGAGCGATTGGCCTTTTAAAGGTTGAGGCGAAAACGTGAGTAGGCATGAAGGATGAGCGAAGCGAAGTATGATTGGATACGAACGGCTTGAGCGAAACTTATAAAAGGACAAAGAAAGCTCATGTGATGAAATGACTTTGCTACTACAACAGGCATGACGGTTCGGCTTTGCCGGTGAGCGTTCAACGTGCTGAAAGCTTGTTGAACCGAACGTAAACTGGCGGGTTTGTTGTTAGCTTAGGAATGGAATCACGCCTTATTACCTGTGTGTGAAAGGCCCTGTGCGATTGCCAGGCATAAGCATAGCTTGCCTTTCCCCTTGTAAGCAACCGAAAGAGGGAAGGCAAGCGTGGGCTTATTGAATGTTAAATTTAAAAATACTTAGCCACAAACGAACCCGCAACAAGCTGATTAACAGTTGTTGTTTATAACTTATAGGTGATGTTTAAAACTTAAACTAACATCCTAAAACTGGTTCGACTATCTTTGATTTAAATGGCAAAGGGAGCGCTGCTCCCTTTTAAAAACGAGTATCAGGCAAGCAACTCCTGATATGGTAAAGCGAAACATAACACAGCAAATGTTATGGTAAGTTTATAAGCCTCGAAGTTCATACCTTCGGGGCTTTTTTGTTTCCTCAAATCTATTACCTTATCACGTATAAGACAAGAACAATTAAATAAACTTGCTCACATAATAACCACTGTCTGACACTTCTATGACATAAGTACAGGCTCTGTGAATAACTTTTGTTAACATTCTAAGGGTTATAAACGATTAAGCTATAAAACACTTTGTAAGATGTCTGACTGAAGTGAAGTCAAATTAAATGTTAATAACGTCGTTTCTTTCTGTTTCGAGATTTATAATAAACTCTTGCTCCAAGTCCAGCAAATAGTATTAAAACACCAACTATTATTTTAAACAAATCATCTTTTTTAACCTCATCTGGTTCTCTTTCTCTTGTAATCAGATTTCTTGTTTCAGGTGCATAGAGTACTAACTTTTTCAAAGTATCAAAGTCATCAATTGGTGCATAACCTCTAAGGTCGATTTCCAATATATTAAGATTTGATAAAGCCTTTAACTTGTCGTTAGTCAAAGCATTAGTGACAACAACCTCTATCATTAATCCTGGATACCTGTCTGTATCAATAGATGCATCACATCGATAGTTTCCAACTGTGACTTCCAGCCTTGGATTAGTGTATTTTACGATTGCATCATTAACAAGTATCTCAGTGTTTTCAAGAATAATTAATTGTGCAAGCTTATGAATTAGGTTGTCATAAGAACAATCAGTGTCTTTTTTATGTGCAAAGTGTTTGACATTAATATCTCCTGCCCTAAAAGTCAAATCACCTTCACAACTGGGACATTGGTAGGAATCAATTTTAGTGGCATTTAAAGGGGAAACGTACGTATTGTTAGTTTTGTCAAAACCTAATGGTACTTTTAAGCTCATGAAACAAAGATATTAAAAGAGCCTACCGAATTGTAAATTCTTCTTTTAAGTTGACTACCCCTTACCTTGACACTACCCCCGCAAGTTGATACCTATAGATTCTGTAAATCTGGTAAGATATTGCAATACAGTTTTTAATTTATAGTAATCCCAATAGGTTTCCATTGGTTCAAGATTAGCATTTCTCAAAGGTATTTCATCTAATGCACAGGCATCTTGTTGATCGTAAACTGCTTTTAGCAAATCATTGTGACAATAGGTTCCCTCTATTTTAGAAAGAAATTGTAATTGAATGTCCACCTTGTCATCCACATTCAGTTTCGGTATTTCTACAATTTCGCTACTTTCGTCGTTTATGCGTTCAAGCCTAACCGCTATATCGCTTTCTATTTCAAGTGAATACTGTAAATCGTATATATTTAAGATAACTAAAGCATTGGGGGATTCCTTAACCTTTATGGTAAAGAAAAACTCCTGACGCTGACCATCATAATAGTAACGTTCATCTGTATGCGCTATTGGCAATGTCATCGCATTAAGCAGCCAGAGAAGTTTATATTCTACGTCTTGCATTAAAGCTAATATAAGAAAAGAATTGAAAAGAGCCTACCAACTTAGTAGGCTCCTTGTGAAGATAGCGAAAAAAGCGCGATAATCAGTTAAGCGCTTTGTTAACGGTTAATTAGTTGGTTCGTGACCAAGTTGTACTTGATAAACTCTGTCCTCGCCATTGATGCCAGGCGGAAAGTCCCTCAGGAAGATAACAATGTCGTTCACTTTGTAAATTGTTTGATGTCCTCCATTAGATGTCCCTTCTGTTATACGTTTAGCATTCATGATTTCCATTTGTTCGTTATACAAATTCCATAATTTAAGGTCTGTGAATGAATATAATACGATTTTAGGGACTGGACTGGTCTTGTCATTTATCAATGATAATTCATATTCATGTGCCTTGTACCAGTTATCGATATCAACTTTATAGCCAAATATGAGGGTCATGCCATCCTTTTTAATTGGTGGATAGGCAAGAGTCCGATGTTTGTCAACTGTCATCACAAATTGATAGGCATACTTATAATAAATGGGGTCATCCATCTGCCAAACTTTATAAACTTGAAATAGATCTGTTGGTGAGATGTTTTGAGCTTTTAGGTTTAACGACGATAATAAACAGAAAGTTAAAATTAGCTTTACTTTGTTCATGTTGTTGAATTTAGGAGCAAAGCCTACCAGAGTAGGCTTTGCGATAAGTTAAAGAACAGTCCTACCATTTGATAGCACAGTCCATGATTCTTAATTTAATTGTGTGTATTCGTATTGGTAAGACTGCGGATATGAATCCGTCCAGCTTATTGCAGATGGATAACCATTGCTATTATATTGATAGCTGTAAGTAAAACCTGTACCTCCATTAGTCGATGTGATTGGATTGTTCTTTCCTGGGGTGTATCCAGCCCATTGGTCTTCCCGGTAAACTCTGAAGTAAACCCAAAGCGGAAAGGCGAGGGTTAAGTTCGACTTGCTATCAAACGTAGTTGAAGTGTTAAGACTTACAAAGCCATCGGGCGTACCAGACTGATATTCAATGGCGGTTTCTTTAGTGTTGTTGCCATTGCTGTCATAGGTATAAGTGTCTTTCACTTCATTATTGTTAAACCAATTGACAAGCATCCCATTTTGATAAGTTAACTTGATGTCTTTGTCGAGTACATTGCCGGCAGTATAAAACTTGATTTCGCTAATATTGTCCCCATTGTAGGTAACTGACGAACTAACTTCGTCGTAACTATTCGAAATGGTGTGCGAAATGGTTGTGCCTGTTAAGTGGCCTTGTGAATCGTAGTTGAACAAATCTGTTTCAACGTCAGGGCTACTCGGGTTATAAGGTACATCAGAAAGAACTGCCTTTGTAAGCTGTTTACCATTGTAGGTAAATGCAGCAATAACTTGACCTATGTTAGGATCGCCAGC
>Ga0206947_1007_pt1 | contig 75317 bp, 65 predicted proteins | sample Alteio_BWOrgHeat_3_FD_153239 | JGI IMG/M metagenome (GOLD analysis project Ga0206947, IMG submission 153239) | Enriched cells from forest soil in Barre Woods Harvard Forest LTER site, Petersham, Massachusetts, United States -... | ecosystem: Environmental > Terrestrial > Soil > Temperate forest > O...
GCAAAATACTTCAATCGGCAACCCATCGCAACAGACCCAAATAAGCGATCAAAACAATGAAAGCATAAACCATCGCTTTACCTGGAACATGGAGTACAAACCCGATACTGTTAACTATTTAAAAGTTACACCAACCTTTAGCTACAGCGGCACCAATACGTTCGAACTGGATACGGTTAGCCAGACAAGAAAAGGCGCGCGCAGCTCGGCATACACTTCCATTACCAATGGCAATTCGCAGGCTCCTACCTACGGATTAACTGCGTTATATAATCACCGCTTTAAGCACCGCCGTAACTTAAGCATCAATGCTACAGTAAGCTCGGCGCCAAGCTGGAGTTATCAAAACCCTGTTTACACCTATCCGCCGGGAGTAGCAGCAACAGCACCGGCAAATCAAATGATAAATACCTATAGCCGTACAAACAGCTACGGTATAAACTTTTCGTATCTCGAGCCTATCGGTAAACTGTCGTACCTCGAACTCAACTACTCGTTTAACCGTGCAATAACCACTAACGATAAATCTACCGATACGTTGATTTACGCCGCCAACCCGGCTTTCAGGAACGACAGCGCACTGAGCAACTTGTACAATTATACCTTTACAACCAATAAGGTGGGTTTAAACTACCGTTTCATCCAAAAGAAATACAATTATACGTTAGGTATCGGCATTCAACCAGCCACATTGGATGGCAGTTCGCCGGTTACGGGCGCGCAAACACATGTTAACACGTTTAACTTTATACCAACCGCCCGGTTTGTATACAACTTTTCGCGCAGTAAGGCATTCAGTATAAACTATAATGGCTCCAGTAGCTCGCCGCAATTTACGCAATTGCAGCCTGTTATTGATTTCTCTAACGCATTATATCCGGTGGAAGGTAACCCCAATTTGAAGCCACAGTTTACCAATAATTTCTCTGTCCGTTACAATAATTTTAGTTTTGCTACCGGCGATGTTTTCTTTGCTAATTTCACCTATCAGCAAGTATCAAACTATGTGGCTACCAACACTATTACTTATCCGAGCGTGTATACCGATAAGCGTTTTCAAAACACTATTTTAACACAATACCAAAATGCCGATGGCTATTATACTACTTCGGGCCGTTTAACCTACTCGAAGCCATGGGACAACCGCAAATTTTCGGTAACGTTAAATGGTACGGTTACTTATACCAACAATGTGGGTTACATCTCAAACATTGATTCGGCCTCGCTGGCGGAAAGCACTCAAAAAAACATAGCAAAAAACCTGATAATGACCCCCGAAGTTCGTTTCAGGGTTGATATTACCAATGTAATTGACGCGCAGTTATTGACGAATTATTCGGTAAACAAAACCGATAACTCGATACAAAATCCGTTATTAAGCGGCAGCAGCAATGTTAGGACATGGAATGTTGGCCTAAATGGTAAAAATTATTTTGGCGACTGGACTTTCAGTTATGATTATACCAAGGCAACCAATTACGGTTATGCGGCCAACATAAAGGTTACCAATCCTAATATTTTAAATTTATACGTAGAGCGCCGGTTTATGAAAGATCATCGTGGTACCATTCGTGTATCCGCGTTTGATTTATTTAACCAAAACACCGGCTTTACTTCGGTAACCAACGCCAGCACCGTTACCGAAACGCACATAAACAGACTTTCGCGTTACTTTTTAGCAACGTTTACGCTGCGGCTACAGAAATTTGCAGGCAAAGCGCCAACACAACAACAACAAGGCCGCGGTTTCCGCCGCAACGGCGGCGATGGCCCCGGCGGCGGTGGGCCAGGCGGTGGTCCCGGTGGTCCGGGCGGCGATGCCAATTAAAATTTTCCATGCAACAAAAAAGTCCCCGGCCAACCGGGGACTTTTTTGTTGTATAAGTATTCATAATTTAAAGTCGCAATAGCAATTCATGCTTATATCCTGATCATCCTTTAATCAAGCTAATCACGGTTCAGATAAAATAAACTATTCCTACGCGCTAAGCAGCACACTATTAATTACGCGTTCCAATTCTTCCAGGTCAAACGGTTTAGCTAAAAAGGTTTCGGCACCGGCATGGCTGGCCAGCAATTCAATATCGCTGTTGGCCGAAAAATAAATTACCGGAATATTTTTTAAATCGTCACTTTTTTTGAGCGTTTGAGTGGCTATAATGCCGCCATCGTCCGGTATCCAGTTGTCCATCAGAATTACATCCGGCATTATACCCGATACTTTGTCAGCAATCTTGTTGCAGTCGGTAAATGCGTGTACTTTCCAGCCCTGCTCTTCTAAAATAAAGCTGCAGATGGACAAAATGTCTTCATCATCATCAAATATGACGATTTTTTTAGTAGAGTTGGTCATTGACGTAGTTACAGGTGAATCTATAAATAAGTATTAATAAAAGCAAATATTTTTTGTCGCCCTCTTAAAAAGACAATCTCGCATTACTGATACAATCCAGATTAAAAGATGTTTGCATTTTTGTAAAAAAACTTTTTTTCCGCTTGAGCCAGGCTATTTAAGGCTACGTAGAATTACGCTTTTTGCTGCGTAGCTGCACGCAATTTTTTTAAAGAAAAAAAGCACTGTTTTAAAGTTTAACACTCACAATCAACATGTTATGCAAAGGCAACACCAGGTGGTTTAACGTTAAAAGAAAGTCGGCGCTTTGAATTACTGATTTATTAATATTAGTTTTATCAAAAACTATTCAATAAACTCAATTTAATTTAAACCGATGGAAGCACCAAACGACAAAAAACACCTTACCGGCAAGGAAGGCGGACCAATTGATTTAGATGTAGCCGCAAGCTGGACCAAATCGCACAGGGACAAGCATCCCGATCATCCTGTATCACATTTTTTTGGAAAAGAAGTATTACATAAAATATTAGCGCAGGAAGGATGCATGGGCATCCGCTTTTATCATGGGCACAACGAAAAAGGCGAAAAACACCTGATTGTGGTTGGCGCAACAAGCGACGGTAACGATCAGTTGACTATAGCTGCAAGCGACACTATCATGACGGCACATCTTATTCTTGATCAATCGATGACATGTCCCGGAAATCCTGGTTGCCCCAACAATCCACTGACTGGACGTTAAGTTGTAACTTGAACAAGATACAAGATGACAGCATTTAACTTTGCAAGTAATTTAAGTATGCTAACGGGCCTGCTGCCTTTATTGGCGGCAGGATTCAATTACAAGCATCTGGATAAAGTATTAAAACTTTCAGCGGCATTTTTTTTACTTTCATTTCTTTCTGATGCAATTTCCTGGCTATTGATTTTTGTTTTTCGAATCCCCAATACAATGTACGTGTCGCACTTGTATGTCGACGCAAATATTCTGTTTTTTGGTGTTATTTATTACTTTGTCTATTTCGACCCTATATTCAAAAAAATAGCCATCTTTTTAGCCACAATTGCGTTTTTGATAGCCGTTTCGAGCATTTTTTTTGCACAAAGCCTCCGCGAGTATCCATCTATCGCCAACACCGCGCTCAGTATTATGGCTGTTTTGCTCTCTCTTTTGTACTTCTATCAGCTTTTTACCCGGCAGGAATTTATACACATTCAAAAAGAAGGCTTTTTTTGGATAAACTCGGGCGTAATTTTTTATTACTCCATCACCATATTTATGTTTATGATGTATAAACAAATCCTTTTAGCGCATCAGCAGGATTATTATATGATAAACTACATAACCAACATAATTGCTAACCTTATATTTTCGGCAGGACTGCTTTGCAAACCCCAGAAAACCACCTGATACCGGTTTTAATAACCGGAACGCTCATCATTGCAATACTGATTGGGGTTTTATTTCTTTTCGTGATTATTTACCAGGGAAAGATGATAAAAAACCAGGTAACATTGCTAAAGCTGAATGATGAAAAGCAAACAAGTTTGCTTAACGCAGTGCTTGAAACCCAGGAAGGTGAGCGAAAGCGGCTGGCCGAGACGCTGAACGATAGTGTTGGGCAGGTGCTATCGGCTATAAAACTGAACATGCACCGGTTGGATAAAAACAGCATAGCCGAATACAAGCAGCCCCTGCTGTTGGATACCTGCAATTTAGCAGATGATTGTTTGGCCGAAATACGCCACATTATTCAAAACGTATTGCCGCCGGTACTTACCGATTATGGATTGAACCAGGCTTTGCACGGCTTGTGCGCAAAAGTTGAACAAACTACCGGAATAAGAATAGAATTAAATACGGGTGCCGCCGGGCCAAGGCCCAAACCGGCAACCGAGCTTGCTTTGTATCGTATTGCACAGGAGTTATTTGGCAATGCCATTAAACATGCCGAAGCAAGTATGATTTGGCTGACGCTTGAAGATAAACAAGGCTGGCTGATATTGGAATTTAAGGATAACGGAAAAGGCTTTAACCCGGATGCTATAAAACATGGCTTTGGCTTAAAGAATATTGAAAGCAGGGTGCAGCTTATTAAAGGCGAGATGAAGCTATATACCCGGCCCGCGAGCGGAACGGTTACAACAATAAGGGTGCGGGTTGACTGATATTTTGGTATTCATTGCATTTTCCCTTGTTTATGGGTTTTAAACAAATTAGATTAGCAAATTACTTTCAATCGCTTTGCAAACTACCACCGACACCAACCTGCTGCCTGTTTTAATAACAGGTACGCTGATTATAGTTGTATTGATTGGCTTTTTATTTCTTTTCGTGATTATTTACCAGGGAAAGATGATAAAAAACCAGGTGGTACTACGTAAATTACACGATGAGAAACAGAGCGATTTATTGAAGGCTGTTTTTGAAACCCAGGAAAGTGAACGTAAACGACTGGCCGAGGATCTGCATGATAGCGTGGGACAAGTACTTTCGGCCATAAAGCTTAACCTGCACAGGCTGGATAAAGTGGGGCCTGGCGAAACGAAAATGCCCCTGCTTTCGGACACGCGAAAGCTGGCCGATGAATGCCTGGCCGAAATACGTAATATTATACAAAACGTTTTACCACCAGTACTTACCGACTATGGTTTGCTGGAAGCGTTGGAGGGTTTGTGTGTTAAGATTGAGCAAACCACCGGCGTTAAGGTAGAACTAAAGAAAAAAGTAAGTGCAAAAAGGTTTAAACTGGATATTGAACTTGCTTTTTATCGTATTGCGCAGGAGTTATTCAGCAACGCAATTAAACATGCCGCAGCAGATTTTATTCAGTTATTAATTACAAACGAAGACGGCTGGCTGGTAATGGAGTTTAAAGACAATGGTAAAGGGTTTGAAACCAGCCTGGTAAAACAGGGTTTCGGCCTTAAAAATATGGAAAGCCGAATGCAGTTGATTAGCGGTGAGCTAAAAATCAATTCGCGGCCAAAAAACGGAACGATTACGATTATTAAGGTTAAGGTTGATTGAGTGGGATTGGCGTGATTAGGTTGATTGAGTTGGATTAGGTTGATTAAGTTAGATTGGATTTGAATTAGGATAATACCGGTACTCATCGGTTAAACCTAATCAACTACTCACTTAATCAACTTAATCAACTGCTCACTTAATCAACTCAATCAGCCACTCACTTAATCAACCACTCACCTATTCAACCTGATCGAACTTAATCAACTAAATTCATCACCTATGGAAAAAATAAGACTGGCTATTGCGGATGACCATAAGATATTCAGAAATGGTTTAAAATCAATATTGGAAGATTGTGCCGATTTTGATTTGGTACTGGAAGCGCAGGACGGGAGGCAGCTGGTAAGTTTGCTGGCGGGAACATCGCCGGAGGCGTTGCCCGAAGTAATTTTAATGGATATTAAAATGCCGGAGCTGGATGGCATACAAACCACGGCACAGGTTAAGCAGCGTTATAACAATATAAAAGTACTGGCACTGTCCATGTTTAACGAGGATAAGTATATTGTTGATATGATGAAGGCAGGCGCATCCGGCTACCTGCTTAAAAATGCCGAACCCGAGGAGATTGTTGAAGCAATATCAACCGTTTACTATCGCGATTATTATTTTAACGAGCATTTGTCGGTAACGCTTATTAAGCAGTTAACCGCCAACAGTCAGCCATTAACAACCGGTGGGGGCATTAAAGCCGAGCTAAACGACCGGGAAATAGAAGTACTAAAATTAGTTTGCCAGGAACATTCGAGCCAGGAAATTGCCGACATTATGTGTTTGAGTGTGCGTACCGTTGAAGGTTATCGCGCCCGCCTGTTCGAAAAAACAAAATCAAAAAACCTGGTGGGTTTGGTGATTTTTGCCATCAAAGCTGGGATTATTAATGTAACGTAGTCAGCGTTACGAAGTTTAGCGCTTCGTAACGCTGAAGGATATTACTGGAATAGATATTCTTCGGTTAAATATTCTAAAACTTCTGTAAACAGGAGATACGCACTTTGTTCGTCGTTACCATTTAAATACTCAACAGAGGGTCTCAAATATTTATCATATAAATTTTTAAAGATATCCTCTTTATTTTCATGATTGTTTATCGCCTCTAATAATGAAGCAGAAATCGTATAATACTTTTCAACTTCAAGTCCGCTTATTTTGTCGTTTAATAATTTATCCCTAAAAGATCTCAAAACGCCTAATTGCGCACTCTCTTTTCCCCCCGAAAACTTTTCAGACAGGTATGTTAATGCGCAAACTTCCGATCCCTTACACAAAGGCGAACCCGGACATGGGCAACATTCTTCCAAAAACATTTTAAACCCGTTTGATGGTTGAACAATTGGTTTAAATGGCAGATCAGCCTCTATGGCGTACCCAAAATGATAGATAAAGCTTTCCGAGTCGGTTGCATTTAAAAGTTCTTTTATCCGCTCTCTTCCAAAAAAATTCCCCCTGTTTATTCTCGTATAATGAATTTCAGGATCTAATCTTTTATAATTAAGAACGTGATTGAATAGCACTTCCCATGTCCTCTTAAGCGAAATAAAAGTGCCGTCCGATTTTAAGTAACCCGATTTTTTAATAATCGAATTTGGAAGTCTATCATTAACAGTATGATTAGCGGGAATTAAAACAAGAAACCGCGTCGATGGGTCGTAGGGATCCTCGAGCGCATTCATGAATTTTATGCCTGAAACATTATCGTCAATCAAAATAGATTCTAATGCCGATTTAGCAATAGTGACTGAGGTAATTTGATCAGAGAACCTGTTTCTAAAATTTCTTACAAGTTCATGATAGTAGCTTTCGGCAATAAATTCACCTGCATACCTTGGATCGAAAGTTGAAATCAAAGCGGATTGTGTCGACATAACGTTTAGTTTTAGGTTATTGAAATAATTAATTTACTCATATAAATTTAGCAAATTACACAACATGGTGACACAAACCACCGATATCGTTTTTTCAACAATTGTTTTTAACAGATCGTTAACAATGTTCTGACAAGAATTAAAATTATTTCAGACTTAATAATCAATCTTAAACTTCAGACTCTATACTAATCTTCTCCCCAATCTGCTGCCTCCACATGGCATAGTAAAGCCCTTTTTGATTGAGCAAATCATAGTGTTTTCCGGCTTCAATAATATGCCCTTTTTCCAGCACATAAATTTGATCGGCATGCATAATGGTTGATAACCGGTGGGCAATCAATATGGTAATATGATTATCCTGATCGGATACATTACGAATAGTTTCGGTAATTTCCTCTTCGGTTATAGAATCTAATGAAGAAGTTGCTTCATCAAACACCAATATATCCGGACGGCGCAGTAATGCCCTGGCAATGGATAAACGCTGTTTTTCACCGCCTGATACTTTAACGCCACCCTCGCCAATTACGGTGCTTAAACCTTTATCGGCCCGGGCCAGCAGGGTTTGGCAGGCTGCACGTTGCAGTACATCCATACATTCCTCGTCGGTAGCGCCAGGGCGTACAAATTGAAGGTTTTCGCGTATGGTGCCCGAAAACAGTTGGGTATCCTGCGTTACAAAGCCAATTTTTTCGCGCAGTTGATCCAGGTCAATTTCTTTGCTTAGCGTATTGTTGTATAATATATCCCCTTGCAATGGCTGATACAGGCCCACCAGCAACTTAACCAGCGTAGTTTTGCCCGAACCCGATGGCCCCACAAAAGCAATTGTTTCGCCACTGTTGGTTTCAAAACTGATATGGTTAAGCGCGTTGCGATTTGCCGTTAAATGCTTAAAGCTTACATTATCGAAGGTAAGGGTATGCACTTTTTCAAGCATTACGGGTTTTTCGGGCTTTTCATCAATAGGGGTAGAAAGGATGCCCTCAAAATTCCCCAATGATACCTGCGCCTCGCGCCACGACTGTATAACGTTGCCTAACTCCTGCAACGGATTAAACAGGAAGAACGAATAAAACAGGAACATAAAATAGCTCCCCGGTGATAGCGTGCCTTTAAAAATAAGCATCAGCAATATCACCACCATACAGCTGCGCACAAAATTTACCGTTGTACCCTGCACAAAACTCATGCTGCGTACATACTTTACCTTCTTTAACTCCAGATCCAATATTTTATAGGTGGTATTATTTAGACGTTCTATTTCCTGCTTTACCAGTCCTAAGCTTTTTACCAGTTCAATATTTCTTAACGATTCGGTTGTTGAACCGGCGAGCGCCGTGGTTTGCGATACTATATTTTTCTGAATGGTTTTTATCCGTTTGCTAAGCGCCATACTCACAAACATAATAACCGGGATAGCGCCAAAATAAACCAGCGTCACCATATAGTTAACCTTTAGTGAATACACTATCACAAAAACCATTCCCACCAAACTCACAAAAAGAACGCTGATAAAGGATGTGATAAATTTTTCGGAATCTAAACGGACTTTTTGCAATATACCCAGTGTTTCGCCGCTGCGCTGATCTTCAAAAACCTGGTAAGGCAGTTCAAGCGAATGCTTCAAACCGTCGGCGTACATCTCGGCGCCAACTTTTTGGGTAATGATATTGGTAAAATAATCCTGGAAGTTTTTTGCTATACGCGATACCATAGCTGCGCCGATAGCCAACCCAACCAGGCCTAAGGAGCCATACAACTTTTGGTCGTATGTATAAAATTTATGATTAACCGGTACCATGTACAGGTCCACTATGTAACGGGTAATCAAGGGGTCGCACAGGGAAAAGCCGATATTAATACCAGCCAGAACAAGAGCGATGACAACCACCCAGCGGTGTTTTTTAAGATATGTTAGTAGTATTTTCATACAAATTATTGAACTTTTATCAAAAATAAAAAAAGGGAATGGCTAAGCAGCTCATTCCCTTTAATTTGACATTTTAACTATGTTTAAACCGTCATAATATCTTTTTCCTTCGCTTCCGAATGAAGATCGACCTTGATGATGTAAGCATCGGTAAGTTTTTGTATCTCAGCCTCGCCGGTTTTCATTTCGTCTTCCGAAACACCTTCCGATTTTAGTTTTCTTATTTTTTCGTTGGCATCCTTACGGATATTGCGAACGGCAATTTTTCCGGTTTCAGCTTCAGCCTTTGCTTTTTTAACCAGCTCGCGGCGACGCTCTTCGGTTAAAGGCGGCACGTTGATGCGGATAATAACGCCATCATTTTGCGGGTTTACACCTAAGTTAGCCTCTTTAATGGCTTTTTCAATTTGCGGCAGTAATGATTTTTCCCATGGTTGAATTACGATAGTACGCGCATCGGGCGTATTTACGCTTGCAACCTGGCTCAATGGGGTTGGGGTACCATAATACTCCACCACAATATCATCCAGCATTGACGGGCTGGCTTTACCAGCACGTATTTTTTGCAATTCACTTTCGCAGTGGTCAATGGCTTTGTCCATCGCAGCCCTGGCATCAGTAACTTGTTTTTTAATGAGTTCGCTCATTGTTTAAAGATTTTGGTGCAAAAATAGTAAAAAGTACGTTAATCCTTTCTCCAAAATTCCTGTAATATTGCAATTGATATTGCGTCATCCAAATAACCAATAATATGAACGATCAAACAGAAAACAATAACGCCCTAACCAGCAACCCGGCGGGCCTGAGCAGCATGGTTTTAAACATTGCTGCATCAACTTACGCTTACAACAAAATAAACAATTTGCTGCTAATGCAGTTATTAGCTAAGGCTGAAAACCGCGATTTAGAAGAGATACGCGCCAACGTTGACCGCTATGTGGCCCAGTTTACCGAAGAGTTTAAAAAGGCCAATTCATAAAAAGAAAAACACCTTTTACCACAGAGAAAACAGAGAAGGCACGGAGTACACCGAGAATAATTGCCAATATTAAATAACGCCCTTTATCAAAACTAAGCGCCCTCTGTGCATTCTTTGTATCTCTGCGGTTTCTTTTCTTCTTCTACATTTTTAAAGGCCGGGGCTATTCAATTTGAAACCAAATGAAAACACTATTTTTTTGCCCGCGATGGGGCCAGGAGCGGGTTGAATGGGATACCTTTTTACAAAAGGTAAAACTGGCCGGCTACGATGGCGTAGAAGCCAGTTTACCTTATGATGAAGAAGAGAAATCGGCCATATTAAATGGATTAAAAAAGCATAACCTCCTGTTTATTGCCCAGCATTGGGAAACCGCCGAAAAGGATTTTGATGTGCATTGCACACAATATCGCAAAAGGCTGCTCAACCTGGCATCAGCAAATCCGCTGTTCATCAATACGCAAACCGGTAAGGATTATTATTCTTTTGAACAAAACCGGCAATTGATTGATATGGCCTGCACGGTTTCGAAGGAAACCGGCGTAAAAATTCTGCACGAAACGCACCGGGGCAAGTTTAGCTTTGCCGCGCATATTACCAGCGAGTATCTTGCTAAAATAGATGATTTACGCATCACCCTTGACATTTCACACTGGTGCAATACCGCCGAAACATTTCTGCATGATCAGCCCGAAGCGGTTGACCTGGCTATTAGCCGGACGGACCATATCCATTCGCGGGTTGGCTATCCGGAAGGGCCACAAATAACTGACCCACGCGCACCGGAGTGGAAAGAGGCTTTGGATTTTCACCTGCAATGCTGGGACAAGGTTGTTGCCCTTAAACAAAAACAAAATGCCGAACTGTTAACTATTACGTCGGAATTTGGTGCACCTCCTTATTTGCCACTGCTGCCTTATACCCTTCAACCGGTGGTGAGTCAATGGGATGTAAACGTGTATATGATGGAGTTATTGAAAGAGCGCTATAAGTAAGTCTGTAGTCGAAAGTCCGAAGTAGGCGGGCTACCTGGGACTTTCGGCTTCTGGCTAACTACTTTTAATCATTCGTACTATCCATACCAGTAAGATGGCACCGAGTAGGGCCGTGATAAAATAGCTAAAGGTAGGAATGCCTAAAATAGCTCCGAGCCAGCCGCCCACCCAGCCGCCGGCCAGTCCTAATATAATATCCATGATAATGCCGTAGCCATCGCCACGCATAATTTTGCCTGCCAGAAATCCGGCGAATCCGCCTACAAGTAAATGCCAAATCATAATTTTTTGTTTATAATGTATGGTTAAAGCTACACATTAATTTATACCGGAGGTATAGTTGCAGCGCTTTTTTAAAATAAATTATTGGGCCGGAAACTGTTGTGAAACCAATTTCTCCACCGGGTAGCCCATTGCCTTGCACCGGGCCACAATCTTTTCGTAAAGGGCTTTGTCCATTTCGGGTTTGCGGCTCATAATGTAAAGAAATTTGTAATCGGGATGGCCAATTACGGTGTACGAATAATCGTCGGCTAAATCTATCACCCAATAATCCACTTTTATGGGCCATATAAATTGCGCCTTCATTTGGGAATTGTTGGTGCCCTCCACCTGGAAGATTTTCGATTTAAAGGTGTGTATCTCGGGGCTTTGGTCCTTTTTGCAGGTGGTTACTACATTATAATAACCGTTTTTGTCCCATGTATAACGGGTAACCATTTCGCGGCTGCCTTTATCAAATAGGGTGGGGATAGAATATAGACAATACCATGTTCCGCCAAAACGATTAAGATCAACACGGGCAACGGTTTTGTTAGGCAAACTGCCTGAAACCATACTCACAAGGGCGAATATTACAACACAAACAACTTTCATAACTGATAATTTTATTATCGAATTACGAAAATGCGATGAGAAAAGATTTAGGCTGAAGGCTGCTCATAACAAAACGTAAGTTCCTTACTTACTGAGATAAGGTTTAGGGATCTTTTGTTTGATGATGCTAAGGTAGGGGTGTTTTATTAATTTTTATACCGTGTTTTCACCCTTTTTTATACCGTGTTTTCACGGTATTTTATTGTTTCCCCACCCGTCTTAATATGGCTGCTGCAAATAATGTTAAAATGTGATTTTAAAAACGGAACCCTTCCCTAATTGGCTGTGTACCGAAATCATCCCACCCTGTGATTCAACCTGGGTTTTTACCAAAAACAAGCCAACCCCATGAGCTTCTTTATGGGTATGGAAAGTTTTATACAATCCAAATATTTTAGATCCGTGCAAACGAAGATCAATTCCAATTCCATTATCCTCGCATTCCAACACTATACGGCCGTTTTTATCCAAATATGTTCTGATTTTTATATCGGCTGCCTCCCCTTCTTTTTTATACTTAATGGCGTTCGACATCAAATTCATCAAAATGCTTTCGAGGTATAATTTAGGAAAAAGGATTGTTTTTACCTTAAAATCGCACCTTATCCGGGCGCTGCTATTGCTAATTTCCGACTCCATAATTTCAAATAGCTTGTCGGTGATATTCCTAAACGAAAGTTGTTCGGCCGCGACAACGCTTTCGCGGATCAGGATTGCCTGCGACAAATCATTTAATGTTGAATTTAAGCCGTGTGCAACCTTTGTAATTTTGGTAAATAATTCCCCGTTGTTATCAAGCGTATGCGTATCTACCAAATCCGTCAACAACAAGATATTGCTGGCATGGTTTCTTATATTGTGACTAAGGATATGAGTAAAAGTTTTGAGCTGCTGATGGCTTTCAAAAAGCATCTCGTGCGATTTGTTTAGCGCATGTTCATTGTTTTTATACTTATCAATATCCATAAACACACCCCGCAATTTGCTGATATTGCCGTGGTTGTCATAAAAGGCTTCGCCGCACGATCGTATCCATATTTCGGCGCCTTTGCCGGTTGTTATTTGCAGCTCCAGGTCCCAGGGAGATCCCTGGTTATAGGCCCTTGAGATAGCACCGGTTAATTGCTGTCGCGATTGTTGCAAAAAGAAGGAAAACCGTCCCGGGTTATCCACGTCATAATCGCTCGCAATTTCAAAAATGTCATATATTGTTGACGAGCAGGTAACCTTTTTACTTAAAACGTCATATTCCCAACCGCCTACTCTACCAATACGCCCGGCTTCTTTTAACAAAAACTCACTTGCTGCTAATTTTTCTTCGGCAATTTTTCGCTGTTCAATTTCATGTTGCAGTTCGTCAACAGAACGGAGTGATAACACCATGGGCATTATTTTATAAAGCGCATATAGGGTTATCATGGAAACCACCCCGGTAAAAAACCGCACCAATGCACTTAGCCGGTAGGCGGGCCACCAAAATATAAATGCATCCAGCAAGTGGGTTGTACCGCATAAAATAATAAAGGCGCCAAACAACCAAATAATTTTTGGAAACGGTATATCGTGCCGCCTGGTAAGCATCCGTGCCAACAAAACGGGGATAGCGTAATAGGACGCAAATATCAACAAGTCGGAAGCGATATAAAGCCATCCATGAAAATCGGACCAGGTGCCGCAATGCCAGCGCGCCGGCCAGTCGCTGGTATCAAAAAGATGCGAAAAAAAGTGGCTTATTTGCGAAGAGAGTGGCTGCCGGGCAACAGTTATAGGATTTGCCCTGCAAGCCGGACCGCAAACAGCAACTTTTTGCGAAATGGAATGGGGTGAAATTAACGATGCTGCAACCCTAAGCGTATCCGTCATTTTAATTTATGTTAACAATATATTGCTTTTGTATCATAAAATATTGCCATGCCCGATGAAGTAAAAACGAGGTACTATCCGCACTTTTTTTCAAATATCGCTAATGAAGTTCTATTTTTTTTATGTTTTATTAAAAGCGTAATAGTTCAGCTACCTAAAGCCATTCCAAATTGCGAAAATATTAGTTCTATATAATATGCCCGGGTTGCGAAATAATATAAATTTGATTTGGGATTAAAGCACATCCTTTTACGCCACAAATAACCTGTATGATTAAACACTTTTTACCGTTGTTAATAATTTTATTTATGCGGGCCGAAGCCCAAAGCCAGCCCAAAAGGGCGCGTGATTTGGGCATACCATTTGAAGGAACGCCCGGCAAATACAACGCGATTACCGATGTTGCCGGCGTATTAGTTGGTTATAAAACCCTGATAAGCGGGCAGGGTAAGTTGGTGGTTGGCAAAGGGCCGGTGCGAACCGGCATTACCGCAATTTTGCCGAAAGGTTTTACTAACGACACCGTAGCTGCGGCTTATTTTGTGCTAAACGGTGATGGCGAAATGACCGGCCTGGCCTCGGTTGAAGACTATGGGTATTATTACGGTCCGCTGGGTATAACCAACACTAACAGCGTGGGCGTGGTACGGGATGCTATTGGCGCCTGGAATATTAAACACTTTTCTACCGGCAATGCCGATGATTTTGCTTTCGGCCTGCCGGTTGTAGCCGAAACATTTGACGGAGGGCTAAATGATATCGACGGTTTGCACGTTTCCAAACAGGATGTTTGGGACGCGCTGGATTCGGCAAGCACCGGGCAGATAAAAGAAGGGAATGTTGGGGGTGGCACCGGGATGCGCTTGTTCCATTTTAAAGGCGGCACAGGTACATCGTCGCGGGTTATTAATGTTAAGGGTAAGGATTATACGGTGGGCGTATTGGTACAGGCGAATTTTGGCAATCGTGAAGATTTGATGGTGGCCGGTGTACCTGTTGGCAGGGAAATAAGAGACCTGGAACCCATTTATAACCAGCAAAAAGACGGGTCCATTATTGTAATTATTGCTACCGACGCGCCGCTGCTGCCATCGCAATTAAAGCAATTGGCCAAACGGGCAACTATTGGTATAGCCCGCACCGGCGGCTTTGGCTACAATTCATCGGGCGATATATTTTTTGCTTTTAGTACCCGAACAGGGAAATTGGATAAAAACGGCCTGGAGAGTTGGAGCGCTATACCCAAGGACGATATGAATGCTCTTTACAAAGCTGTAGCACTGGCAACAGAAGAGGCTATTATCAATACGTTGGTGGCTGCAAAAACCATGACCGGAATTAACGGAAACACCGTTTTTGAACTTCCGCGCGATAGATTAATGGAAGTGATGAAAAAGTACAGGCACTAACCGCTTAAACGTGATGAAATTTTTGACGCTCCTCGTCGGAAAGGACAAGGTAATGTGTTTTTAAACATTTGGCGCAAAAATATGCCCTTATAGGGATAATATGTGACATTGGCCGCAAAAACCACCCACGCGGTTTTTCGTAGTGGAACTCCGTAGAACATTTAGGACACCTTAATGTTTGTTTATTCATTTTAATAAAAAGTTATACGCCCTAAAAATTCATCAAATCAATAAACAAAGTTCTAAAAGTAATGTTTTAAAAAAATTTCCTGTCCACAGTAACGATTTATTTACAAACATTTTAAAGCTAACGATCCACATTTAATCTGACTCCCAACAATTTAACCATTAAAAATTTTACGCTTTTATAGTATTTGTTTCGGCGGAATTGTATATTTGGTAAAGCCAATTCACCCAATTTTCCTGATTACTATGAAAAAAGTTTCCAACATCCTTGCCCGCAAGGGAAGTACAGTTGTCGCTATTGACGGCGGCACTACTGTTTTAGACGCATTGAAGCTAATGTCTGATAAAAATATAGGCTCAGTGGTAATTACCGAAGATGATGCCTATGCGGGTTTACTTACCGAACGCGACTACGCCCGTAAAGTAATATTGCAGGGCAAATCATCCTTAGAAACACAGGTGAGGGAAATTATGAGCACCGGCCTGCCCCGCATACTACCCGACAACTCGATAGAAACCTGTATGCACATCATGAGCGAAAGTAATATCCGCTACCTCCCCGTTTTTCGCGACGATCATCTTTGCGGGATAATTTCTATCAGCGACGTGGTACGGGAAACCATCCAGTCGCACGAGGAAACGATAGAGCATTTGAAGAGTTATATACACTCTTAGGATTTGGGATTTTGGATTTGAGAGAATGGGGTATATTTTTTAGTTCCCCCGTGAGTTTAAGTTAACCCATAAAATTCAATTAGTCTGCAAAATAGCTAATTCACAATAGTTCCGATGGAAGAAACCCTCTTCGTTGTGTCAGGCGTTCCACTTTTACATTTTGGAACAGTTGGCACAAAGTGGAACGCGCTGATTATCAGGTGTTCCATTTTTATCAAATGCTTAAATTTATGTAAGTGACTGATTGTCAATATGCATAAATCCGGGATTTCTAACAGATAAATGAAACTATTTGATTATCATTCAATTAAATAAAAATTGGGGGATTTCGTGTGTCCCGTCGTGAAAAAGGTTTACACTTTTTCCGTCCTGCAACAGCCTATACAAAGTCAGGGATATATGTCGCAGAAGAGCCCTCGCTTCGCCCGGGATGACAAAGGGGAGAGATAAAGCAGACTACTCCCACCCCATCACCCCCAAAACCCTCAAAAATTCCGTCTGCAACCCAGCCCTGATATGCACTTCCGCCCCACTAACCGGATGTGTAAACGTTAACTCCGAAGCGTGCAACAACATCGTATCTAACTCCCATCGTTCCTTAAATAGTTTATTTTGCTTGTTGCAGCCATGGGTACGGTCGCCGATGATGGGGTGAAAAATATGGGCAAAGTGTTTGCGCAGCTGGTGCATGCGGCCGGTTTGGGGGTTGGCTTCCACTAAGGAGTAGCGGGAAGTTGGGTGATTACCCAGCGGCACATCCAGTTCGGCGCGGGCAAGGGTTTTGTATCGGGTAAATGCGTCCTGTAGCGTGCCGTTTTCTTTACGCAGGGGGTAATCAATTTCTTCGGTATCAGGGGTATGGCCGCGTACTATGGCCAGGTATTTTTTATCAACCTGGTTTTCCTGGAATTGCTGCTGCATTAGTATTTCTACTTCTTTGCTGAGGGCAAACAAAAGAATGCCTCCGGTTTTACGGTCGAGCCGGTGCACGGGGTATACGTGGCGGTTGAGCTGATCGCGCAGCAATTGCAGGGCAAACTCCTTTGCATCATTGGCTATGGATGAACGGTGCACCAGCAAACCATGCGGCTTGTTAATAGCCACCAGGTGGTCGTCCTGAAATACAATATCGAGTATGGGCATATTGGCGGCAAATGTAATGGGTTTTATTCACCCTCTCCGCTCTGCGACCCCTGTTCCTGTATAATTTTAAACTTGGCGGCGAGCATTTCCCTGATGGCGTGGCCTACAAATGAATTTGGGGCCTTTTTTAATAGCTTTTTATTGAATATACCATCCATATACAAATCGGCATTGTCGAAATCGCCTAACGCTACGTACAAACGGCACATGCAGGCATAATATTCCGCTGCTTCATTTGCATAAAACAATTTTCGGTCGGGGTACAACTCATTCAAATCCTTTTTGCCATCGAACAAGGCAAGCCCTTCTGCTGCTCTTTCGTCCGTTAAAAGCACATTTGCAAAGCTCACCCGTGCCATCAATACGGAGGGAAACAGCCGATATATTTCACGAACAGCTTGTTCAGCTTTATCAAGTTCCCCAATAACGTTATAGGCGGATAATAACATATCATGAAAACCGACTTTGTGGGGGTATTTTTCAATCGCTTTTTTTGCCAACTTTATACCCTTATCATATTCGCCATCTATCAGCATTTCTCTTATGCGGTTATATTCGGCTTCCTGCCCGTCGTTGTCGAACGTAGTATATTCATTTTTTACATTTCCTTCGGTCACTTTGTAAGCGGTGCCGATGTCTGTTGTTACAACGTACGCTTTGGGGTCCTTTCCCCGCACTACTATATCATAGGCCTTGTTTATCTTTTTTAAAAGCTTTTGATGCAGGGCGCTTCTTTCTTCCATGTTGTCGGCTATGCCCAGGGCATCATTCCAATCTTCATCCAGGTCATCATCTTCGTCCCAATCCTCCCCATCAAAATCGTCTTCTTCGAAGTCTTCATCATCAGAAGCAACGCCGCCTATGTCCACCACCTCAAAATTACCTGGGCCAGCCGTCCGGTTTAATATCGCAGTAATGCTTTTTATTTTTGCTTCGTCATCATCAGGGCCCGTCATATAGCAGGGCTGTCCGTTAAAGCCAAATTCTATTTCCATCAGCGGTATATCGTCATCGTCTTCCTCCAAAATATATTGGGCAACACCAAAGGCAGAATGTGGTTTAAATCCAAAATCTTCGGCATAAGCAGTAGCACCGTAAATGATATTGTGTACCAGCGCATAATCGCGCGCTTCCAGCGGGCCGCCATTATTAATCAGATATTCATATTCTTCCTGATCGATATTGAATTCGTAATGTGCATCCTTAACGCCCAGGCAATATAAATCAACCAGGAAAATCCCAACGGTGAAATTGCCCGACTTATGCCGGCGCGAAACTATTATGGAGCAGATACCCTGACTTTCCCAATCCTCGCTTATCAGGCATTCAAAAATGGGTAGCGACCGCGCCTGCGTTTTTATATAATTTACCGGACTAAGCTGCGCCGGTTTTAAGGAAACAACTTTGCCTTTTTTATTTTTCGACATAGGATTTTACTGCTTACAACAGGAGATGAGATCCTGTACTTATTTATACAAAAATAAATATTGCAGGTTGAGATTGCAATTTGTAAAATAAGGTACAACACTTTGTAGGTATTAACCACAGAGAGCGCAAAGGAGCCGAAAAGCACACAGAGAGCAGAAAAAACGAGTGGTGAACATTTAATAAGTAAGTGTATTACCATTAAACACTCCGCGTACTCTGCGCATTCTCTGTGACCTCTGTGGTAAAATTTAAACTAAACACGGTATAAACCCTATAGACCCGTTTTTCTATTCCTTCTTTTTCAAAAAGGCAGCCAATTCATCCAGATGATCCGTCCCGATTACATCCACGTGCAGTTTCATTAATTGAACCCAGCAGGCGGGCACATCGGGCGCGTCCCAAAAGCGGATCTTTTTGTGCAGGGCATGTACGGTGTCAATTATTCGCTTTAGCCGTTGTACATCCGCTTTTTCAATAGGCGAGAGGCCATCCCATTTGGAATAAAGGCTAAATTGCAAGCTCACCAGGGCCACCTTTGCCAATTGCTTTTTGGTGTATACGGTGCTGTCTAAATGGTCCAGGTCAAACATCATCCAGTCGGGATAGTTGGTCATTACCTCGGGGGGCGGCACTTTGCCGGTCATTACAATGGACAGCCTTCCGGGATGCCCCGAATACGAAAGGTATTGGGCCAGCGGTTTAAGTTCTTCTATTACCAGGGGGAGCGTAACGGTATAGTCTTTTTTTATTTCTATCAACAACCGCAATCTGCGCGCAGTATCCTGTTTTAGCTTTTCAACCAGTGGATCGGTATACAATATTTTGAGCGAACGTTGAGGTGTAACTTCTTCTTCGTCGTGGGCAACCAGCAGCCGTCCGTTAATGGCATAAACATCGGCTTCTATGGAACCGAACCCGTCATTATAGGCCCGGTAAAACGGGATGCTGTTTTTGTAATCGTTATGGGAATGGGCATCGGCAATGGTGTAGACCTTTTTTGGGGAGCTGCAGGATGCGATTGTAACGCACGGTGTAACTAAGATCACAAAATATTTTCGCAGTTTGTTTATTACCGGATAGTTCATTTGTAAATATCAAAATATTAATCGCCGACAGTAATAAACCCATCCCGAACATTTATCAAATAAGCATATATTTTGTTGAGCCTGCTTATTTTGAGTATCTCTTTCTTGTTAATTTCGTCAATTGATTTTTTTATATAGGAGGCTAATAATTTAATATGTGCACTTTGAATTCTGCTGGTTTTGTAAGGATCAATGACAACGCCACTTACCCTTTTCAGTTCAGATAGAGCTTCATCCAAAACTTCTATATCTTGTTCGCTAAACCCAAACAACCTTTGCTTAAAGCGGGTATCGTTTATATCATAGAAGTCTAAAGCCATAATTTCCTGAGTTAGCTGCCTCCTGTAACCCTTCTCAAATCTGAGCAGTGTAATCAATTCTTAAAATCGGTGTAATCCCCCAAATATTAAACACTAAACAACCCATTCCTTTCCTGTTCCTGGTAATTCTGAACCGTTTCAATGGCATTATCAATTACATCGCTTAGCGCAACTATAAAGGTGCCGGGTTTAGCTAAGCTCATGGAATGTTTTATCGCATCGACCTCATTCGGTATAATCTCAAATTTCCGGTCTACATCAACCGATTCAATACCCTCTATTAACAGGGTGAGAATATTTTCGGCGGTGCGGCCGCGCAGGTGTTTTTCCTGGCGGAGGATGATATAGTCAAACATTTCGGCTGATATTTTGCCCAGTTCGCGGATGTCTTCGTCGCGCCTGTCGCCTGTGCCGGCTATAATGCCGATTTTTAACGGGGAGTCGATATGCCTCAAAAATTCTTTGATGCCATTATACCCATCCGGGTTATGGGCAAAGTCAATCATAAACTTAAACTCCCTGAAGTTAAAGATATTCATCCGCCCCGGTGTTTGTGCAGCCGAAGGAATGAAAGTTTCGAGGGCTTGTTTAATGTCCTCTGTTTTTATATCATACAAAAACGTGGCGAGGGTAGCAGCCAGCACATTTTCAATCATAAACGGCACAGTGCCGCCAAACGTGATGGGAATAAGGGTGGTGCGTTGCACACGTATCTTCCAGTCGCCTTTTTGTATGGTGATAAAGCCGTTTTCGTAAATACAGGCAATGCCCCCCTTGCGGCAATGCGATTTAATGATGGGATTATTTTCATTGCGGCTAAAATAAGCCACTTTGCAGGATGCATTTTTACCGATGCGCACGCAATATTCATTGTCGGCATTTAATACCGCCCAGCCGTCTTTTTTTACGGAATCAATCACCACGTTTTTTACACGGGTTAAATCATCAAGCGTATGGATGTCGGCCAGGCCCAGGTGGTCTTCCTGTATATTGGTAACCACGCCAATATCGCAAAAGCCAAAGCCGAGGCCGGCACGCAGGATGCCGCCGCGGGCAGTTTCCAGCACCGCAAAATCAACAGTCGGGTCTTTTAAAATAAATTCGGAGCTTACCGGGCCGGTGGTATCACCCTTCAGCATCATGGTGTTTTGCACGTAAATACCATCGGATGTGGTAAAGCCCACGCGATAGCCGTTGTTACGTACAATATGAGCAATTAAGCGGGTGGTAGTGGTTTTGCCGTTAGTGCCGGTAATGGCTATAATGGGTATCCGGGCCGATTTGCCCGGAGGATACAACATATCAATTACATGCCCGGCTACGTTGCGGGGCAAACCTTCGCTTGGCGCGATGTGCATTCTGAAACCTGGCGCTGCGTTTACTTCCAATACTACGCCACCATTTTCGGTAAGCGGTTCGGTTAAGTTCTCGGCCATGATGTCGATGCCGCAAATATCCAGGCCGATAATTTTTGATATCCTTTCGCAAATGAAAACATTTTGCGGATGTACGTGGTCGGTTACATCAATCGATGTGCCTCCGGTGCTGAGGTTGGCGGTTGATTTCACAAAAACCTTTTCGCCTTTTTGCGGAATTGTATCTAAGGTGTATCCTTTTTTCTCCAGCAAATCCATCGTATCGCGGTCGATGGTGATGAGCGTTAATACCTTTTCGTGACCATAGCCGCGGCGCGGATCTTCGTTTTCTTTATCAATAAGCTCCTTTATGGTGAGCACGCCATCGCCTTTTACATGGGCCGGATCGCGCAGCGCTGCCGCCACCATTTTGTTGTCGATTACCAGCACCCTAAAATCATACCCGGTAATAAAACGTTCCACAATAACCCGGCGCGATATTTTGGCGGCATGTTCGTAGGCATCAATGGCGTCTTCGCGGGTGCGGATATTGATGGATATGCCCCGGCCGTGGTTCCCGTCCAGCGGTTTAAATACCAGTGGAAAACCAACTCTTTTAATGGCTTCATCAACACCTTCCAACGATGAAATAGTAATGCCTTTCGCAACCGGAATAGCCTGCTCCTGCAACAGGCGCTTGGTTTCATCCTTATTACTGGCAATATCAACGGCAATACAACTGGTCTTTTCGGTCATGGTGGCACGGAAACGCACCTGGTTTTTACCATAACCCAATTGCACCAGCGACTGGTTGTTTAACCTGATCCACGGAATATCGCGTGCAATGGCTTCTTCTACAATTGATCCGGTACTTGGGCCAAGGCGCGTATTTTCGCGTATTTCGCGCATCATTTGTATATCGTGCTCCAGGTCGTAATCTTCGCCCTTTATCAATGCCTCGGCAATCCGAACGGCCGACTCAGCAGCAAAAACGCCTACTTTTTCTTCAATATAAGTAAACACTACGTTATAAATGCCGGGTGTTTTTGTTTCGCGGGTGCGGCCAAAACCTGTATCCATCCCGGCCAGTGATTGTATTTCGAGGGCGATATGCTCAATTACATGTCCCATCCATGTGCCGGCAACCACACGCTGAAAAAAACCACCCTCAACCCCCGGCGAACAACGGTGTGTATATAAGGAAGGTATTAATTTCTCCATGCGCTCGTAAAAACCATCGATGGTATTGGTAGGCCTCTCCTCCATATCCATCAGGTTTAGCCGCATCTGTATCAGTTTTTTGCGCGATACGCTCCAGATATTGGGGCCGCGAAGAACTTGTATATTTTCAATTTTCATAAGTCAGGAATGCTATTAGTAAACAGGGGGTGCAATTTACCCTAAAACTAAGGAAGATAACGATACAATAAAATATTTACCGCAAAAAGGTTTGATGTCCGCAGAGATTTTTTGTGGCTCGATAACGGTTTGATGGGTGAATCCCGATAGCTATCGGCCACAGAGGGCACTGAGGGGTCGCAAAGTACACAGAAGGAAAGAAAACTAAGTGAGGCAGGATATTAATATAACGTGAGTTCGATATAAGAAAGCATACGCCTCACCCCAACCCCTCTCCTTTGGAGAGGGGCTAAAAAGCATGATACGCTACTATCAAATCGTTCTCCTTCGGAGAGATAGAGGCTGTTAGTACCACCCTTACTATCCGTTATCGAACCTTTTTTTGTTATGTGTAATTCCTCCCGTCACCGGCATAATCAACCAATGACGCGAAGCGAATGACCAATGACAGCACAGCGAATGACTAAATCAATTATTCTTTAACCCAATATTATGCCCGGTATAATCCATTAAAAACTCGTTGCTTAAAAAAAAGTCGATCCCAAAAATGGTCCTCGGGTCGCCTGTGAATGATGGCTTGGCAACATCGGTTAAATTATAATCGCTGGTGGTGGTATACTGGTATGTGAAACCATTATTGGTGGTGATGGTAACCGCTGTATTGGGTGGTAATGAACTGCTGTTTGTTGGGTTTGTTTGATTGGCGATTATTGAGATAGCCGGCGTGCCGGTATCAAACAAAATAGTTGCTGCTACATTTGTGCCGTTATAGCTAACCGTGGCCGGTATGTCTGGCGAGTAACCGCCTTGCGTAAGGGAGAAAAAACTAAGCGGGTGCAAAATAAAACCCGATGACGCGTTCAAATCTGAAGGTACCAGGCCAATGGTTAATAAATCGGATACGTATATAGCATTAAGGGTAAAGTCGGCAGCGTTTAGGGTGGCTAACTTAAACCCATTGGTGGTACCATTGGCATTCGCGGTTGAAAAATAGCTCAGCGGACTACCGATTCTTGTATTGGCAAAACTAACTCCCGGCCCCACGCCAAAAACATCGTTTGAATGTGGTGGTAAAACACCGCCCGATGTTACATCCTGTATTTTATAATATAAAAAAAAGGGAATACGGCTGGTGGTTACACTACCCCTGCTATCGCCAATTTTTACAATCGCATACGCCAGATTACCGTATTCACGCAGTTCGCTTTGGGTATTGCCAAAAGCAATGTAGCCACTTTGCGATGTAACGGTGATGCCGTTTACATTTACAGAATCACCCGCTACTGTTATTCCCGAGGAGGTAATCATTGATGCGGGCAACAAGCCTTTAGCATCAATTGACATGCCGGACGAACCGGTGTCAAAAACAAGGTAGTTAATCGAATCCACCGTACCCACCTGACTAACCGGGATAAAAATCCTCCTGTAAATACTACTATCTATTTCGTACAAGCCAATTTTGGCAAAAGGCTGTGCAGCCGGAGGACCCGGTTTAACTTTAGGGTCCTTATGACAGGATGCTATTAATATGGATAGAAATAGCCCGCAGGCGCTAAGCAACAGATAGTTGAAGTAAATTTTTTTCATATTTTATATCCTTAATGTTATTACCGGGTAATAACGAAACTTTTAACGGTAGTGTATTGCAATATCTTAAAAAAAGGGGAAAACATAATGGCATTGTTTAAGATCGGGCAAATTTATTTATTGTCCAGTCACACAGATATACGTAACGAGCCATAAAATAAGTTGCTTTTTTTTAATTTTTTTAAAATTCATGCTTTAAATTAGTCAATTCGCTACAGTATATTCGCCATAATCAATCATAACTCAATTTTAATGCCCCATAAAATTGAGCGCCCAATCATCAAAAACCGTTTCTAAAAATTAAGTTTTTTCTTTAGACGCCATTATTTTGCCAAAAAACATGCCCTGCAACGCGGTATGACCTCAATCTGTAAAAAAAAGTAATTTACTAAAATGAGCGGCACTTTATAAATAAAAACTTTGCAAATGCAGGCATTTGTTTTGTGAATGTACAGTTGATGAATAAACTCTACATAAAAAACATGGTTTGTACCCGCTGCAAAATGATCGTAAGGTACGAGCTGGAAAAACTTGGCTTGCATTGCCTGTCGGTAGAGTTGGGCCTGGCCGAAACCCGTGAGCTTATTTCCGCGGCACAAATTGTGCAAATTAATATCGCATTATTACAATCAGGTTTGGAGTTATTGAGTAACAAGAAAAGCATCCTGATAGAAAAAATAAAAACTGCGGTGATTGAGATGGTCCGTTACTCGGAATTCCAGTTAAAAATTAATTTTTCTGATTACCTGAGCACTAAACTAAACCTCGACTATACTTACCTGGCCAACGTTTTTTCAGAACAGCACGGCACAACCATTGAGCGCTTTATTATTTTGCATAAAATACAGCGCGTAAAAGAATTGATGGATGGCAATGAACTAAGCCTCACCGAAATTTCCTGGAAGATGCATTACAGCAGTGTAGCGCACCTATCTACCCAGTTTAAAAAAATCACCGGGGTAACCCCTTCTCATTTTAAACACATGGAGCACAAAAGTATTGTTGCGATAGAAAATGTGTGAATCATGTAACTTATTCCAAAAATTATATAACATCTGAGGCTTCTGCACAAGGTAGGTTTGTACTGTGCCAAATTCCGATCTACAAAATTCAACCGGCACACAAACATTTATCTAAAACATTTAATCATGCAAAAAAAACTTACACGGACTAAGGACAGCCATTCCATGCGTCGAAACCGCGGCTATTCTACATTTTATACCCTGTCGTCCATGGTATTGGTGATCGCCCTATTTATGGCCGGTTGCAAAAAAGACACTTATAAAGCAGTACAGGGCTTATGCCCGGTAGTCCTTTCAACCGACCCAATGGATAAGGCTGTTGATGTTGCGCTTAACAAAGTTATTGCGGTAACCTTTAATACCGCCATGAAGCCATCGTCTATCAATAACGCAACATTTACTATTACACAGGGGGCCAATGCCATTGCCGGTACAATTGCGCCGACAGCTAACAACGCTGTTTTTACTTTCACACCAACAGCGGCCCTGCTGCCCTTTACCACTTATACAGGTACTATAACTACCGCAGCTAAAGACACGCTGGGCAGTTCGCCGGTTAGTGTTTATATGTGGACCTTTACAACCATTCCGCTGGTAACAGTAACGGCACTACCTGTGATTGACGGTACAGTTACCGGAGCGGGCACATTTGCCAATGGTTCGGTTGTTACAGTAAGCGCTATGCCAAACCCCGGTTTTGCCTTTACCAACTTTACCGATAATGGGGTAGTTGTTTCAGTAAGCTCCAGTTATCAGTTTACCCTTGCGGGGAACAGAAATTTGGTAGCCAACTTTGCCCCGGTACCAGCCGGCAAGTTTGCAGTAGTACTTTCATCAAGCCCTGCAGCAGGCGGAACAACAACAGGTTCTGGCCCTTATAATACCGGCACATCGGTAACCGTAACGGCATTGCCTAACGCAGGATACACTTTTAATAACTGGACGGAAGCCGGCAACGTGGTATCTTCCAGTTCGAGCTATAAGTTTACCATCGCGGGCAACCGTACATTGGTTGCCAACTTTAAGCTGCTGCTGGCGTCGCAGTTTGCAGTTGTATTATCGTCAAACCCGGCAGCAGGTGGATCAACCAGCGGATCGGGCGCTTATAATGCCGGTACATCCGTAACGGTTACAGCAACGGCAAATCCTGGGTACACTTTTACAAACTGGACAAATAATGGAACAATAGCATCAACCAGTGCGAGCTATACCTTCCCATTAAATGCAAACACAACCCTGGTTGCCAATTTTGCGCTCATCACGTTTTCGTTGAATGTAACTGCGGTAAACGGAACGGTACTTAAAACACCCGACCAGGCTAATTATAATAGCGGTTCCTCAGTAGTACTTACTGCAACGGCAGCCGTTGGATATACATTTACCTCATGGGGTGGCGACGCTTCGGGCACAACCAATCCATTAACGGTGGTGATGAATGCTAATAAAAACATAACGGCTAACTTTACTGCATCAGTGGTGAAACCGTTATACGCACCGATTTACGGGGCGTTTGGCGGAACTGCAGGCATTACCAACCAGGGAATAAATACCGTTATTAACGGGGCGCTTGGCACCACCGCTGTTGCTACTGCAATCACCGGATTTCACGATGGGCTCACCAACGATGTTTATACAGAAACACCGCTTAATGTGGGCCTGGTAACCGGAGGCATATACTCATCACCGCCTTTCCCCGGAACCATTCCAAAAGCAGCTATCGCTACGCAAGCTCTGGCTGATGCCAATGCTTTTTACATCAGCATTTCACCGGCTGGAAAACCTGGGGGCAGCGATCCCGGAGCAGGCGAATTGGGTGGTTTAACTTTAGCGGCAGGCGTTTATAAATCTGCAAGCGGCACATTTAATATATCAAACGGCGATTTAACACTCGATGCCAAAGGCGATCCGAATGCTACCTGGATATTCCAATCGGCAGCGGCGCTTACCGTAGGTATTGCAGGGCCGGCAGGAGCCCGCAGCGTTAAACTAATTAATGGTGCTCTTGCTCAAAATGTTTACTGGTACGTTGGCAGCGCTGCTACTATTAATGCGGCAGGCGGCGGCATCATGACGGGGACCATCGTTGCTTCGGCAGGCGTAACGTTCTCGACAGCAGGGAATACGGTTCAGACGGTAATCAATGGCAGGGCCATTTCGCTGGTAGCTTCGGTTACTATGGTAAATACCACCGTTAACGTGCCTCAATAAACAGAACTACATATCATTAATTTTAAAGAAGAAATCATTATGTTACCAACAAATAAAATAATGCAAAAATTGACCATCTGTTTAATGATGGCGGTTTTTGCCTGCACCACTGCGATGGGGCAAACCACGCAGCCGCTGCAACCCACCTGGTGGTTCGGCGTGTCGGGCGCGGCAAATTTTAATTTTTACGATGGCTCAACCCAGCGGCTGGATAATTCGCTGTTCGTGCCTACTGTGTTTCATAAAGCAAAAGGCATAAAACCTTATGGTTCCCTTTTGGTGGAGTACCGCCCCGGCCGGATTTGGGGATTTATGCTAAACGTAGCCTACGATGCCCGCGGCGCAAAATTTGATGGCGTTGAAGCACCATGCAATTGCCCGGCAACCTTGCAAACTGATATTGATTATGTGGCTATTGAACCCAGCTTACGGCTGGGTTTCAAAAGCAATAATTTATTCTTTTTTGCAGGCCCCCGTGTTGCTTTTGATGTAAACCGCCGGTATTTTTATACACAGCTTAAACAGCCAAATACAAGCGGCGACCTGAGTGCTATAAAAAGCACACAGCTGTCGGGGCAGGTTGGTGTAGGGTACGATATTATGCTTTCATCGGCGGCGGCTACTACTAAGGTAAGCCTTTCGCCTTTCGTTTCCTACCACCCCTATTTTGGGCAGGAACCGCGAAGCATTGAAACTTTAAATATCACTACTTTTAGGGCAGGGGTAGCCTTGAAATTTGGGGCCGTTCATAAGGCTGCGGTTGTTGTTGTGCCGCCTCCGGTTGTTGTGCCGGTGGTAGCCGCTGTGGCCGTACACGATTTTGTTTTTACCGTACATGGCCCTTCGGGCCCGATGGTTAAAAACCAGGTAAGCGAAACCTTGCCGCTGTTGAATACTGTGTTTTTTGATGAAGGATCCGCACAGATTCCGAGCCGTTACGTAGTACTTACCAGCGACCAGGCAAGCGCTTTCAGGGAAAACCAATTACAAAATCAGGAGTCCGAAAGTATGAGCAGCCGTTCGGCGGGGCAATTAATTGTTTATCATAATGTGCTGAATATTTTAGGAGACAGGATGCGTGCCAACCCGGGCGCAACCATAACGCTGGATGGCTCTTCGGCCAAAGGCCCGCAGGAAGCCAGGGCGTCTGCCGAAGCTGTAAAGCTTTATTTGGTTAACGTGTTTGGCATTTCGGCTTCAAGGATTGTTGTACATGGCAGCTTTAAAGCTGTTCCATCATCGGGCCAACCAGGCGGTAAAACAGATCTTGCTCTTTTCGCTGACGAAAACCGGAGAGTTGATATTGAAACAACATCGCCCGAGTTAATTGCCGAAGTAGGCGGCGGCATGATGAGACCTGTTCAACTTACCGAAACACAGATGGCCCCGGCCGAAGTTGTTTTAAATGTTGATTCGGCAAAGCTGCTGCTTAAATCGTGGTCGGTTGATGTTACTGATTCAAAAGGAACGGTACAACATTTCGGTCCGTTTATGAGCGATCAGCAAGGCATCCCGCAATCGGCAATTTTGGGCAACAGTCCAGATGGTGACTATACTTTGGTAATGACCGGTGAAACTAACACTGGAACGTCTGTCACTAAAGGCACCTCCATTCATTTGGTACATCCCGATCTATCGGTTCAAAAAGGATTCCGCTATAGCGTGGTGTTTGATTTTGACAGGTTCAAAACGGTAGCCGAATACAAAAACTTTTTAACCACAGTAGTTGCCCCGTTAATTGTTGAAGGGGCTACGGTTACCATACACGGCCATACCGACATTACCGGCAGCGTGGATTATAACCAAAAGCTATCCGAAAGCAGGGCGCAGGATGCGCAAAAGATACTGGTTGCCGCCATTGCCAACTCTGGCCGGGACCACGTAACGTTTGCGACATCGGGCATGGGCGAGGACCCAACGCATGCGCCTTTTGATAATGCATTACCCGAAGGGCGTTTTTATAACCGGACGGTGATTATTGATATTGCACCGGTGAAGCAATAACGATTTTATTATACAATGAAAAAGGCCCTGAGTGATCGGGGCCTTTTTTTGTTTATTGCCATCCAAAAACCCCCTTGTTACGGCACCCTCGAAATTTGCCCTTTCTGACCCGGAGGGTCTACCCATTTGTAGAGAAAATATAATAGAAATATATTGCCGCAGAGCGGCTACCCTTAACTACTATATGGGCTAATAGCCTTCCATACACCATGTTGCTTAAATCACCGTCCCAGGATCGAAAACACCTCTAAAATGTAAGCGGACAATGGGTAGCCGCTCTGCGGCAATATATCAGGGTAGGATCTTTCCTACGAAGCGGTAGACCCTCCGGGTCAAAAAAGCATATTTATAAATCACTTGTGTCAAAAGAATATGTTAAGCACTATGCATAACCCAAAATGCGTAGTTGAGATGCAAGGTTCGCGATGCCTGTCGCAAAAGGTTTCTCACTTCGTTCGAAATGACATAGAGGAGAAGGATTTTTTCATGCGGGAATTTCCCAATAAATCAATAATATTGACCTCAATTATAATCACCCATGGAAAAAGAACTGAGAAGCCGGCAATGGTTTGGAAAAAAGGGCAAAGATGGTTTTATCTATCGTGCCTGGATGAAAAATCAGGGGATACCCGCGCATGAATTACAAGGCAAACCTGTTATCGGCATTTGTAATACCTGGTCGGAGTTAACGCCCTGTAATGCCCATTTCAGGGAACTGGCCGAATCGGTAAAACATGGTATTTATGAAGCCGGCGGCTTCCCGGTGGAATTTCCGGTGATGTCGCTGGGCGAAACTTTGATAAAACCAACGGCCATGCTTTACCGCAATTTGGTGAGTATGGATGTAGAAGAATCTATCCGCGCCAACCCCATCGATGGGGTAGTATTGCTGTGCGGCTGCGATAAAACCACCCCGTCGCTGGTAATGGGCGCATGCAGTGTAAATATACCTACCATTGTTGTTTCTGGCGGACCAATGCTTACCGGCAAATACCGCGGGCATGACATCGGTACATCCGACGTATGGCGGTTTTCGGAAGCACACCGCTCCGGCAAAATGACAGACGAAGAGCTTTTTACTGCCGAAGCCTGCATGTTGCGCAGCCGCGGCCATTGTGCAGTAATGGGCACCGCTTCAACCATGGCATGTATGGTGGAATCCCTTGGGCTAACACTTCCGGAAAACGCAGCGATACCGGCTGCCGATTCGCGCCGTAAAGTTTTGGCCCATTTATCGGGCAGCCGGATTGTGGATATGGTGCGGGAAAACCTGGTGCTATCAGACATCCTTACCCGGCAGGCATTTGAAAACGCCATTACGGTAAATGCAGCCATTGGCGGTTCCACCAATTTTGTAATTCATTTATTGGCCATTGCAGCGCGTATTGGTGTGGATTTAAATATGGATGATTTTAACAATGTGCAAAACATCCCCCTGCTGGCCAACCTGCAACCATCAGGAAAATACTTTATGGAAGATTTTTATTATGCCGGCGGCTTGCCTGCATTGATGAAAGAATTGCATGGCGTATTGCACAACCAAACCATCACGGTAAGTGGAAAACCAATTGCCGATAATTATGCCAAAGCGGAATGTTTTAACCGCGAAATGATTGCAACAATGGAGGAACCTGTTAACCCGGTTGCCGGCATTGTTGTGGTAAAAGGCAACCTGAGTGAAAACGGCGCCGTGCTAAAACCTTCGGCGGCAAGCCCGGCTTTAATGACGCATACTGGCCGGGCCGTGGTGTTTGAAAACATCGAAGATTATAAAGCTAAGATAGACGACCCGAACCTTGATGTAGATGAAAGCTGTGTATTGGTGTTGAAGAATGTAGGCCCTAAAGGTTATCCCGGTATGCCCGAAGTCGGTAATATGTCGATACCCAAAAAGCTGTTGGAAAAAGGCGTTACGGATATGGTGCGGATATCAGACGGCCGCATGAGCGGCACGGGGTTCGGTACCGTAGTGCTGCATGTTTCGCCCGAAGCAGCAGTTGGCGGCACTTTAGCCATTGTACAGGATGGCGATATTATTAAGCTGGATGTTTCGGCCGGACTTTTACACTTGCAACTAAGTGATGAGGAAATAGCCGAAAGGAAAAAGCGTTTTATATTGCCGCCAAACTTAACTAACCGTGGTTATACCTGGCTTTATCAAACGCATGTGGAGCAGGCGCATTTAGGTGCCGATATGGATTTTTTGAAGGGGGCATCGGGCAGCGAGGTGTTAAGGGATTCGCATTGATGGGATTTGCTCCTATATTCCTTAAACGATTATCGACGATCTTTTAAATATAAAAGCGACTTGTCATTCTGAGCAAAGCGAAGAATCTTCTCCGCCCTACTATAATCCGCACGCATAGTTCAAATGTATGTCGGAGAAGATCCTTCACTGCAGGATGACAAAAGAAAAAATGCGTGTCAAACTCACTTACACTTACTAAGCCCATCCAAACACGAGGCGTCATCCGGTTTAATGAGCAGTGCCTTTTCAAAATATCCTTTGGCATCTGCTTTTTTACCTCCCATCAGCATGGCCCAGCCTAACATTTGGTTGCCGTCGTAATCAAAAGGGTAAAGAGTAGTTAACCGGGTAAAATATTTGGCAGCTACGTCGTATTGTTTTCGGTTATAGTAAATAACGCCCGTCCAGTAGTTGGCCTGGGTGTTTTGCGGGTCTATTTTCAGGATGTCGTTGTATTGGTCCAATACTTTATTCCAGATGGCTAACAGAGATAGCGGTTTAATGTATCCAAATTTTGCTTCGATGGCATTGGGCTTTAAGCTAACCGCCCGCGAATAATACATTTGCGAACCGTTGTAGTTTTTGTTAAGAAAATGGAGCCAGCCTAAACGCAGGTTAATTTCGTAATCGCCATCGGTATAAAAAGGGGTAATATCGGCTATAGCGGCAATATAGTTCTTTTTGTATTCATCGGCGTAACTATCATGAAAAGCCTTTTGCATAGCGGCGGCCGACTGCGCGATGGCGTTGCCGGCAACAAATATCATCAGGATTAGAAAAATAAGCTTCTTTAAAACTTCCATGTAATTCCCGCAGTTATCGAGTTTTGATTGTAATTGATGTTTTCAATAGCATCCGTTTTCTTTTCATCCGTATAATTTAAATAAAGCAAAGCATGTTTGCCTGCCTGGTAATACAGCGTTGCCCCGGCCTTAAAGGTAGTAACATCAATGGCATTATAAATATACAAAGCATCGTACTCAAAATAGTTATCTAACTTACCAAAAGTTGCAAAGCCTTCTATCCATAAGTTTTTAGCCGCCTTAAAACCAAGCAATTGACTAAAAACATAATTGATATGGGTTGCATCTGCCACTGTAAAACCACTAATTGTGTAAAGATTCAAATTACCTAACGGATAAATCGTCAATTTACTATCGTACTGCATAAAATTATTCCCGTTGATGTTACTGAACGCAACATCGGCCTGAATATCGAAATAAGAACCGAGATATTTTATCGCAGTGAGTCCCGCATTGTTTTTGTAGGTGGTTTGCTGATAGCTGGTATTAAAATAGTGATACGCGCCAATAATTTGCAGCTTGTTAAAAACCGACCAGGTTAGTTTTCCATAATATTCCTGCTGTGCATCGCTGGTGTTGATCTGCTGCCGCTGTGTTTCCCTGATGGTTATCGGCTGATTAAAATAAGCTAGTGACTGATCTAAAACCAGGTGGTATCCCAACCGGTTGCTTAGCGAAATTCGCGAGTAAAAAGCATTTCCGCGATAACTGTTGTCCGGATTTTTTATGCCGGTTTCCAAACCGGCCTGCACCAGTCCAAATGGCGACAGCTTTTCGCTTTTTAAAGTCAGGCTGTCCAGGCGCGCGGCATGGTAATATGCTTCGGCATCGCGGTTAAGATATTTGTTACAGACGTAGGCGTAGTATCGTGCCGTATCGTTACCAGCATCGTTGGCCAATACCTTTTGATATTGCCCCAATGCGCCGCTGTAATTGCCGGTTGAGAAAAAAGCATAGCCCATGCGCATCCGCAAATGCGGAAAATCAATGTGACTACCTAACGCTTCGTTGCCGAAACTGATTACCTGCTGCCAATTACCTGCCATAAAATATGCGGCCGAAACACTATCCGCCTTGGGGAATGTCAAATCCTGCCCATTCGCGGTGGTTGCGCTCAGGTGGAAAAGGATGGACATAGTTATCAGGATCAGTTGTTTGCGGAATCCCATGTTGCTTCGGTTATTTGGTTGTTCATTTTCACGGAAAACGTTTTTAGCTTGTTATTTGCTATACGGATTTCAGCCTCCATTATGCTGTTACATTTGTTTAAAAAGCAATATTGTGCATTTGCTGCTATGCTGATTTCATCGCGGTTAATTTGGTATTGGTTAAGATAGGTGTGTTTAACAAACTGACAAAAAGGGGCTACTATATCGTGCAGCCATAAACCGAATTTGTTCGCGGGCAGTGGATAGTTATCTGAGACGCCAGGGTAGGTGCTGCTAAAATTAATCCGGTAAGCAGCGAGGTAAAAAAGATACAACAACGATTTTTCATCCCCGTAAAATGCAGTAAAATAAAACTCGTACCCGTTGTTAACAAAATAGGCTACAGCTCCGGTTTGTTTACTATACAAGTATCGACCGTTATAAGCATCTTTGTATACTTCCCAGGTTTCCTTCCTTCCGTCCGGTGTTTCTATCACTCCGTAATAACCGGGCTCAAATGCAAATGCCTGCTTTAATAGTATGTTAATTTCAACCGGGCTAATCACCATTCCTTCTTCGGGGATGCTATATGCGAAATACTTATCCGGCGCTCCAAGGTTATGGCCGGTATAGTCTGCAAAAGGATATTTTAACGTTTTTGAACCGATATAAGGCGTTAGCTGTAGCTGGAAATGCAGGTGAGGTTCGGGCGAGCGGCCGGAATTACCGCATAGCGCCAATTGATCGCCTTGCTTTACCACATCGCCGGGTTTTACTTTTATGGAATTTTTTTTAAGGTGCGATACTTTGGAGTATAAATCGTCTGCGTGTTTTATCACAACTGTATTACCCCAGTTTTGTAAGGTGTTTATCTGGCCGATGGTGTTATCTTCAATGTTATCCGCAACGGTTTCCACTACGCCATCGGCGCAAGCCAAAACCGGTTTGTTAAAGCAATAAAAGTGTTCGGGTCGGGTGCCGGGGTATTCGAAGGTTTTTTGTTCTTCGTCGGTTATTACAAAATCGAGGGCGTTGGCCCAGTCGTCTTTGTGGGTAATGTCGCCATTGTAACCTTGCGAAACCGTCCACTCTCCCATAAAAGGCAGGTTAAGCGGCAGGTATTTTAAATTATCCAGCCGTTTCACATTGTTGGTATATTGGTACAGGTTTTTCTCGGGCGAGTAATGCTGGATGGGCGTAAGCTGCAATTTGTTGGCAGTTATCCGTAAGGTAAAAAAATACAGCAACGAAATGGTAATTAAACAAAACGGCAGCGAAAACACCGGTAAGTTGTAGATGCCCAGTAATTTGGTTAAGGCATTTACCAATAAAAAGGATGCCGGGATACTAATAATGGCCCATAAATAGGACCGTAACGACGGGATCAGGAAAAAGCCGCCAATGGCTGCCGATACCATCATAAAATTTGCGCCTAAATGATAATAACTAACATCATCGGGGTACATTCCCGTTATCTTGTGAAAACAGCAGGCAGTAAAAAAGCCAATAAGCAGCAAGCTAAAACTTATACGCGAGTGAATAAAAATACCAATAGCAATAATCAACCCCACAATAACATTGTTTTGAAAAATAATGGCGCTAAGGGCTCGGAAAAATAAATCGGCAAAGTAAAAGATTGAATTACCCTGTGCTGATGTGCTAAACAAATGTTGGCTGCCAAGTGACGAAAATTGGTTGGGCAGCAAACCGTCTTTAGGTAGTAGTCCCGTGGTGTTATCGGTGCCTGTAGCCAGTATTACCAGCCAGTAAGTAATGATGAAAGGGATGGATAGTACGGGTAAATTATATTTGGATAACCAGGCTGATAAGATGATGGATAAAACGATAGTGATGATGCAGCCAACCATTAACCACAACAAAAAAGCGAGATTGGTTTGGTAAAACATACCGAATGCCAAACCAAACAGCAGCGCATTAAAACTGTACAGGCCTTTATGTGTAAAATCGCGATGAAAGCCCAATTGGTTAACAGTTGTTAATGCAAATATTACGCAAACCAATCCTGTTAATCCTGCCGGGATGTTAAAAAACGAAACCAAAAGCAATAGTGTGCCCAGCACCTTGTTTTGTGAGAAAAACAGGATTGCATAGCTGTTTAGTAGCGACTTAGTGTGGTATTCGATAGCTGATTTCAATTTTATATACGTATTTATCTCATTGATAATTTAATAATTAGCCGCAGCTTCGCTTTCTGATGCCTACACCTTAAAAAAAATTTAGGTTTTAATGCCCCAGCGGGACTACCTGTTTGTAGCAATATAAATAATATAGTTTCGTGCCTCGTAGAGGCCACCCGTATCCACCTTGCCAACTTGCCTTGAAATTTGGGGGCAGCACCTACGGAGCTGTATGTTTGTTATCTATTATTTCTACAAACGGCAGCACCTACGGCGCATAAATAAATTTCATAAATAACCCTCAACCATGAACTATTTTCAAATAATCAGGCAATAGCTCGGGCGTTTGCAGGTATTCCAACGTTTCGGGCTGCCGAATTAAATGCACATTGCTGCTTTTATCAATCAAAACTACTGCCGGGCGCAGGTTAATAAATTGCATCCATTGCGTCATGTTATAGGCGCCCACTTTGTGCACCACCAAATGGTCGCCAGCATTTAGCAGGGGCAGGTTCACGCTTTCGCGCAATACGTCAATATTCATGCAAAGGGGTCCATACAAAACCGTTTCTTCGGTGTGTTGTGTAGCATCCTGCGCCGGACTTATTTTATGTTCGTACCAAAACGAGGTAAATAAAACATTTACGCCAAAATCAACAATAGTGGCTTTGCGACCATCGCTAAGCCGTTTATTGGCAACTACAGTGCCCAGCAAATACCCGGCATCGTCAATTAAAGCACGACCGGTTTCTAAAATTAAGAGCGGCAAATCATCTTTTTCGAAACCGGCGTTTAAAATTGTCTCCGTAATTACTTCGGCGTATTCATCAATGGATGGTATGGCATCCGCTCCTGACGGATGGTAACCTTTCAGTGTATTTACCGAAGGAAAGCCGCCGCCCATATCCAAATATTGAATGATATGGTTGTGCTGGCTTTTACATTTCATCGCTAAATCGCACAGTTTTGAGGCAGCTGCTTTATAAGCATTAACCGATAGCACAAACGTACCTATATGACAATGCAGCCCGGCCAATTGCAGCACGCCCGATTCCAGCACTTTGGTAATGGTACTCCAGGCCTGGCCGTTTTCGTAATTAAAGCCAAACCTGTCCCATACCGGGTATACGCCCGTATCCATGTTTACCCTGACAGCAACCTTTGGTTTTTTATGGTGCGATTTACACAGCGTTATTAAATTATACAGTTCATCAAAATGGTCGATATGGATAAGCGAGCCATTTTCTATTGCTAAATTGAGCGCTTCGGCATCTTTGTAGGGGCCGTTAAAAATAATTTGTTCGCCGGGGATTCCATTGTTAATGGCTTTATGGTATTCAAAGCCCGACACTACCTCGGCCCAGCTGCCTTCCTGGTGAAAAATATTGCAAACGGCATTGAGGTAATTGGTTTTATAACTCCAGGCAAATTGAACTTTTGGGTACCGGGTTGAAAAAGCCCGTACCGCCGCCCGGTAATTACGGCGGATGCGTTGTTCTGACAATACAAACAACGGAGAACCAAATTTTTCAATCAGCTGTTTTACCGGCACCTCATCAATATACTTTACCGGTTCGAATGCGGCTTTTTGTCCAAACTTGTTGGGGATGCCGGTATTCATCTTCTTTATTAAAGGACGTTCGTATTTTAGTTTTTCCATGTTACTCTTTATCATTTAACCCCGAACAAAAAGTAATTTTTAGGTTTTACCGCAGAGAAACAGAGGAGGCGCGGAGAACGCTGAGTTTTACTTGTAAAATTGTATATTATTATTTCTTCCATTCTCTGTGTGCTATGCGCCTTTTCTGTTTCTTTGTGTTAAATTATCTAACTAATGCCCCATCCATTAAAGTTCGCCAAAGGCTGTTAGTTGCTGAAATTCGCTTACGTCAACAATATGGTCCCACGCATACCGCACAAACATTTTTCCGGTGGTGGGAGCCGGAACCGGCGGCAAAGAAATTTTTTGCGTTAACTTTATCAGCATGGCGGGTTGATTTTGGCCGGCTGCCACTGTCAGGTATATCCAGGCCGGGAAGCGGGGGTTTACTTCCATGATGAATAGCTGTTCGTTGGCATCGCGCATAACTTCCAGCTCAAAGCTGCCTCGCCAGTTGGTGGCTCTGGCAAATTTTTGGGCAAGCTCCGTTAAATCTTCACTATCGATAGTTACGCCGGCCCAGGCTTTTCCCTTTTCGGTGATGTACAATTTGCGCATACAAACAATACTGATGGCTTTACCCCCGCCATCGGCCAGGCAGGAAATATTAATTTCGGTGCCTTTTATAAATTGCTGGATAATTACCGGGAAACCCCATTGTGCAGACAAGTAATAAAACGATTTTTGCGCCTGATCGGGCGTGTGCGCCACGTAGGCATCATAATATTTACCCTTTACCACCATGGGGTAACTGAACTTTTCTTCGGCTTTTTTAATGTCTTCGGCGCTGTAGGCAATAATATCAGTAGGAACATTAAGGCCGTGCATCTCGCCAAACTTATACAGGTTGGCTTTGTCGCGCGCTTCTAATTGCTGGTGCGTTGGCAAAAAAGTTTGAATGCCAATACCGGTTAGTTCGGGCGCTATTTTTATAAAGTTGTATAGTTCGGAGTCGAAATTGGGGATAATGATGTTGATGTTTTCTTTATCGTGAATATATTTAATCCTGTCCAACAATAACCCGACTTCGGCCGTTGGATAAGGGATTTGATAGGTTTTATCTACCCAATTATGCAGATAAATACCAGGCTCCAGCGAATCATAAGATAATCCGATGATTCGGATTTTTGGGTATTCTTCGCGCAAGGCACGTATAACACCAAGACCAGGCCCCGGATTATCAGTAGCATTAAGGCCAGTTAGGGCAACGGTTAATATTTCTGTATTATCGTCCATGGGGCTATTCGTCCAACAGGTTTGCTTGTTTTAATTGTAGCATCCAGTCTTCCCAATCTTTGTCGAGCTGGTTGGGTTCGGCATCGTATTTTTCTAAAATGGTTGCTTTTATTTCTTCGGCGATTTGGCCATTTTTCATCATGCTCAAGATTTCGGCAGCTATTGCATTGCCTGAGTAGGAATCGCCGGTAGCGGGGTTAAAAATAAATCCGTTTTCGCTGGTGGCAATATTCTTCCTAAGCTTCATTTGGTGTTATAAAGTAATATCAAATTGGTAATGCTATAAATGTAATTTATTTTGAATTGCTGGCGGCGTATTTATAGCTAAATACGGCAAAAATAGCGGCCGGGTGTTTGATGTGCCGACGAATGGAGGGATTGTGCCGATGAATATGTTATCTCGGTTTACAGATAGCGATGGGCTTGGTGGCGGGCGGTAAACAAAAGTGTATTGCGTCGCGTTTAATCCTCTAATATATTTTCGGTGTAATCGAAAATTTTAGTATCACGCCGGCCATCCCACCTTTCCAGGTATTTTAAGGGGACAGTGAGTTTTGATCTGAATGGAACACCACAATATTTTCTGCACGACCAATCTGTGCATCTCGCCAAAGCATCAAATATAGCGGCCGACAATTTGGGGTCAACATCGCCAAGGGTTTCGAAATGTGTCAGATGTCCGTCTTTTTCAATAATAAACGATATTCTGATATTATCTGCCGGCATTTTTTTTCCAGTAGTATCTATCGGTATTTTCAAATACTTTTTAACATCATCGAAGAAATCAAAATAACCGCTTTTATACGTTGGTGGTTCTTGCTCCTCTGTAAATGAATAAGATTTGCCTGTTTTACCATAACTTATTCCGGATTTGAAAATGCCCTTTTTATAATTAGTCACATATTTTATTTCATACTGAAAATAAGCCGTCTCGTGCCATTCGCCTTCCTTGAAGCCGTTTTTCACCAAACCCTCTTCTATTATTTCAGTAAAATCGTCGTTATATTTTACCCATTTACCATTGCCTTTTTCGCAAATCATATCGCCGTTTTTATCGTAACACTCCCACAATAAACGGTCCTGTTTAAATAAAAAATCACCGTAAGGCTGTGTATAATTATAGGTACAAAACAAACTGCCATTAGGGTAATAATTAATTTCCAACCCCTCAATTGTCATACCATGGCAGTTAGCAATGCTTTGCCTTTTTCCTGTAGGATAAAACCTGATGACTTTGCCATCTAACAAAACGATACCGGTTGTATAGTTTACGTTATACGAATATGCATTTGCAGCCATCTTTAGCTTTCCATCCCGGTAATATTCCTTTATATTCAATAGTTTCTCGCCAGAATCTGGCGGAAGAATCACTCGGAAAAAGTCGCAACTATCAGGCGTGTTAACCCTTACAGCGTCGTCGTTTGTATTTTTAAAGTAAAATACAGGTGCTCCGTGAAACTGACATTTTGCAGTAATGGCAAAAAACGAGACAGTTAAGAAAGTTAGAACGTACTTTAACATTAGTTTTGTGTGATACGATTTACGAGGCTAAAGTAATTAATGAAAACCAATTATCAAATCCATTTTAAGAAGCGCTTAGTCACCCGTTGACAGCCGCCAGAAATTGCAATATCAATTGCGGGTCGGGAATATTTTTCAAATATTCCTCCTTTTCGGCAAACCGGCAGGCGCCGGGATAATCGCCTTGTTTGCCTTCCATATCAAACATCAGCTGAAAATGCAGATGCGGTGGCCAGCAGCCGTTTTCATCTATCGCGCCAAGCGTTGCTATTTGCTGATTGCAGTTAACAGGCATCCCAACGCTTAACAGGTGAAGGCTTTTGCGGCTTAGGTGGCCATATAACGAGTATAATACCAATCCGTCCAAATCATGCTCCAAAATGATGGTAGGGCCATAGTCACCAAAGTTATTGTTATCGGCAAAGCTATGTACTTTGCCTGCCAGCGGCGCGTAAATAGGTGTGCCTGCATCGCCCCAGATATCAACGCCCAAATGCAACAGGCGCGGCCCGGTTTCGCTTTCAAATAATGGGATGCCCACATAAATGGTTCGGTGTTCCATATAGCCACCAACACCGTATTTGCTGTGACTGTTGGCTATCTGTTTACTTACCCATTGATTGAATTTTTCAGGGTTGGTTATGGTGTCCCTATTCAGGTCCTTATTTCCGGTAGTGAGGTCGAGTTGATATAGCCGATCAGTTACGGGATCAAAATCAACTACCTTGCCTATAGCATCGGGATGGGCTTTTATGTAAAATGCTAATTGAGCGGATGAAGACATATAACGAAGTTTAAATAAAATATTGACTTCCGGCTTAGAACTCAAGACTCCTCCTTTACTCCGTTTCCTGCTGCCGGTCTTCCTTGCTTATTTTTTCAAATATCTTATCCATACGCTCAACGTATTCGCTGGTATCGTCCACAAAAAACTCCAGCTGAGGGATAACCCTTACCTGGTCTTTGATGCGCGCGCCCAGTTTGTACCTGATTTCGGATGCATGCGATTTAATGGTTTGCAGTGCCAATTGGGTATTGGTATTGTTAAAAAAGCTTAAAAATATTCTTGCAATGGCTAAATCGGGCGTAACCCGTACCTTGGTTATGGTAATAAGTGTATTGGGCAAATAGCTAATTCCTTCGCGCTGAAATATAGCGGCCAGATCCTCCTGTATTACTCCTGCAAATTTTTGCTGACGTTTTGATTCCATGTTCTTTGTTTGGCTGAAAGTTCTTTTAAATAATGGCAATGTTTGTGATTTTACCACAAAGGATTTACAAAGGACACAAAGAATGAAATTAATTAATCTTTGTGTCCTCTGTGTTTTTCTCTTTGTGACCTTTGTGGTAAAAAATTAATGAGGTTTCACTCACTAATTGCACATATCCACCGGGATTTCCTTTGTTATTTTTATTAGTTTTTTTACCACCAGCGTACTGTCGTACTCTGATCCCATTCCCTCTTTACCCGAGTGTATTTTTACACCTTCTACTTCAACATACACAGGCTCGTTTGGTTTCTCGAAACGCAATTGTGCATATTGCAGTTCCAACTGTTCCGAGTTATCGGTTACCCAAAACTCCTGCCCGCTGTCGCAATCTTTAAACGATTTTATTTCGGGGCCAAAGCTATAAACGCCTTTGTATACAACCGCCTTGTTTGCTGTACTTACATTACTGTGGCATGAGCTGGTTGCAATAATAAGCAAACCTGCTAAACATTTAGACAATCCTCCGCGCATTCCGTAAAATTATAAATCTTGTTTTATATCATTTAGACCCTTAACACTTAACCTGGCACTTATGCCCGATGCAATAACAGCAATAACCATTACCGTTAAAAATACAAGTCCAACATCGGTTATCCGTATCGAAACCGGGTAAGCATCAATCATGGACATTGTTGAACCCATTTTTACCAAACCATAACGCTGTTGCAATATACAAAAACCCAGCCCTAAAACAATTCCCACAATGCATCCGGTTATAGAGATCATCATCCCATCAAAAAAGAAAATGCCCTGTATTAATTGCTTATTAGCGCCCAGGCTGGTTAATATCGCTATATCCTTCTTTCGCTCAATAACCAGTATGGTTAATGAGCCAATTATATTAAACGCTGCTATAATAACCACAAACGTTAGTATCATGTAAATAGACCACCGTTCAAAGTTTAATGTTTTATAAAGCACGGCGTTTTGTTCGAGCCGGTTTTTTACAGTAAACTGTGCCCCTATTTTATCTTTAATGGCTGCCTGCACCTCGTCCACATCGGTTCCTTTTTTATAGTTAATTTCGAGGGAAGAGACGTTAACCGGCTGATTCAGCAAATCGCGTGCGAACTCTATGGGCGTAACTACCATGTCGTCAAATTCGGGGCCGAGGCCATATACGCCCGATGGTATAATAGAGCGCACCACAAACTCGCTTAACGGACCGGCCCCGCTGCCTGCCGACCGGCTTGGCGAATAAATTTCTAACTGATTAAATTGATCGCGAACACTGACGCTCAAGCTACTTTGCACTGCCGCCCCGATAACTGCATAATTCTGATTGTCTTTTTTTAAGGTAAATGATCCGGTTTGTACTATACTGTCCAAACGTGGATTTTTCAAAAAGCCCGGACTCACGCCCTTTATCGTGCCGATAAACGGTCTGTTATCATATTTTATCAACACCATTTCCTGCAAAACCCCGGTGTACGAAAATACACGGGGATCGCGCTGAAGCGATGTGAAATAAGCTGTATTCGGATCGAACGTTTTACCAAGCCTTGGCTCAATTTTTATTTCGGCGGTAAAATTACTGTATGAAGAAAGGATTACTGCCTCAAAACCATTGAACACCGACATGATGATAATAAGCGCTGCACTGCCAATTAATACGCCAAGCATAGATATGCCCGAGATAATATTGACGGCATGCATTTTCTTACCCGAAAATAAATACCTTTTGGCTATGTAAACGGAGGTGTTCAAGTTGGCGATTGGAAATTAGAGAGTGGTGATTAGTAGCTTTGTTGTATTAAGTTAAAAAGGGGTTGGTTTGTTTTTCGAAGCCGATGGTAGTTTTAGGACCGTGGCCGGGATAAACGGTACAATCATCGGGCAAGGTAAAAAGTTTTTGCTCAATATTGTCAATAAGCTGCGTAAAATTGCCACCGGGTAAATCAGTGCGGCCAATGCTGTTGCGAAACAGCACATCACCGCCTATTAAAATATTGGCGCCTTTGTCATAAAAACACAAGTGGGCGGGCGAATGACCGGGCGCGAAAATTAAAGTAATTTCGGTATTGCCAAATTTGATGGTGCCGGTTTCGGGCAAAAACTCATCGGGCACCGGCGATGGCTCATAACGGATACCCATAGCAGGCGCATAGGCAATAACAGCCTCAAGCACCGGCAGTTCTCCTTCGTGAAACTTTGGTTTTAAGCCATATTGATCAAAAATAAATTTATTACCCAGCACGTGGTCAATATGGCAATGAGTGTTTAGCAATAAAACGGGTTTTAAATTATTATTGCGGATAAAGTTTACCACAGCGTTTTGTTCAGATGACGTTTCCATACCGGGGTCGATGATGACGCATTCGCCGGTTTCGTCAAATAAAATATAGGTGTTTTCCTGGTAAGGGTTATTGGTAAAGATTTGAACATTTGCCATGCGGTAAAAGTACGGAGAGATTTCGGAATTGGGAATTTCGATTTCGGAATTGGAAAAGGCTTAGCTACTATTTGTAAATCTGTATAATCTTTTTGTTTTTAAACATAAAAGCCCCTGAACCACTCATTAAAAATATATGGTTTAAGGGCGATATATAAATGTTTAAATCACCTCCCGGAACTGTATATTCTTCTACATCACGCTCATTGGTAATAGTGGCGAAATAGTCGTTAAATCCTGTAGTATCAGGACCGGCGACATATATTACATTTCCTATCTTTTCCATTTGATAAATATTGTATGCTTTTGTAAAATGGAAAAGGGTATCGGTTTCGCCATTTTTTCTTTTAACATAAAGTTTATTGTCGTCATTTTCCCGGCTTATGCCGTAATTATTGACTGAAATATCGGCTAACCAATTAGCCTCAGGTATTTGTTTAATAAAGCGCCAATGGTGCGTCGGGTCGTCGCCGCTTAGTAAATACACTTTGTTATCCCAGGTCTTAACTTCCAGTGGCTGGCGCGGCTTTGAATAAATATGATATGGGAAAAACACATTGGTGTTCATCACGTAGGTTTGCCACGTTTTTCCTAAATCGGCCGATTTATGTACCCGGCAATAACTTGCCTCGTGAATACCTTTCCACCTGTCAAGACTCCACCATATCCCTTTGTTATCAACGGTGAACTCATTAACCTCGATATCTTTCCCCATCCAATTCCACTTCTTGCCTCCGTTTGTGCTTATTTCAATCCCCATAGAACGCCGGAGCAAAACAATGGTATCTTTTGATATTTCATAGGCATTGTAAATTTGCCTGTCTTTTTCATCTTCTGTAAGCATTTGCCTCCACGTTGGCGCTTTTGTTTTATGTGGTCGGGAAGTTGTGTCGCCGCGAAAAACCTTTACCAGCGAATGATCGCGGTGACACGAAAACATCATCAACAAACAAAGCAAGGCGAAGTAATAGAATTTCATAACTGTGAGTTGGTAAACTACGGTCCAGTTTAATTAGCTATGCAAGGATAAACGCAGTTATCCAAATATAATTGCTGCCGCTGCGTTTTAGGCTACTTTTGCTCACCACTAAGTAGCACCCCGGCTGTGGGGACACCGCCGTACAGTTGGCGATATGACGGCTCCTGAAGTGCCAACCAATCCTCCGTCTTTCGGACTTTCCGGACTTTTCCGACTTCCGAACTCCCCTCACATCTCCATCACTTCTTTCTTTTTTTTACTTTTCATTCGTTTCGGCAAAAACTCCAGTATCTCTGTTTTCAGCGCTTCTATCATCCGGCGTTTTAAAAAATTACGTTGTATCACAATGCTTACTTCGCGCGCCGGTTCGGGCGATTTAAAATAACGCACTTTGTCCAACTGTTTATCGGTAAGGTCGGCCAGGGCCAGTTCGGGTAAAATTGTGGCGCCGTTATTTTGGTCGACCATTCGTTTCAGCGTTTCAACGCTGCCGGTATTGTATTCAAAATGTTTAAAGCCCTGGGTGGCTTTGCGCCGCTGGCAAATATTTAAAACCTGCTCGCGCATGCAATGGCCCTCGTTTAATATCCATATCTCTTCCATATCAATATCGTCGGGCACAATGTTTTTCTTTTTGGATAATTTACTGTTTTTGGATACATAAGCCACAAAGTTTTCGTAAAAAACCGGAATCTCGGTTAAGCTGGCTTCATGCAAGGGGGTTGATAATATACCGCAATCAATCAATCCCAGTTTCAATTGCTGGATGATCATTTCGGTGGTTTGCTCCCATACAACGAGTTTTACCTGGGGGTATTTTTCAATAAAGCCATGCAGTATTTTTGGCAGAATATAAGGCGCAACCGTTGGGATAATGCCAACCTTCAACTCACCCGAAAGCTCTTTTTGCCTGTCGGTGATAATCTCCTTTATCTTTTCACTTTCGCCCAACAATACACGGGCCTGCGCAATAATTTCGGTCCCTATTTCGGTAGGCACTACCGGTTGCTTGCTGCGGTCAAACAGTTTAACGCCAAGCGTATCCTCCAGTTTTTGTACCTGCATACTTAAGGTAGGCTGGGTAACAAAACATTTTTCGGCGGCTGCCACAAAGCTGCGGTAAGTATCAACAGCAACAATGTATTCGAGTTGGGTTATGGTCATATTTGGGGGAATTAGAGGCAAGAGATCAAGATTCAATTAGAAGCAAGAGATCAAGATTCAAGAGGCAAGACTATAGAAAGAAGGAGGCAAGAAAATAAAATCAATGTTCTGTAAATCGCTTATCACGTAGTCACAGTCATGCTTCTTGATTTCTTGTGTTTCTTCTCTTGCTTCTTGAATCTTGATTTCCTGTTTCTCTTCTATAGCTTTTCTCTATTCAAATATAGTAATTATTGATTTTTTCTATTAAATTATTATAATGAAGTTTGGTGTACTAAAACTGAGCCAATATGGAAACCAATAAAAAAAAGCTAACAACTGCATCCGGAATACCGTATGCCGAAAACGAAAACTCAATGACTGTTGGGCCCCGTGGTCCCATCCTGCTGCAGGATTTTATCCTGCACGAAAAAATGGCGCATTTTAACCGCGAACGCATCCCCGAAAGGGTAGTACACGCCAAAGGATCGGGCGCTTACGGAACTTTTACAGTTACGCACGATATCACTAAATATACCCGCGCCAAATTGTTTAATACTATTGGCAAGCAAACCAAAACATTCCTTCGCTTTTCAACCGTGGGCGGCGAAAAAGGTTCGGCTGATACCGAGCGTGACCCGCGCGGCTTTGCCTTGAAATTTTACACCGAAGAAGGTAATTGGGATTTAGTAGGTAATAATACTCCCGTGTTCTTTTTAAAAGATCCTAAAAAATTCAGTGATTTTATTCACACCCAAAAACGCGACCCGTATACCAATTGCAAAAGCGCCACTATGATGTGGGATTTTTGGAGTTTAAACCCCGAAAGCTTGCACCAGGTTACTATTTTGATGTCGGACCGGGGGACACCTTACGGCTACCGCCACATGGATGGTTTTGGGAGCCATACTTTTTCCATGATTAACGCCGCAGGCGAGCGCCATTGGGTAAAATTCCATTTTAAAACCGAACAGGGAATTAAAAACTTTACGGATGAAGAGGCAGGCGCCATGCGCGGTAAAAACCCCGATTTTGCACAGCATGATTTGCTAACCCATATTGATGCCGGCGATTTTCCGAAATGGAAGTTAAAAATACAGGTGATGACCGAAGAACAAGCCAAAACCTATAAATGGAACCCTTTTGATTTAACAAAAGTTTGGCCCCATGGCGATTTTCCGCTGATTGATGTAGGTGTATTGGAACTAAACAAAAACCCCGATAACTATTTTGCTCATGTAGAGCAATCGGCATTTGCACCAGCGCATGTAGTTGATGGGATTGGCTACTCGCCCGATAAAATGTTACAGGGACGGCTGCTGTCTTATCCTGATGCCCACCGGCATCGTTTAGGAGGCAATTATGAGCAAATACCGGTAAACCGTTGCCCTTATGCTATTAACAATTACGAACGCGACGGCCAAATGCGCGTTGACGGCAATGGGGGCGCTGGCCCTAACTATTTCCCAAACAGTTTTGATGATATAGTTGCCGACCCGGCTTACAAAGAACCATCATGGGATTTAGGCACCGGCGTAGCTGATTGGTACGACCGTAATGCCGAAGGCGAAAATGACCATTATACCCAACCCGGTAATTTGTACCGCCTGATGAGCGCCGAGGCCAAGCACGATTTGGTAACCAATATCACCAACTCCATGAGCGGTATCGACGGGCCAAAAAAAGAGCAAATTATCAATCGCCAGCTATGTCACTGGTTCCGTGCAGATATTGGCCTGGGAATGGCAGTTGCCAAAGGTTTGCAGTTTAATTTGGATGAGGCGATGAAGTCAATGCTTGTTCATAGTTCATAGCCGAAGGTGCATTTTGCCTTTGGTGAGATAGCCTGTAATAATAAAGGGTAATTCATGTGTGATGAATTACCCTTTGCTATAAGTCCCGCAAGCCTTTCGGCCATGAACCATGAACTTCCCCCTACTCCACCGTTACCGATTTTGCCAGGTTCCTTGGCTGATCAACGTTACAGCCGCGCATTACTGCAATGTGGTAGGCCAGCAGTTGTAATGGAATAGTTGCCAGCAGCGGCACAAATGCTTCGTCTGTTTGCGGTATTTCTATTACATAATCGGCCATGCCTTTTACCTGGGTATCACCTTCGGTTACAATGGCGATTACATGTCCCTTACGCGCTTTTACCTCCTGGATATTGCTGATTACTTTTTCGTACGATGAATCTTTGGTGGCGATGAAAACAACCGGCATTTCATCATCAATTAAGGCAATAGGTCCGTGTTTCATCTCGGCAGCCGGATAACCTTCGGCATGGATATAGGATATTTCCTTCAGCTTTAATGCACCCTCCAACGCTACGGGGAATGAACTTCCACGGCCAAGAAATAAGCAATTTGTCGAATCCTTAAACTTCGCTGCAATTTCTTTAATGTGGTCGTTTGATTTTAGCGCCCGCTCCACCAGTTCAGGTATGGTGTTTAGTTCAGTTAAGTGTTCTACCAGTTTGCTTTGCGTAATTCTGCCGCGTTGTTGAGCGATGTAAAAGGCCATCAGCGTTAAAACGGTTACCTGTGCGGTAAATGCCTTAGTAGAAGCTACACCTATTTCGGGGCCGGCGTGGGTATAAACGCCTGCGTGTGTGGTACGCGGAATAGATGCCCCCACCACATTACAGATCCCAAAAATAGTAGCGCCTTTTTCCTTAGCCAGCTCTATAGCGGCCATTGTGTCAGCAGTCTCGCCCGACTGCGAAATGGCAATCACCAGGTCCTTTTCGGTGATAATAGGATTGCGGTACCTGAATTCCGAAGCATACTCAACCTCAACAGGTACGCGCGCATATTCTTCAATTAAATATTCGCCTACCAAACCGGCATGCCATGATGTGCCGCAGGCAACGATAATAATACGGTCGATATTCTTTAGCTTTTCGGTGTATTCCTTAATTCCACCCAGTTGTACTTTACCTTGCTGCGGATAAATACGTCCGCGCATACAATCACGTATGGAACGTGGCTGTTCGTAAATTTCTTTCAGCATAAAGTGGTCGTAGCCGCCTTTTTCCAGCATCTCCAGCTTTAAGTCCAGTTCCTGGATGTAAGGGGTTTGTACAACAGTATTATCAATGTTTTTAATCAGCAAATCACCGCGACGAATGTAAGCCACCTCGTTATCATTTAAATAGATTACGTTTTTGGTGTATTCCACTATAGGGGTAGCATCCGATGCGATAAAATACTCGCCTTCGCCAACGCCAATAACCATCGGGCTTCCTTTGCGGGCAGCAATCAGCAAATCGGGTTCATCGGCGCTCATAATTACAATGGCGTAAGCGCCAATTACCTTGGTTAAGGCAACCCTTACCGCTTCGCGCAGATCGAGACCCGTTTCATTTTGTATATGTTCAACCAGGTGTATTAATACCTCGGTATCCGTGTCGCTTTTAAAAATATGGCCTTTGGCTATGAGGGTTTCCTTAATAGGACCATAGTTTTCAATAATGCCGTTGTGAATAATAGTGAGCTTGCGGTTGCCCGATGAATGCGGGTGCGAGTTGCGATCGCTGGGCGCGCCGTGAGTAGCCCAACGGGTGTGGCCCATCCCGATGGAGCCATGCATCTCAATATCTTTAACAAAGTTTTCGAGGTCGCTAACTTTGCCGGCTTTTTTATAAACTTTTAAGTCTTTATCGTATAATGCAATACCTGCACTGTCATAACCGCGATATTCCAAACGGTGCAACCCTTTTATAATTATCGGGTATGCTTCTCTATAACCTATATAACCTACAATTCCACACATAAAAAAATAAATATTAAATATTATTCATACAAAAGTACCTTTTTAAGTCCGGAAAGTCAGGAAAGTCCGAACCTCCGAAAGAAAAAACGTATGCAATTAATGATTTTCATGGATAGACAAATGGAACCCGGGAAAGTTTAATAAGAAGTCGGGAAATTCCGGAAGAAGAAAAGAGCAAATCTCGCCCAAGCCGGGTTAAGCGAAAAAACAAAGGTTAAAAAAAATCCAGCCCTTTTTGAGGGCTGGATTTCTATATCTTTATTCTTCGGTCTTTCCGGACCTTACCGACTTCCGGACTTTACCGATTCTTATTTAGCAATCTTCGTATAAATTACGTTAAGCTTTATACTATAAGGCGAACTTTTGTTTGCTCCGCCGCCTGCAACTGTACGCGCCGCCACTTGTGGTGTTGGCAAATAATCAACAGTTGTAGTATTGGTTGTGTCAACCGGGGCAATAAAGGTGCCGTAGTCAACTGTTTTCTTCAGTAACATATCCTGCAAAAAGGAAGTTATTACAAAATGATAGTTCTGTTTGCTTGGGCTATAAAAACCGCCAAAATAAGCTACGCCAACATTTCGCGGATCGCCGGGGGTGCTTGTACCGCCGATAGTTGCATCTTGTAGCTCAATGTGTTGGTGTGCAATGTCCAGCCGGTACATGGATATTTTAGGCAGCGGATTAAAGGGGTTCAAACCAACCGTATTGGTCGGCATCAGGGGTGTTATCACCAGTTCGGCGCGATTTATCACCAAATCACTGTCGCGCTTTAATAAACTACTCCTCAGGTTTTGCAAAAAGGACGGGAAACTAACCTTAGTGCGCAACCCTGCAAGCCCCTGTAAGTAAATGGTGCTTCTTGACGAGGTGGTATTACTGAGCTCGGTTTGGATGGTTGCTGTATATGTATGCTTTATTTGAACAGCAAGGGCCGATATAGGCAACATCACCGATGCCGTATCGACCACGTTCCCGCTAAACGATCTGTAATAAACCGCCAGGGTATCGGTGGGTTTTATCATAATAATACCGCCCGGGCCTGTGGTTTTCGCTTTATCAAGGGTAATGTAAAGCCCTTTTACACTGTTATTAAAAGTACTGTTTGATGCCAGTGTGGTTGAACTTGCGTTAAAAAAGTAATTGTTAACGAAGTTGATATTTATTGGTACCCGTACCTGGGGCTGCACAATTATCGGCGTATCAGGGCCACCTGCCACAATACGGGTTACTTTTACCGAATCGTGCGTATGAGCCGTAAATGCCCAGGAGCCAAGTAAGTTCGACGAATTATAATTCCATTGCTTGGTGTTGTAATAAGTTTTGGTTTTATCAAACAGCTCGTTTAGCTGATAAACGTTAACCTTAAAAGTTGACGTCAGAGAGTCTCCATAAAAGCCATCAGCAAAGCTCAATACCAGCCTGGCCGAGTCAATAATAATAGTACCACTCGGCAATGAGTATGAACTTTGATTAGGCAAATTAAGGTCGGTAGCTATATTAGCTTCTGTGGTGCCAAAAATGGGATCATTAAGATAGCCCAGGGCGTTTTTGGCAAGGCCCAATGTTACAACAGAATCCTCCAAAACGGTATTGGTGATCACAGTTGAAGTATCAACCAGCCCGCCGCCTACATTAACGGTTGAGCTTACGCCCACGCCAACGGTATCCTGATTTTTACAACTATTTAAAATAAAAAGACTTATCAACAGGGTTAATAAGTCTAAGCGAAAAAATTTCATATATGATTTCAAAGCTTATACAACATGTGCCAATTCCTCATTGACAATTTCGTCGTAAAAATTGTAATAATTTTCGAAATCTGCGGTGGATTCGAACTCTAAAACTGATTTATTGCTGTTTTTAACATTATTTAACACATCTTCGTCGATATTTTCGGCAGCCAAAACTATCCCATCGCTGTATTGGATAGCACCTGCATATAATGCCGAATTGGTACCCGGGTTATAAACCTCGGTATGTTTTTCGGTCATATCGCCCATCACCGCTTTTTGGGCAAAATCTGGTCCCATTTGCCCGGTGAAGTCATTTTCATAGATCGAATAAATAACTTTCGAGTTTTTAAAGGTAGGATCGTCTTTGTAAGTTGTTTTCAGGTAAGCCGGTACAAGTGCACCCATCCAGCCATGGCAATGGATAACATCCGGAGCCCAGCCTAATTTTTTAACGGTTTCCAGCGCTCCTTTGCAAAAGAAAATCATCCGCTCATCGTTGTCGTCATAAAACTTACCGTCTTTATCGGTAAATACATGCTTCCGCTGAAAATATTCTTCGTTATCCAAAAAATAAACCTGCATCCGGGCCGCAGGGATCGAAGCAACTTTAATAATCAACGGATTATCATTATCATTAATGATAATGTTCATTCCCGATAAACGGATCACTTCATGTAACCGGTTCCTGCGCTCGTTAATATTTCCGAAACGGGGCATCAGGATACGAATTTCGTAACCCTTGTCCTGCATAGCCTGCGGAAGCTGGCGCGTAATTTCAGAAATTTTTGAGAGTTCAAGGAAAGGAGACATTTCGTGAGTTATAAACAAAAGCTTAGATTTACCCATCACTGTATCGATATTAAATTAAATATAAAGAGGTCAAAAAAATTTGAGTGTGCAAATATAAGCATTATTATATGAACTGGCAACCAATTACGCAAGTACTTTTGGTAATTTTTAAGAAATAGTACACCTTTGCCAAGTTTTTTTATTTAAAATCGATTGAAAACCTTTATTACCAAACAGTCTCTCGCCGCTTATTTACAGCTAATACGCGCTTCGGGTAAAACCATTGGCTTTGTACCTACTATGGGGGCATTGCACCAGGGACACCTGAGTTTAATTGAACTGGCGCGGCAGCATAACGATGTGGTGGTGTGCAGTATTTTTGTAAATCCCACCCAGTTTAACGACCCAAAGGACCTGGAAAAATACCCCCGCCCCATAGCGGCCGATACGCATTTGCTGCAACAGGCAAAAGCTGATATATTGTTCAATCCCGGGGTAAAGGAGATGTATGATGATAATGAACAATGGCATTTAAACATAGGGGAATTGGAGCATTTACTGGAAGGAAAATTTCGCCCCGGCCATTACCAGGGCGTTACCCAGGTGGTTTATAAACTGTTTAACATGGTGAAACCCGATACCGCCTTTTTTGGCCAAAAAGACTACCAGCAGTTTTTAGTAATCAGTAAATTGGTTGAGCTGATGAATATGCCAGTTGAACTGGTCATGTGCCCCATTAAACGCGAAGATGACGGATTGGCCATGAGCTCGCGGAATATTCATTTAAGCGCGGACGAACACAGGCATGCACTCGTTTTATCCAAAACATTAAATTGGGCTAAGGCTAATTTTGATGGTAGTAATTTTGACGTACTGCAAAAGGAGGCAGAACGAATGATTAATGCAGAAGATGGTGTTGCTTTGGAATATTTTGAAATTGCGGATGGGGGTACCCTTCATCCGGCGGATGCCGCTTCAAAAAAAGTAGTGGCTTTGGTGGCAGCTAAAGTTGGTAAAACGCGGTTGATTGATAATGTTTTGTTGAGATCATAATTAATGTTAATAGAGGAAATTAGCGCTGCGCAAGAAATAAAAGCGATGAATAAAAAGCAACTTTTAGAGTTTATACCGTTAGTAGTTTTCTTATTGTCGGGGATAGGTATACTTTTTAAGGCGCCCTATTGTACATGGATAGCAACGGGCAGCGCATCGTTACTTGCGATAGTTTATTCTAACGGTTCAAATTGGTTGTTTGCTGGGTTTGGAATATCAAAAATGCAAACTAAAATAGCAGGCTATGCGTTTGCTGCAAATATGGTTGGGTGCATGTTTTGCTTGCTTCGGTGGCCTGGTGCTCAGTTTTACTGCATAGCGAGTTATGTGGGGCTGGCTTTGGTGGCAGGAATATCTTTATATAATTACAGAGTATCGGCTTACAAACAATTATTGTATAGAAGTTTTTTGTTTATAGTTATCCTTTCAATGATATTCGGCTATAGAAGTTCATAGGCCTAATTCCACAATATTATTACTATTTCAAATTACCTTCCTTCATATAAAACCCTAACTTTGCCCCTGCAAAAAATAATATTCCATGAGTTTCAGAACCGAACACGATACCATGGGCGAGGTACAGGTACCTGCCGACAAATACTGGGGCGCGCAAACAGAACGGAGCCGCAATAACTTTAAAATTGGTCCGGAGGCGTCAATGCCAAAGGAAATTATTGCCGCTTTTGCTTATCTTAAAAAGGCTGCCGCTTACACTAATACTGATTGCGGTGTACTACCCGCCGAAAAACGAGATCAGATTGCTCAAGTTTGCGACGAAATTTTAACCGGCGCGCTATCTGCCGAATTTCCGCTGGTGATTTGGCAAACCGGCTCGGGTACGCAATCAAATATGAATGTGAACGAGGTGATTGCTAACCGTGCGCACGTATTGGCCGGCAATAAATTGGGCGAGGGTAAAACATTTATCCATCCTAATGATGATGTCAACAAATCGCAGTCATCAAACGATACCTATCCTACCGCCATGCACATTGCGGCTTATAAAATGGTGATGGATGTAACTATCCCCGGTATTGAAAAATTGCGCGATACCCTGCAGGCAAAATCCGAAGCTTTTAAAACGGTTGTAAAAATTGGCCGTACGCACTTGATGGACGCCACGCCGCTTACCCTGGGCCAGGAATTTTCTGGTTATGTATCACAGCTTAATCATGGTTTAAAGGCATTACGCAACACACTCGACCATTTATCAGAATTGGCGCTTGGCGGCACCGCTGTAGGTACCGGCATCAATACCCCCAAAGGTTACGATGTAAAAGTGGCCGAGTACATTGCCAAATTTACCAACCTGCCATTCCGCACTGCCGAAAATAAATTTGAAGCCCTTGCCGCTCACGATGCCATTGTGGAAAGCCATGGCGCATTAAAGCAAATTGCGGTATCGCTGATGAAAATAGCCAATGATATCCGTATGCTGGCCTCAGGGCCACGATCGGGTATTGGGGAGATACATATTCCGGATAACGAACCAGGTTCGTCTATCATGCCAGGAAAGGTAAATCCAACCCAAAACGAAGCGGTTACCATGGTGGCTGCGCAGGTGATGGGGAACGATGTTACCATCAGCATTGCCGGATCGAATGGGCATTACGAATTGAACGTATTTAAACCGGTTATGGCTGCCAACTTTTTACAGTCGGCAAGGTTAATTGGCGATGCCTGTGTATCGTTTAATGACCATTGTGCCAATGGCATTGAGCCGAATTATGCAGGAATTAAAAAGCATTTGGAAAACTCATTGATGCTGGTAACTGCGCTAAACCCGCATATCGGCTATGAAAACGCTGCCAAAATAGCCAAGAAAGCTTTAAAAGAAAACCTTTCGCTCCGCGAAGCCGCCCTGGGTTTAGCATTGCTCACCAACGAGCAATTTGACCAATGGGTACGTCCCGAAGATATGATTGGAAGTTTAAAATAAAACGCGCAACGCCTCACCCCAAACCCCTCTCTCCAAAGGAGAGGGGCTTTATAAATATCATGCAAAAGCCTTTCGTCTTTCGCCTTTCTGCTTTCACCTTTCTGCTTTTAGCTTTCTTTTCCTGTCATCGCAATCCCAATACGCAAACACCCGGACAAAGCTATTTGCAGGGCGAGTGGCAGCAGGACTCTGTAACAATGCAATCGCAATTGGTTAGTTATTCGTTATATCGCCTTAAATTTAGCTGCGATTCGTTTTTTATGACAATAAACTCCTACAGCAAAGTAAATACGGGTTCCGACAGTTGCATGAATTCAGGCCGTTGGGCCGAGTATACCAAGGGTACTTATGAGCAAAAAAGCGACACCCTGCACCTTAAGGGCCAGTTTTGCAATGCCGATATGACTTTAAAGGACGATAAGGGCTGTTTCCGCTCGGGCGATTATGAAGAGTATTTTAAGATCAGCAAAAAAACAGATTCACTGGTGCAGTTTGCCAGCACCACAAACGTTATCCCCATAAATGCACATTTGGTAAAAAGAACATCCTGCCATCCAAAACCATTGTAATATGAAAACAAAATTTCTGAAAAAACTACTGCTAATCATAACCATTTTTTATGCTCCCCTGCAAACCATGGCCTGGGGTACCGAAGGACACCGTATTTGCGGCCAAATTGCCAGCTCGTACCTTACTCCAAAAGCCCGCAAAGCGCTGGAAGCAATTTTAGGGAATGAATCGTTAGCCTTAGCCAGTAATTGGGCCGATTTCATCAAATCAGACCCGGCGTATAATTACTTATCAACCTGGCATTATATTGATTTCGATAAGCCATATACCTACCCCGAAATGCTGGATTATTTGACCAAGGATACCAAAGTTGACGCCTACACCAAGCTGCAATTTTTGATTGGTGAGTTAAAAAAGAAAGATCTAACCAAGGAAAACAGGTTATTATACGTGCACATGCTGATACATATTATTGAAGATGTACACCAGCCCATGCACACCGCGCACGAAGACGACAAAGGCGGCAACGACTTTAAAGTTAACTGGTTTAGCACCCCAACCAACCTGCATTCCGTTTGGGATTCGCAACTCATAGAATTTCAGCAATTAAGCTATACCGAGTATACCTCGGCAATTAACCACACCACCCCTGCGCAACGCCAGGAATGGCAAAAGGCGCCGATCAGCCAATGGCTGTTTGAGTCGAACCAGATTGCCGAGAAACTGTACACCGAAATAAAACCCGGCGATACGCTGAACTATAAATATAATTTCAACCACATCGAAACAGTTAACCAGCAATTGCTTAAAGCAGGGGTGCGGTTAGCGGGGATATTGAATCAACTTTTTGGTTGATTTGTTGGAATGTTGTAAAGTTGAAAGGTTGTAATGTTACCTTTTCCCAACCTTCCAACTTTACAACATTCCAACCTTACAACATCATAAATGAAAATACTAATGGTATGCCTCGGCAATATCTGCCGGTCGCCGCTGGCGCATGGCATAATGGAGCATTTGGCTAAAGAGAACGGACTGGATTGGGAGATAGAATCGGCCGGCACAGGAAATTGGCACGTTGGCGAAGGTCCCGACCGCCGCTCAACCCGCACGGCGCGTGAGCATGGTATTGATATTAGCAAGCAAATTTGCCGCCTGTTTAGGATAAGTGACTTTGATTATTACGATAAAATATTTGTAATGGACCGGAGCAACCTCAGCGATATTTTATCTATGGCACGCAATGCTGAAGACGCTAAAAAAGTAGCCCTGCTATTGGGCGATAAAATAGTACCCGATCCATACTATGACGACACGCAGTTCGAGCCTGTGTTTAGGATGATTGAGGCGGGGTGTAAGGAGATTATAGAGCCGTATTTACATTAGCGGATCTCCTCTTTGTTATCCTGAACAAAGTGAAGGATCTTCCGAGCCATACTGTGCGCCGTTTAGTGCCAGCTTGGTTTGTTAAGCATATCGCAGAAGATCCTTCACTCGCGCTCAGGATGACAAAGGATTGTTTACTCAGCATGAGGAGCCTCATGATTTATATTTTCGTGAAACTTACCTGACTTGTACATAATCCGCATAATACTCGGCAATACAATTAATAACAACGGCAAGGCCACCACAAACCCGCCGATTACGGCAATAGCCAGGGGCTGATGTAATTGCGCGCCTGCGCCAATACCCAGGGCCAATGGCATCAGGGCTATTATCGCGCCAAGCGCAGTCATCAATTTGGGTCTTAAACGGGTGGAGATTGAATATATAACAGCCTCATCAACGCTGTTTTCTTCATTCTTTGCAAGGTTGTCGATAGCGCGTTGTTTAAATTGCAGGAAAGTAAAAATGGCATTTTCGCCGATGATGCCTACAATCATAATCAACCCGGTGTAACTGCCTACGTTTAACGGAGTTTTGGTTAAGTACAATGCAAGCAAACTGCCTGATATCCCCAAAACCGCCACCACTAATATCAGCAATGCAATGCGGAACTGTTTAAACAGGAACAGAATTACGCAAAAAACCAGCAAGCTCGATGTAATGAGAATAATCAAGAGCTCTTTAAACGACTGCTGCTGCTCGGCATAAGCGCCGCCATACTCCACATGATATCCCTGGGGCAGGCTTACTTTTTCCGCAATGTTCTTTTTAATGGCCGGCATTACCGTTCCCAGGTCGCTGCCTTCCAAACGGGCGCTTACTACGCCCATTGATTGCAGGTTTTCGCGGTCCATTTCCGCATCGCCGGGATTTAGATGCACCGAAGCCAGCTCCGAAATTGGCACTAATTTACCACTTGGCGCAAATACCGTTTGATTGGCAATCCCCTGAACATTTAAATTGCGGTTGCCCGGGTATACCATCCGTATGGGCGACAATTGCTGGCGCTCCAGCATGTTACCGATGACGTTACCTTCCAATGCGGTTTGCACCTGGAACTGCAGGCTGGTTGGGGTGATATTGTATTGTGCCAGCTTGCTGTAATACGGATCGATACTAACTGATGGCCCGGCAATTACTATACCGTTAAAAACATCGGCGGTGCCTTTTACATTTGTTACCACATCGGCCACCTGTTTTGATAGGCTTTGCAGTTTTTGCTGGTCGTCTCCAAATATTTTGATCTCGATAGGCTGTACAGACGACATCAGGTCGCCGAGCATATCGCTTATCACCTGGCCAAAGTCTATCCGTAAGGCGGGCTGGTTGGCTGCAATTTTTTGACGCAGGTCGCTTATTACTTCCTCCGTGGTTTTATCCCGTTTTTTCTTGAGCTGAATCAAGTAATCGCCACGGTTAGGTTCCGTAATAAAAAAACCCATCTCAGTGCCGGTCCGCCGCGAATAGGCTGCTACTTCAGGCTCCGCAACAATAATTTTTTCAATTTGCCGCAACATACGGTCAGTTTCATCGAGCGAGGTTCCGGGAGGCGAAGAATAATCGAGCACAATACTTCCTTCATCCATCTCCGGTAAAAATCCGGTTTCCAAAAGCGGCGGTACAATAACTATAGCGGCTATTAAACCAGCAATGATAATTAGGCTTACAAATGGCCTTAAAATAAACCACTTAACCCAACGCTGTTTTTTTACATGGTGAACCTCCTCCTGTTTTTCTTTTACCGTACTATTGGCTTTGTGCCTGCTCAGGAAAATGAAAATGGTGGGTAATCCAATCCAGGTTACAAAAAAGGAGCACACCAGGGTAATAATCATGGTATTAGTCAACACCTTAAAATAGGCGCCGGCAACACCCGTCATTAGCAAAAACGGAATGAATATAACGATGGTGCTGATGGACGAACCCAGCATAGCTGGGAAGAGGTAATCAATAGCAGTTTTAATCAGTTTTAGCGGATGCTCGCGCGGATGCTCTTCGTGGGTGCGGTGTATTTGTTCCATCACAACGATGGCATCGTCAATAATTAAACCCAGAGCAGCTGCGATGGCCCCCAGGGTCATAATGTTGAGGGTGTACCCGATAGCATAAATAACCCCTAAACTAAGGCAAAGCGTTACGGGTATAGTAATCAATATAGTGGCGCTGGCTTTAATGGAACGCAAAAAAATGATGGCGACAATAATAGCAAGCAATAAGCCCACCCAAAGGCAATCGGTAACGCTTTTAATGGAGTCGTTCACAAAATCAGCCTGTTCGTAATAGGGCCTGATCGTTACATCGCGCGGCAATATTTTTTGCAGTTTGGCTACCTTATCATCCATATCTGCCGATAGCGATACCAGGTTGGCATTGGGCTGTTTAATTACCGCTATCAAAACACCATCGTGCCCGTTGGCATTGATGCGGGTGTATTCGATGCTTTCCTGTATAGCAATATCGGCAAAGTCTTTTAGCCGAACCACCCTTTTTCGATTATTGCTGATCACCAGGTTTTCCAGTTGATCCTTTGCGTTGATAGTGGCATCAGTTACCGTGAGGTAAAGCATTTTATAGTCGGACAGGTAACCTTCCGATTTTACAAAATTGGTTGCAGCTAAGGTGGTGTTAATAATATCTGGCGTTAAGCCCAATGAGCTCATTTTCTGCTTGTTCAGCGTAAGCCAATATTCTTTGCCTTTGCCGCCGATTACCCTGATCTCAGAAACCCCATCCACTTGCGACAAAAATGGTTTTACCGTATAGGTGGCTAATTGGCGCAGTTCGATAGGTGAGCGCGAATGACTTTCGAGTGTGTACCCGCTTACCGGTAAAATGGAAGGGTTCATTTTCTCCACCGTGATGCTTACATCTGCAGGGAGGTCGTTTTTTATCTGGTCAATTTCGGCCTGTACCTTGGTAAGGCTGGCGTCTATATCTGCGTCCCACGACATAAAAGCCGAAATTTCGCAGCTACCACGGCTGGTTATGCTGCGCACATCCTGCAAATCGGGTACTTGTTTAATGGCGTTTTCCAGCGGTTTGGTTACCGTCACCATCATTTTATTAACCGGCTGCAAACCTTCGTCGGCAATGATCTTTATTTTGGGGAAGGTCACTTCCGGGAACAGTGACGTTTGCAGCTTTGACCAGGCAAACACCCCGCCCAATATAATAATAGCCAAAACAAGGCTTATTGGTTTTCGGTGCGTTATAAAAGTATCTTTTATCGGGGTCATGGCGCTACAACTTTAACTTTTGCGGTATCGGGCAGGCCATAATTGCCGCTGATGATAATTTTGTCCTGGCCGGTAAACTTCGGCGATAATATCTCCACCCTGTCGCCCGACTGGATGCCTTCTTTTACCGGCACCTTTATCGCCGTTGTGGCATTAATCAGCTTCATTACCCAAAATTCGGTTTGCGTTTCGTTAGCCAAAATAGCCGCCTTTGGTAACGATATGGTGTTAGTTTTTGAAGCTTTTACAATCCGGGCCTTCGCCACCAGGTTTTCGGGTATTTGCTGACCAGAATTTATCCTGATCACCACGCCCTGAGTTTGCGCAACAGTATCAACCGTGGGCATAAAAGAACTTACTGTTCCATCAACCTTTATACCACCCGGTAGGGTAAGGCCTACATTTTGACCCATTTTTACATATTGCTTTAATTCATAAGGCAGTTGCATTAAAAACACAAAGCTGCTGCGGTCGCTTATTACAGCCAGTGCTTCGCCATCGGCCACATAGTCGCCGGCTTGGTGGCTAATTGTTGAAATATACCCTGGCGCCGATGCTTTTATTTTGTTGATACCCGAGAATTTAAAGGTAGTATCCAATACATTAATACTGTTGCCAATAGTTTCGGCCTCCTTGGTTTTTACGGTGAACAGCACTTCGCCTTTGGTTACATTTTGGCCCAATCCGGCGTTAACTTTTTGTATATACCCGTTGGCATTTGATTTTACATAGCTTTTTTGCAGCGTGGCCGACATGGCATTCAGCTCGATATAATCTGTCAGCGTACTATCGTTAACAGTAGTTACCGTAACCGGGGTTTGCGATACCACCTTTGCATCTTCATCATCGGCCTTATCCTTGTCTTTGCAGGAAAAAAGCAACATCAAACATGCGATAAAACACATTTTACCGCAGAGAAACAGAGGAGGCACAGCGTGCGTAGAGTTTCTTTTTTTTGTTCTATAAAAAAACGGTTTTCTCATTTTTACTGATATTCTAAATTTCTTTGAGAGAAGGATGACTGTTTACCACAGAGAAACGGAGGGAATACAGAGACCGCGGAGGCCTTTTCTGTATTGCTATAAAAACTGTCCCCTCATTTTTTCTCGTCGATATTTTCAATTTCGCCCTCTGTGTTCTCCGTGCATTCTCTGTTTCTCTGTGTTTAGTATTTTCAATCTTTCCAACTAACCTATCTGTTCCAGTAATTTAGCTGATTGATCAACTGTAGTTTGCTGATAGTGGTTGTTGTACGCAGGTTTTTTACCGTAAGATAATTGCTGAAAGCCAATATCAAATCGGCCATTCGTACATCGCCGGTTTGCAGTAACTGCGTATCTACCTTTATTAAACTCTCGGTATATTTAAGTTGCTCATCAATCTGCGTAAGCAAATTATCATTTTCGCTAATTTGCTGTTTTAGCTGTGCAATTTGCTGGTTGTATTGCACATTAAAAAAGGCCTTGTAATTTTCACGGGTCTCTTCCTGTAAGGATAACTTGCGGTATTGCATTTTCCGCTGGTTGCCATCGTAAATGGGCATACTAAAACTAAAGCCTGCGCTTGTGCCAAAATTTTTATAGGCCTGCCCCATAAAATCGGAGTTATAGCCGCCATCAGCAAAAATGTTTATTTTGGGTTTGTAGCTAAAATCAACCTGCAGCCGGCTGTTCACCAGCTTTAAACTATCCAGTTTATATTGATGAAAAAATATGCTGCTGTTAACATCCGGTTTAATGGTTATAGTGATAACAGGGGTCTGCAATTCTATCATGCTGGTATCAGCAATTCCCGTTAAATAATTAAGGGTGGTGTAATCGTTTTTGTATTGGAGGCGCGATTGTAACAGCGTTAACTGCTGCTGTTTTAAAGTAACCAAAAAGGTTAGGTAGTCGCTTTGGCGGTAAACGTTATTGCGGGTAAGTGTTTTTAGTAATTCCTCTTCCTTTTTCAGCAGCTCAATAACCTCCTGGTTAAATTTATATTGCTGAAGGCTGCCGTAGGCGGTTATATATTGTGCAGTAATAGCCTTTTTAAGATCCTGCTCGGATATCTTGCCCGAATTTAATAACGACTGCGACTGTAGCGCTATGGCTTGTACCTGCGCATCCAGGTTTTTTTTGCTGATGATGGCCTGGTTGACACCCAAAAGAGCGTTGAAAGTGTGCTCGTTGGTAATGGCGCCCGCGTAGCCAAAGCCGTTTATGGTTGGTGCGTATAAGCCGCCGCTGTTTAAATTTACCTGGGGTTTTAAGCCTGCCAGTAACCGCAAACTATCCTGCTGGTTTAGCGCAATTTGGTTGCGCAAATCTTTCAGCAGCGGGCTATTGCTTTTGGCTATTTCAAGGTAACGCTCAAGCGTATTAGTTTGTGCCAGCACCCCCGTGCAAGTAAATGCTAAGAAAAAAATGCTGAAGAGGAATTTCATTAAACGTAGTGTCAATAAGGGTATTTTTTTACTAAACTAAAGTTTAATTCTGAATTATTTTGGGATGGGCTGCGTAATAATCTTTTTACCTAAAACTGTAATCTGTATAAGGGGCTTTGTTCAATTTTTTTTTGCCCTGGATAAAATTCATGGTACTATTGGCCTGACTATACTTAAAATAGCGCACAAAATAAGTTTTACCCTTTGTAAAAGGCGTGTCGGGAGTAAATACTATGGTGCTGTCTTTTAAGGTGTATTTGCCCGGCTGGGCCGCCTGGTAATCTTTCATATCCGTATCGGCAGGCATACGGAAAACAGGAGCCAATTGCTGCCAAATACCTGCGGTTGTATCCCGGCTAATTTCGCTGATGATGGCATAGTCCAATCCATTAATTTTTACGGCCCGGTTGTCGCCCGTAAGGGTTACGCGTATTACCGGGCGTTTGGGAGCGGTGGTGCAGCCAATACACAATAAAAGGAGGATGCTTATTGATCTTTTCATGGTTAAAGATTGCAAATAAAATCAGCATTTTTGAACATCCGCCATTTATCTGTACGCCAAAGATGCGAGGTATTGCGTCTCCTACATTATCACCCAAAATCAAATTCATTCCGTTTTCAAACTCTTCACCGGGTTTACCATTGCTGCTTTTATTGCATGATAACTTACTGTTACCAAGGCTATCAGCATGGCGGTAAATCCCGCAAGGACGAACACCCACCAGTTGATGGACACGCGATAATTGAAATCCTGCAGCCATTTGTTCATGGCCCACCAGGCTATCGGGCTCGCAATTATGGCAGCTATAAACACCAGCATCACAAAATCAACCGACAGTAATCTTACTATCGAGCCAACGCCTGCACCGAGCACTTTGCGGATACCTATTTCCTTGATCCGTTTCACCACAGATAATGTTGCCAGGCCGAATAAACCCATACAAGCAATAAAAATAGACAGGCCCGAAGCTATTTGTACAATTAAATTGGTACGTTGCTCCTGCTGATATTGGGCTGCAATAGTTTCATCCAAAAACTTGTAATCAAAATCTTGTCCGGGGGCGGCGGCGGCCCAGGCTTGTTTCAGGATGGCAATATTATCAGATAAATTGCCCGCTTTTAACAATACCGAAATACGCGGTTGTGGTGCAGCGTTAAACATTACGTCGCTGGCGTGGCGCATTACCGAATCTGGGTTTACCGTCATTATCAGCGGCTGTATTTTGGTATGTAACGATTCGAAATTAAAATCTTTTACCACGCCTACTATTTGCTGCGGAAAAGGACCTGCCAATTTTTTGCCGATGGGATCGGTAATATTAAATGCTTTAACATAAGCCTCGTTTACTATGGCCGTGCCCGCAATATCGGCGGTATTATTGAGTTCAAAGTTGCGGCCGCTTAATAGCTTTATACCCATAGCCGGTACAAAGTTGGCGTCAACAGCGTTGTATTGAAACGTTTTATATTGCTTTTTATCATCAGCGTACCCCAATTGCGCCCACGGACTTTCGGCAAAGCTAAAAACAGATACACTGGTTTGCAGCACCTGTGGGTGCTTTGAGAGTTCGTTACGGAATAAAGCTGCTAATGGCAAACCTATTTTGCGCGATTTGTTGGTTTGTACAATAACTACCTGGTTTTTATTATACCCCAAATCTTTTGTTTGCAGGTAATGCATTTGCTGGCCAATAATTACCGTGCCGATGATCATTACGATGGAAGTTACAAACTGCCCAACCACTAAGCCCTGCCGAAGCCAGCCACGGCCCCCCTTTATGTTTAATTTCCCCTTTAATACTTCCACAGGCTTAAAACCTGATAATATCAGTGCCGGATAAATGCCCGATATAACGGCTATAACTGCAACCAATAACAAGCAAAACAACACAAAAAACAAATCGAACGGAATGGATAGCTGTTTGCCCACCAGCGTATTAAATGGTTTTATTAGTGCGCCAGCCAATGTGAGCCCGATAAACACCGATAGCAGTACCACCAAAAAAGCCTCGCCCCAAAATTGAAAGATCAACTGTCGTCTTTCTGCGCCAAGCGCTTTGCGCACCCCAACTTCCATAGCCCTTTTGGTTGATTGCCCAATTGATAGCGTGATGAAATTAATACAGGCCACAATCAATATCAAAATACCAATGGTACCTAATATGTACGAATATTTAGGATCGCTGATAGGTAAATTACCGGCGGGAAGGCTGGTATTTAAATGAATATCCTTAATATTTTGCAGGTGCATGGTAAAATCTTCCTTTCCATAATCAGCGCCTAATTGCTGCTTCATCATCAGCGGAAAGTTTTTCTCCAAAGCCAAAGGCGATACGGCTGGTTTTAACAGCACATAAGTTTCGCCAATGATATTGAACCAGCTGTTTAGCACACGCGGATTAAGTGCTACCTTTCCGCTTGAATAGGATATTAAAGCATTGTAGCGTATGCTTGATGCTTCCGGCGCTTCATTTACAATGCCCCGCACTGTAAAAAGCACTTTATTATCGCCAAGTTCAATTTCTACATTTCTGCCAATCGCTTCGCCGCTGCCAAAATATTTTTTGGCGGTAGCCGGTGTCAAATAAACAGCATTTTCGAGTGAAAACGGATTATTGGCATCTCCCTTTACAATGCTAAAGTCAAACATTTTGAAGAAAGAGGGGTCAACCACATCAATATTCTCTGTAAAGGAGTTTTGATCTACTTTCACTATCGGGTTAATGTTAATTACCCGGCAGGTGTTTTCCACTTCGGGGAAAGTACTCTTCAGCGCATCGGGCAGCGGCAGGGGGGTAGCTGTATTGTCGGCCGTTTTTCCGTCATACTTCTCGCGCTGCCAAACCCGGTATAATCGGTCGGCTTTGCTGTGAAAAGTATCATAGCTTAATTCACTGCGCACAAACAACATAATTAAAATGCAGCAGGTAATACTTACGGCCAGGCCAAGTATATTAATTACAGTGTATTCTTTGTGGCGCAACAAGTAACGGAGGGCAATTTTTAAGTAGTTCTTTATCATGATATTGGTCATTATGTCATTTAGTGGCGCTTTTATTGGGTCATTTGTAGCGCTGTCATTGGGTTATTAAGTCATTGGGTACTCCAGTTTCCGTCCCGATAATTATCGGAATTTCGAACTTTCTAACACAATTCAACAATAAATTTCCCGAAATACAATGCCACCTTGTAACTATTTAAAAATCAACACATTGAACCACAATACAACCCGCCGGCGTGCGGTTTTATTACAAATAGTGTACGGTTTTGATACAGTTTTACCTTTCCAATTGTAATAAAAAAAATACGATTGGCTTTGAAAATCAGGCCTGTGCATAAAAACTTTTTTTTGAGAACAGCGTTTTTTCATCATCAAATGGCTAAAAAAATAAAAACAGTTGCTGTAATTGTGGCGCACCCGGATGATGAAACGTTATGGGCGGGGGGAACTATACTAAACAATCCCGACTGGCTTTGTTTTGTGATTTGCCTTAGCCACAAAAGCAATATTGAACGTGCCGCCAAATTTACCGAAGCACTAAAGGCTTTAGGCGCCCATGGTATGATGGGCGATTTGGATGACGGACCTGAACAAAAACCGTTGTCGGATAACGAAGTACAGGAAACTATCTTGCAACTGATGCCGCCTCTTCATTTTGATCTGATCATCAGCCATAGCATTAACGGCGAATATACCCGCCATCGCCGGCATGAGGAAGTTGGCCGCGCGGTAATAAAACTTTGGTGCACCGGCAGGCTAACCGCCGACCAACTTTGGGCCTTTGCCTACGAAGACGGGCACAGGGCCTACCACCCCATAACAATTGAAGATGCCTCCATTTATAATTCGCTGCCACCCGATATATGGGAGAACAAATACAGCATTATTACCGATATTTACGACTTCGATAAAAACAGCTGGGAGGCCCAAACTACACCCCGTGAAGAAGCTTTTTGGGAGTTTTTAAGCCCGGCTGAAGCACAGCAATGGCTGGTGGATGGTTATATGCCAATACAGGTGGAGTAATTTAAATTTTACCGCCAAGACTTGGTTGTTAAGTTCAATCCTTCGTATTAGATGCAATTTTTTATGTTGATTCTTGATTCCAATATCTTGACTCTTCCACCCCTTTTACTACATTTACCTTATGACAGCTCAAAAATTCAGCGGACAAGTAGCTATTATAACCGGTGCCGGCCAGGGTATTGGCTTTGAAATTGCCCGGCAAATGGCCCAAAACGGTGCATCTATATTGATTAATGATATTAACGACCATCTGGTTACGCAGGCAGCAGCAACCATAACAGCGGAAGGCGGAATTTGCCACCCCCTTGCCGGTGATGCCGCCGATATCAGTTTTATTCAGCAAATGGTGGATGCCGCAGTGGATCGCTATGGGAAATTAACCATTGCCATAGCCAACGCAGGTATCACGCTGTTTGGCGATTTTTTGGATTATCCGGCTGCATCACTGCAAAGCGTGATTAACTTAAACTTACAGGGCAGTTTCTTTTTGGCTCAGCGCACGGCAAATCAAATTATTAAACAACAAAGCGGGGGGAGGATATTGTTTATGTCGTCGGTTACGGGGCACCAGGCGCATAAGAATTTGGCCGCGTATGGGATGACGAAAGCTGCGCTCGAGATGCTGGCTAAAAACCTGGTGGTTGAACTATCGCCCTTTCAAATTACCGTAAATACCGTAGCCCCCGGCGCCACCCTTACCGAACGGACGCTGGAAGATGCAGATTATAAAAGTACCTGGTCGCGTATTACGCCGATGGGACGGCCGGCCACTGTTGAAGATGTGGCGGCAGCCGTACTTTTTCTGATTTCGCCCGAAGCAGGGCATATTACGGGGCAAAACCTGGTGGTTGACGGAGGCTGGACGGCTGTTAGCACGTCGCCGTATTGATTATTTGAACTTTCCGGAATCTTGTCCGCTGCGTCTAAGTCTAAGCTTAGTCAATCTTCTTGCAATTAAATGTTTATAAAAACGGGCATCTTTCATTGTACGACCCCGAATTGGGGTTGCATTTGTCGCTCATATTTAGGCTATAAACATTCGAATCCTTCGGGATCGCTTCATACCGTAGTTCGGAGTTTTGCACGATATATGCAAGAGTAGATTTCATCTGGCATGCCCCTTAAATAGGCAATGATTTTTATTATCTATTTATTCTATAGAATTTGTAGTATTTATAATAATTTCTATATTTGTAGCGTAGTAACTGACCTTACTTATTTATGGTATATCCGCAGGTGCCTATTGGGAGGTCCGGACAATATTATCCGATGGGTGGTTCGATTCCGCCCTCTGCAACTCTCTTCTCTTAGGTTTATAATTGGTTAGATAGCGTTCCTGCCCATCAGGAGCGCTTCTTGTTTTGTGCCTTAATTCAGCATAACCGCTGTCCGGCTGTATTTTCGTCGATAATCCTGCGGCGTTAAGCCGGTAAGTTTTTTAAACACCTCGCGAAAGGTTTTTATATCGTTATACCCGGCATCGTACATCAGCAGGTTAATATTTTGCGAGCCTTTTTCCAGCGCTTTTTTTGCGGCTTCAATTTTTACGCGCTGTAAATATTCAAAGGGAGTGTTTTGGGTAGCCTTTTTAAAGCGGCGTATAAAATTGCGTTTGCTCATATTGGTATGCCCTGCTATTTCATCCATATTTATAGGCAGGTGATGGTTTTGTTCGATATAGGTTTGGGCCTTTAATATATCGTCGTCGTGATGTTGCCGCTGCCCTTTAAATACTGCAAAATGCGATTGGCTTACCCTGTCCATATCCAGCGAGAACATTTTGCTGGCCCAAACGCCTACCTCTTTGCCGCAAAACTTATCAATTAAATACAAAATAAGGTTTAACGACGAAAAAGCACCACCGCTGGTATAAATACCCTCCTGGTCGGTTATTACCATATCCGACAGAAAATTAACGTCGGGATAACGGCGTTTAATGTCTTCCATATCGTTCCAGTGCGCTGTGCACGAACGGCCCGGCAGTAAACCAGCCTGAGCCAAAAAATAAATGCCCGAACACAAACTGGCCACCTCTGCACCGCCCTGGTATAACAATTTTATCCGGCTGATGGTGTCCTGATGCTTTTTTAGCATCTCGTCCCTGTCACCGTAAAAGGCGGGCACAATAATCAGGTCGGGCTTGGATATAGTTGAAAATTGCCGGTACTTCACTTGTGCACCACCCGGAAGCACATCGTTTATGGGTTTTTCGCCGGCCAGCACCAGCTCAAAAGGCAAGGGATTGCCCGTGTGCTGAAAAAACCTATTGGTGTGTATAAACATGTCCATCGCACCGGTAACGGTGGATAGCGTTGCGTCTTCGTGAACTATTAAAGCTATTTGCTTCATACGGAGTTGGTTTGTAAACCAAATCTATGAAATTGTTCGATAAGTTGGGAGAGTGGTTGATTAAGTTGAATAGGTTTATTAGGTTGGATTGGATTTTGCGTTAGCGATAGAAGCGGATACCGGCCAACGCGGCTACGGCCGGTGCAGTATGAGCGTATAGCGCGGGCCAAAGGCAACGCCCCAGTTTTCATTGGGTATAGCGGAGCGATATCATAATTTAAAGACAAAACTTTTTAAAATATCAAAACGCTATTCCTCATTATAGCCAAAACATTAAACAAGACGATCTAAAAATTCATTAAAGCTTTTAGTAAGCAGTTCCAGATACTCCTTTTCATTATTCCCTTCGTAATGATCATCATTACAATAGTAGACGTAGTTGTAATCCTTAGCGCGTGTTGAAATGCAAAAGAAATTTCCGCCATCGTCTGTAGCAAATGGAACAATCCCGGCGGGTAAATAGTTTTCGATTATTGCGAGGTCTTTATAAGTTGATTCCAGCGAAACGAATCCCTTGTGCTTTATTGACATAAAACAATTAATATGTGTAGTCTCTTTTTCAGACCAGGAATATTTGCCTTTTCAGGATAGCCTCCATTATATTTTAGAAAATGTTCTTTAAAATCACCAGGAAATTTAATTTTCAGATTACTTTCAACTTGCAAGAAATCTTCACGTAGAATTGGTTTACTGGTTTCTAAAAAAGTCATAAAAAAGAAGAAGGTTGTTAAGCGGTTGTATTAAAAGTAAAAAACAAAGATTAACGCTAAATTATGTTTTGTCTTTTCAAATCTTAGTGTACTTAGTGAAAACCTTAGTGCCCTTTGTGTTAAAATATCAACCACAATGAGCACTAAAGTTATCGGCGCGAACACTAAAGCGAATTTAATTTTGTTTTATTTTGTGGTTGTTAATTTTGAACAAACTCTTGTGTTATTCAATGAAAATATGGGCGTTGCCTTTGGCCCGCGCTATACGCTCATACGCCTGCAGGCCTTACGCGCGCCGGCCGGTATCCGCTACTATCGCTAACGCAAAAAAAACACCACATCCACTACTTAATCAACCTAATCAACACCAACTTAACTCAAGGCCACCCGGGCATATTCACGGCATATTTTTACTTCCTTAACAGCGTCCGATCCGGCGGGGATGTCATATTCCATCTCGATAGTCGCTGGCCATCTGTATTTTTCTTGTTTCATCAGTTGCAGCACCTCTTTTATCGGGGTATCACCTTGTCCCCATGGCTTGTTGGGGCCGTTGTTAAACTTCCTGTCTTTTAGGTGCATGCTCAATATCCTCCGGTGGTTTTTCTTGATAAAATCAATCGGGCTCGAGCTGGTACCGGCTACATAATGACCAATATCAAGGTTAATACCATTATGTTCTGATTGATCCAACGCTAAATCCCATAAAGTTGGCGTAGCCTGTGTATGGGCATGGTAGCCTACCATCATGTTGGCTTTTTCGGCCAAATCGCCAAGTCGTTGTGTTTGCAGTGCGTCAGGCAGCTCAACGGTAACGTGGCTGCAGCCCAGGGCTTTGCCGGCTTCAAAAGCGTAAGTAATTTCGGCATCGCTGTTTTTTGTGCCAAGGGCATTTGGTTTCCATGCATAAATGGATATGCCTGCATTGTCAAACATGTCGTGTATTTCTATAAACTTATTCATGACTACGGTAGTGCGCCAATCGGCAAGCCTCGCTGCATAGTCAGGTTCTTTATCGCGCGGCGGTGCGCCTGCGTAAGCTTCGGCGGCATCGCCCATCAGTTCAATGGTGTTGATGTTACAGTCAATACAATATTTTAAAATGTCTTCAATTGTGCTGGGCATGCTCCTGAATGAGTAGGTGATAACGCCAATTTGCACACCATTTATTTTTGAATTGGGCTTACGGGGGGCCAAAACTGAATTTGCAAAAGCGCCTTTTGAAGCCAAAGCCATGCCTGCAACAGCAAACATGCCTGCGCCAATAAATTGACGTCTTGAAACGTGTTTCTTTTCCATAATGAATAATATAACTTTAGGTTATTACTAATTGGTTAGTTAGAATTGGTAATCAAATGTATGCTTTTAATAATAAGCAGCAATAGGTATTTAGTAAAATTTGTGTGTCATTTGAGTATAAATTCAGCAGCGCGTTTTACAAAAAATGAATAAGATAAATAGCTATATTCTTATATTTGTATTGCAAAATATCGCAAGGTGCGGTACGGGTTCCAATGCCGTTTCCGGACAATAAATTTTCCTGTGGTGTAATGGTAACACATCAGATTCTGGCTCTGAAGATTGAGGTTCGAGCCCTTGCAGGAAAACTTTGCAAAGGGGGGAGTGAATTAAAATTCACTCCCCCTTTTTTCAAAATTATCATTTCATAAATTATTTCTCATCTTTATATAATGAAACGCATTCTCGTCCTCCTGCTGTGTTTAGCGATATTTGAAACTGCCAACGCCCAAACCTGGGCCGATACGGTAACCATCATCACCAAATTATTTAACCGTTACCAGCCCGATAAAGCGGGTTGTCAATTATCTATTAGTCGTAACGGCCAAATTGTTTTCTCGAAAGCCTGGGGCCTGGCCGATTTGGAGCATAACGTGCCCTATACCACCGAAACTGTTACCGAAGCAGGTTCAATAACCAAGCAATTTACCGCGGCGGCTATATTGCTACTGGAGCAACAAGGAAAACTATCATTAAATGATGATGTGCGGAAATATATTCCGGAATTACCGGATTATGGCACAACCATTAAACTAAGTCATCTTTTACACCACACCAGTGGCCTGCGCGAATGGAGCAGCCTGGAAGCCATTACCGGGTGGCCCCGTACATTTAAAGCGTATAATAACCAGGATGTGCTGGCCACGCTTTGCCGGCAAAAACGGCTAAACAATATACCGGGTGCCGAATACATTTACAGCAACTCTAATTACTTGTTGCTGGGTTTAATTGTTGAACGGTTAACCGGAATGACGCTGCCCGAGTTTACAAAAGAAAATATTTTTAAACCAGCCGGTATGACGCATACCCAATGGCGCGACAACTTTAAAAAAGTGGTCCCCAACCGTGGTATAGCCTATATTAAAAAAGGCGACCGCTATGAAATAAACATGCCTAACGAAAATGTTTATGGCCCGGGTGCGCTGCTAACAACCGCCGACGATTTGATACGCTGGACAAACTATTTTTTAAGCAACAAACTGGGCAATCCCGGATTGAAGGATAAGCAATTAGCCCTTGAACCTATAGTAGGCGGCGCTGAGCCTAATTATGCAGCAGGGTTGTTTATCGGTAAATTCAGGGGGTTGGATGTTATTTCGCATACGGGGCAAACTGCGGGCTACCTGGGTGCTGTTGAAACCTTGCCTGCTTTACACTTAACGGTTGCCTGGTTAAGCAATACCATGGAGTTTAGAGATAGTTTATTTGTTGGGATAGACGCAATTGATAACTTATTCATCAAAAATGGAGGGGCCGCACCGGCCCCAAAAATTAGAAGCACAACGTTGGTGCCCGTAACAGACGCAAAAAAATATGCCGGATGGTATCGCTCAGCCAAAACCAACAAGGGTACAGCAATTGTTTTACAGCACGATACCTTGTTGATAGGGAGTACGCCGCTAATACCTGTTGGTGAAAAAGATTTCAGGTATGGTGAATCGAATATGAAATTTAATGCTGCCGTAGGATTTATAATAACTACCTCTGATAAAGAAAAGACCGTTTTTACAAAAGAAACTAAAGCCCCAATATCGGCTGCTTATTTAAAATCGTTTACCGGCACTTATTATTCAAAAGAAACGGAAAGCAGTTTTAAAATTATAGTTAAAGATGGCAAGTTGATGCTGGACGAGAATTACCTGAAAGATGTGGCATTGTCGCCGATGTATAAAAACAGTTTTAATACTTCGCTTGTATTAGATACCGAACTTTGGCCGGTAGATATGAATATCCTTTTTGAGCTGGATAATAAAGGTGTTGTAAAAGGATGCAGCGTATCGATGAGCAACGCCAGGGGGATGCAGTTTGTGAAATCTATTTAAACAAAAATTCTATAATGGATAGCGTGGATATCAAATAAAGAATAGTTTTTAGCGTCTCCTCGATGTCTGCGGTTAATTTCACCCACAGAAAACGTAAAAGAGCCAATTTTTTACGTATTTACGCAACCACCGGCAGGCTAAAGTAAAATGTGCTGCCGGAACCAATTTCGCTTTCTACCCAAATTTTACCTTTGTGGCGATTAATAATTTCTGCGCTTAAATACAGGCCGATGCCAAAGCCTGAGATATGGCGGGTATGGTTATTTTCGACCCTGTAATAACGTTCAAATAATTTTTCTTTGTCTTCCGGTTTAATGCCTATACCTTCATCATTGATGCTAACCAGCGCATCATTACCAACAACACCGCAGGTTATCTCTACCATTTTCCCCTTTGGCGAATATTTAATAGCATTGCTGAGTAAATTATTTATTACCGACCCAATTTTATCCCGGTCGGCATTAACAATAACCATGTCGCCCGGCTCAAAATTAATCACGTGGTTGGTTACCGTAAACTCTATTTCGCGTATCGTTTCCTCTACCAGTTCAACCAGGTTAAACGGATGCTTATTAATCATGATTTTGCCCGATTCCAGCCTCGAAACATTTAAAAATCCGTTGATCATATTACTCATCTTGCGCACCTGGACGTATGCCTTATCAAGCGCGCCGGGCACAAAAGCATCATCGCTGTTTTTTAGTCGGGTATTTAAAACCTGTACAATAGCGGTGATGCTCGTAAGCGGCGTTTTCAACTCATGGCTCACCATGCCGATAAAGTCGTTCTTCCTTATTTCGTCCTGTTTACGGGCAGTAATATCCACACACGAGCTGATATAACCGGCAAACGACCCGTCGGTGTTAAAACGGGGCGGCCCCGAAGCCATCAGCCAGCGATAGATACCGTCTTTGCTTAATACCCTAAATTCGCCGCTAAACGGCACCTTCTCTTTAAATGCCGATAAATAAATATTAACAAACTGGTCTCTGTCATCAGTATGTATAAGATCGGCCCAACCAAATTTTAGCAAATCATTTAATGGCCTGCCGGTTAGGTCGGTCCAGGCTTTGTTAAAATAGATGGCGTTACTTGTTTCATCACTGACAGCAATCATAATGTCCGAACTTTCAGCCATCACACGGAACCGACTCTCACTTTCGTGCAATTTAATTAACGACTCGTATAAATCTTGCTGTGTTGTTAAAAGATCTTCGTTACTTACCCTTAATTCTTCGTTACTGGCGGCCAACTCTTCGTTTATCGAACTTATCTCGTCGTTTAATGCTTGCTGTTCGGCGTAGCTTTCCTGTAATTTACGCAGAGATAAAACCTTTTCGGTGGTTTCCATGCAAATCACCAATACTCCGCCAATATCGCCGTTTTCAGTATAGATAGGGCTGTACGAAAAATCAAAATAGCAATCTTCCAAATGTCCGTTCCTGTCAAGCGGCACCATAAAATCGGGGAAACCAAAAGTTTCGCCGCTCATTACAGCCTTAAACATCGGGCCTATGGTTTCCCATATTTCCGCATAAGTATCACGGGCACTGCCGCCCATAGCCTGGGGATGTTTAGTTGCGCCGTTTATAGGCCTGAACGAATCATTGTATAATTGAATGTATTCCCTGCCCCAGCAAATAAGCACCGGATACCTGATAGTTAGCATCATACTAACCGTTTGTTTTAAGGTAGCAGGCCAGAAAACGGGGTCGCCCAAAGCTGTTGTCGCCCAATCCAGCGAACGGATCAGCTCTCCCATTGCGCCACCGCCCTGTAAAAAAGCGGGCAATGATATATTTAAATTGTTTTCCGATGGCATGA
>Ga0206947_1008_pt1 | contig 71798 bp, 53 predicted proteins | sample Alteio_BWOrgHeat_3_FD_153239 | JGI IMG/M metagenome (GOLD analysis project Ga0206947, IMG submission 153239) | Enriched cells from forest soil in Barre Woods Harvard Forest LTER site, Petersham, Massachusetts, United States -... | ecosystem: Environmental > Terrestrial > Soil > Temperate forest > O...
CGCAAAGATCACAGTGGAATCGCAAAGTTCGCAGAGAAAATAAGAATGATCGGCAGCATTGAAACAATTAACCTTTTGCAATTCAAAACTCAGTGCCCCCTGTGCATTTTCTGTTTCTTTGTGGTAAACTTTAAAAAATATGCTGCGGTTAGTTGTTAAGTTGATAAAGTGGGAGCTGCCCGATGTGGCAACTTTCTTTCTTGCAGATATATCAGGCAAAAAAATTCATTATAAAGCGGGGCAATTTATTACACTGGTGTTTAAGCATCACCATGATGAGATTCGCCGGTCGTATTCGTTAAGTTCATCACCTGATGAGGATTTATTATCCATTACCGTAAAGCGTATTGCTAACGGCGAAATATCGCGCTTCCTGTTGAATAAAGTAAAGCCCGGCGATATTTTAGAAGCCGTTGAACCTGCCGGCAGGTTTACCATAGGCGGGGAAGGCGAAAAGGATTTTTTTTTGTTTGCTGCCGGCAGCGGCATAGTACCTGTTTTTTCGCAGCTTAAATATGCGTTAAAAGTTGGCGGGAATAGCCGGTTTATCCTGATTTACAGCAATCAGGATGAGCGCTCGGTTTTGTTCAGGTATGAACTGGATGAGTTGGCTCAGAAACATCCCGAAAGGTTAAAAATTATTCATTTGCTTAGCAGCGAGGCCATCAGGCTCAATAATTTAAGTGCCGAAAAACTGGTGCGTCAAAATCTAACGGGTGAATTAAGCGGCGCCGAATTTTACACCTGCGGGCCATTTGCCTATATGCGCATGATACGGCTTACACTGTTGTTTATGGGTGTTGAACCGGGCCAAATCCGTAAAGAGAACTTTGTACTGGAAACGGTCCCGGTGGCTGATACTGTCATTAATTTTCCGCCAAGGCAAATACAGATACATTTTAACAATGAAATATATGACATTGTTGTTGGTGAGAATCAGTCTATCCTGCAAGCGGCCCTGCAAAATAATATACAGCTACCGTATAGCTGCCGGGTTGGCGATTGCTCTACCTGTGCCCTGTTATGTAAAAGGGGCAAGGTGCAAATGATTAAAAATGATGTACTAACCGATGCTGATTTAGCGGAAGGCTGGGTATTAACCTGTACAGGGTATGCCGCATCGGATGATGTGGTGATTGGGTAGCAGCCTCTGTATGTGCTTTCGAACACCGTGAGAAATTTTTTGCTCCATACTATAAACGCCATGCATCGCGCACTATGCATAGCGCAGAAGGATATTTGTAAAGGTTTCTCACTGCGTTTATAATGACATTTTTTATAATTAACCAACACTAATACGCCAATACCACTCCGCCCACTATTTCAAATCCATTCCTGAATACCCCATTCAACCGGGTTTTATCCTGCTGGCCCGAGGTTAGGTAAAGCATGTCGTTACCATTGCCGGTTTGCCAGTTAAAATAATTATACCCGGCGCTTACGGCTATGTTGCGGGTTAGGTTATAAACTAACCGCGCATTGCCGTTAATGCCATAGCCCTTTGCATCGTGACTGTAGCTTACCGGGTGCTGAAAAGTTGTGATCAGGTTCCAATCGCCCTGGGCGCTATAGTTTACCTGGTTGTAGGTAACATCGGCTGTTAGTTTTAATGCCCGCCAAATTTTTAACGAGGAGTGCACTTTGATGAAAGGACCATTCCAGTGAGCTTCATACGTGCTGTTTAAGTCGGGAAATTGCCCGGAAAGATCGACAAGGTACAAGTATTGGGCGCTGTTGCCATAGCCGACAAAAGGAATAAGACTGAATAGTCTGTTATTAAATAGCATATATCCGGCTCCTGCGCTCCATGCGGTGATATTGCCCTTATTGTCGCTAAAGTTTCCAGTGTAAACGGGTTGGGTGCGATTATCAGCGTTATAGTCCATATCATTAACCGTGCCCGAGCGGATATTCTGACGACTATAAGCTGCAAATAGGGTAATATTTCGCCAAAAATTCCATTGAAGTGCGGCCGAATAATCCTCGCCACTAACATTTTTCCATTTCAATTCAGAAAGTACGTTGGGATTTTGACCATTCGTATTTCCCGCTATCGACCAGTGAAAATCTTCCCGCTGGTAGCCGGTTGAAAAGGAAAGCTGTAATTTTTGGTCGATATGCTGGGCATTGCCTGTTTGTATGGCACAAATAATTGTTAAAAACAGGGCGAGTCCTTTTATCATTTTATTCATCTATAAAATATTTTCAGCTAAACGGCCAGGGCAATTTACTTTGGCTAAAGCCCTTATCCTTTTTGTTGGCCGGCCCAAAGCTCAATCAATCCAACTCATTCAAACTAATCAACTTAATTAGCTTTATAAACCCGTACATAATCTACATACATACTTTCGGGAAATTTGCTGTTATCAATTGCTGGTCCGGGGAAAGTTCCACCAACTGCCAGGTTTAAAATAAGAAAAAACGGCAGGTGAAAGGCATCGGTACCATTAACATTCTCGTGTATGTCGCCGGTTAAATATAACTCATTATCCACATACCAGCGAATGCTGCCGGTATCCCATTCAACGGCATACACATGATAAGATTCGGCCGTGGTAGTGGTGTTTGCGCCCCAGGAAACATGGCCGCCATTATTCCAGTGCATGGTACCATAAATAATATTGTCGCCGTTTACATGCTCCATAATGTCAATTTCGCCGCACGTTGGCCAATTTACGGTATTCACATTTGCGCCCATCATCCAAAAAGCCGGCCATATTCCTGCGCCCATCGGCATTTTGATACGGGCCTCAATGCGGCCATATAGGGGCGACAACTTATTGAAGGTGGTTATTTTGCCAGAGGTGTAAGGCTGTCCGCCGAAACTATCTTTTTTTGCTGTTATTACCAGGCTGCCATCGCTTACGCTAACGTTCGATGGCAAGTAGTACTCTTTTTCGTTATTTACACCGGCGTTCCGGTTATCGAATGTCCATTTTGTGGTGTCAACACTGTTGCCGTCAAACTCATCGGCCCAAACCAGGCTATAAGTAACCGGCGGTATTGGTACAACAGGAGGAAGAACTGAGGCAGGCGGGGCTACCGCCTTTTTGCAGGAAGCAAAAAAGGCAGCAAAAGCCAGCATCAAAAAAAGGACGCTTAAGCCATTATACAGCTGTTTTCTCAAAATAAACAATAAGGATAACATTATAAGTATTGAGTCTAAAAATCTTAAGTTCTAAGTAAAGAAACGCCCAAATGACGACTTTTGACTTCCGGCTAAAGACTTTTGACTTGACACTAATTCGCCTTATACACCCTCACATAATCAACATACATGCTTGCAGGCAGCTTTCCTAAATCAACCGTTTGGCCGGGGAAATCACCCGCCACAGCCAAATTTAAAATGATAAAAAATGGTTTGTGGAATGCATCTGTACTGTTTACATTATTGGCAATATTGCCTGTAGCGAATAAGGTATCATCAACATACCAGTTAATGGAATTTGCATCCCAATCAACCCTATAAATATGATAGGCGCTGGGCGATGAAGACAAGCTGAGGCCATATTGTGTATGATTGCCGCCCGAACTCCAGTGCATGGTGCCATAAATTAAACTGTCGGCATTTACATGCTCCATAATATCAATCTCGCCGCAGCTGGGCCAGTTTACACCGCTGTTAATATCGGCGCCCAGCATCCAAAAGGCAGGCCATAAACCGGCACCCATGGGCAATTTAATGCGCGCTTCAATACGGCCATAAGTGGCGTTTATCTTTTTTGACGTATTCATCCTCGCCGAAGTATACGGATAACCGGCTGTTGCCTCGGCTTTGGCGGTTATTACTAAATTGCCATTGGCAACAGTGGCGTTTTCGGCTTTGTAATATTCTTTTTCGTTGTTATAGGCGCTGCCGGTTTCAAAATTCCAGTTAGCAGTATCAACAGCGGTACCATTAAACTCATCCGACCAGACCAAAGAGTAAGTAGTGGGCGTAGTTGGTAATGTATCCAACGGCGGCGGAATGATAATTGTGTTCCCATTATCATTGGCCGGCGATTTTTTGCAGGCAGCCACAAGTAATACAAGCGCCAGTACAATACCGGCGCTTGTTATCAGGTTAAAATGGTTTTTTCTCATAACAAATTGGTTACTAATGTAACTAATTTTTGTTGATTAAGTTTATTGAGTTGATTAGGTTGGATTAAGTTGATTGAGTTGGCTTGTCGTTCAACTTAATCCACCACTCACTTAATCTAACTCAATCAACCACTCATCTAATCAACCCCGCCTCATTTATTAACCCCAAATGACTCCCATCCCGATGCCGTGGCGCGGTTACAAGTCATTGGTTGTGTACCGTTCTCGCTGGATACAAATTTGCCGTTATTGCCCTGCAGGGTTATCGTGCCATCGGCATTGGTACCCCAGGTAAAGGTTTCCCATGCACCAACGGTTGTGCGGTTACAGGTTATGGCCTGCGTGCCGTTTTCGCTGGATACATATTTACCCATGCTTTGCAGGGCAACCTTGCCGCCGCCTTCGTCAACTACTAAAAACTGTTCCCATGTTGATGCTGTAGGGCGGTTACAGTTCATGGCTTGGGTGCCATTTTCGCCGCTCACATAATCGTTGTTAAAACCTTTTAAGGTGATGGTTTGGCCAATTGGCGGCCCGCTTGTGGTTACTGCTTTGTAAACGCGCACATAATCAACATACATATTTGCCGGCAGCGCGCCCGTATTTACAGTTTGCCCCGGAAAATCGCCGGCAACGGCCATATTCAGGATAATATAAAACGGATTTTGAAATGCGCCGGTATTATTAATATTGTTTGCAATGTTTGCTGTGGCATATAAAGTATTATCAACCCACCAGGTTATAGATTGGTTATCCCATTGAACGGCATACAGGTGGTAAGCGTTGGCATTGGTGCTGGTAGTACCTCCGTATTGCGTTGCGCCGTTATTGTACCAGTGGATAGTTCCATAAATGGTGTTGCTGGTATTTATTTGTTCCAAAATATCAATTTCGCCGCATTGGGGCCAGCCAACTGACCCAATATTGGTGCCCAGCATCCAGAATGCGGGCCACGAACCTTGAAATTGGGGCACCTTGATACTCGCCTCGATCCGGCCGTATTGGGCCGAAAACTTTCCTGAGGTTTCCAGCTTGCCCGAAGTATATGGCTGCCCGCCAACACTCTGATTTTTTGCAGTAATAACCAAATTGCCACCGGTTACGGCAACATTGGCCGACTGGTAGTATTCTTTTTCGTTGTTTACGCCTGGGTTGCCATTGTCGATGTTCCATTTACTGCCATCAACACTGGTGCCGTTAAACTCATCCGACCAAACGAGTTGATAGGTGACCGCCCTCGGTTCGGTAGTTTGCGATTGCTCCGTTGCAACGGCAGCAGTTTCGGGACCTTTTAACGGACTGCTGACATCCTTTTTGCAGGAAGCAACCGTGCTTACCAGTGCCAGTACTATACCGGCCCCGGTTAAAAAGTTGAAGAGTTGTTTTTTCATAATTTATTGGTTTTTAGAATAGAGATGCAAGAAACAAGAGCAAGAAAACGGTTTCGTCTTTCCGGACTTTACTGACTTTTCCGTCCCGATAATTATCGGGATTACGGACTCTTTTATTTATTAACCCCAAACGATTCCCATCCTGATGCTGTAGCACGTGTACACGTCATTGCTTGTGTGCCATTTTCGCTGCTCACAAATTTGGCGTTGTTGCCTTGCAGGGTAATGGTACCATCGGCGTTTACGCCCCAGGTAAATTCCTCCCAGGCGCCATAAGTGGCGCGATTGCAGGTGATGGCCATGGTACCGTTTTCGCTGGATACATATTTGCCCATACTTTGCAGGGCCACTTTGCCGCCGCCTGCGTCAACTACTAAAAATTGCTCCCAGGTGCCTGGTGTGGTGCGGGTGCAAGTCATGGCAGTGGTGCCGTTTTCGCCGCTTACGTACAAATTGTTAAAGCCTTTAAGCGTAATAGTTTGGCCAATTGGCGGGCCTGATGATCCGCTTGATTGTGTTCCGCTCCATTTAAATGTAGCTGCGGCACCGGCAGGCAAAGTATAGGTAAATGACTCGGCGCCCCATTTAATTTTAAATGTTTGGCTTGATGTTGCCGTATTTAGCGCCACTACTACCTTGCTGCCATCGGGGTTTTTAAAGGCAACATCCTGAATACTGGCCGAGAAAGTGTTGGATGATATGCGCACCGCACCGGCTTTTACAAATTCGGAAGCATGTGCTACGGTATAGTAGGCCGTGTTTTTGGTATAGCTGGTGCCCGATATGGTTACCGCACCCAAACAGGTTGTACACCCACCGGCAGTATGCGGATTATAGTTAGGATCGGCAGCCAGGTTCCACTCTAATACTACCCGGCTCCAGTTACGCGGTGCACCGATGATCAGGTTATTCATGTGCCACGAAAAATCGCCCGCAAAATTGCCCGGGCCCCCAATAAACTGCTCGGTAAAGTAAACGTTTTTATTGGGGTAGGCATTATGCACAGTAGTTAACGCACTGATATCGCCGGCATACAAGTGAAAGGCCGAACCATCCACATACGGATTGGCACTGGCGTCGGCCAATACGGTTTCCGGGTAATCCGGGCGATCACAGTTATGGTCATAGGCTATAATTTTGGTGGTGATACCATTGGCAGCAAACGTTGGACCGAGATTGTTTTTAATAAAATTGGTTTCCTCGTTGGGCTGCATGGTCATCGCCGGGTTGTTATTGGCATTCAACGGCTCGTTTTGCGGGGTAACGGCATAAATGGTAATGCCCTGCGCCGCCATGGCTTGTATATATTTTACAAAGTAGCGGGCATAAGCATCATAATATGCCGGATTTAAATTGCCGCCAGTAAAGCCGCCGTTGCCGGTGGTGCTTTGTTTCATCCATACAGGTGCGGTCCAGGGGGTGGCCAATATTTTAATAGATGGATTGATAGCGATTATCTTTTTTAAAACTGGCACCAGGTCCGTCATTTCTTTGCTGATACTAAAACTGGTTAGGCTGTTGTCGGTGCCCGATGCGATATCATCATAAGTAAAATCAGATGCGCTCATATCAGACGCACCAATGGTAATACGGACAAAGGCCGAACCCACATGGCCCGAGGCTGTAGAAAAAATATCGGTTAAAAAAGCGCTTTGATTAGCGCCCAGCCCGTTAATTAACGAAGCGCTGCCTCCGGTTAGTGCATAGCCAAAACCATCAATAGTTTGGTAGGTAGTGTTTTCGTCGACAGTAACGGTGGTAGCATTGGTGCCGGCATCGGCGGCGAAGTTTACGTTTGTTTGTGCTGCCAGCAATTTGCTTTTGTCTGATGTGGTTTCCCAAACATTTACGGTTTCGTTAGCGGCACGCGCAATGGTGCCGTTTACTACAGTGGCAATTAGCGCCGGCTGCGGTTTAGAGATGTCCGTTTTACACGAACAATACAGCAGGGCCAGCATTATTACAAATGCGGATAGTGCTTTTTTAGGATAATTTGTCTTCATAAAAATTTAGCTTATAATTTGATTTTTGTTGGTTTAGATATAATCAGGGTTAAATAGTATGCCTCAAACAATGCCTTATGTAGCATTGCCGGCATTAACCATAGCTTAAACAAGCGTGCTGTAAATTTAACCGGAAGTAAATAAACAGCATGAGGCAATTTTAAGTATCAGGTAAACGTTGTTTGTAACTGGTAAAACAAATTTAACACAATAAATAATACAAAAACAAATAAAATAAATTATAAATTGCTGATTAACAATAAATTACAAGCATTTTAATACGCTTTAAGCACAAGCTGTTTAAGCTAAAAAATGCGCTGTAGGTAAGTAGTAAATGTTTTGGCGCAAGCCGGCCCATATTGCTGATACGCTTTGGCCGCATTTAATTATTAGTTATTTTTGGCAAGTTGTTTTAACGGATAGCCCGGCTGTATCAAAATAGGGCGTGTTGTATAAAACGCAGAATAGAATATGATTGAATTTTTGCCCCGGCCAAAACTTTACATGGCGGCCCGAAACGGAATCTGGTGTAAATAAAAACCCCCTCACACTCGCTGTTTGGGGGCTTTAACCTAAACCTTATCACAATGCACACAAGAGTGTGTGCTATGAGGTGCAAAGCTACGTATAGGATGTTAGCCCGGCAATGCCTGTATTGGCAAAAAATTGGTTTTTTTTGCCACATTGTTAATAAATATGCAATTTTGATGCATTAACGGCAGTTTTTTAATATTGTGGTTGAATAGTACTTCCTTTCAAACTTTCCTACCCCTCCACTACCAATCTGCTCCATCCTTTATCGCCCGCATTCTTTATTTCTTTCTTCCTGCTTTCCATTACCTTTTTTATACGCGAGCTATATGCCCAGCAAGTGCTTTGGCGGATAGATAATATTTCGGATAGCTTGTGCGATGATATTTTTCCCTTGGTACTGTACATTAAAAATATCATATAAAAAGCTTTATTGATAGGGATCCGCGTGTTTTGCAGAATGGTATAGGCTATTACCGACTCTTCGTAACCACATTTGGAACAGCGGCGACTATAAGGGAAATGCCCATGACCATAATGATCATTTACACATTTGCGGCAAGCGTAGCCCTTTTCCCATTTCAGCTCGGCCAGAAATTTAAAACAGGTTTCGTTATCCGGATATATCCGGCTAAACTCCTCAAAATCAACTTCGGCCGACATTACCCGATCATGTGTAACCCTTTCGATATCATGATGCAGGCTGGTGTTGTCATTTTCCAGCAATACATTCATCCGTGAAATCTCTTCGGTTTGCTGCTTTAACAATATATTAACCGTCGTTAGCTGCTCGTTTTGTTCGGCAACCAATACCGTTTTTTCTTCCAGTTCGCGGGTGCGTTCTTTTACTAATGCCTCCAGATTTCGGTTAAGTGCGTCTTTTAACTCCTCGTTTAACCTTAGTTGATTGATTATCCGCAACTGTGCCAACTCTTCCTTTTTCTTTAGTATCCGCACCTTATCGCCAATGGCAAACGAAATAAATACCATCTCTAAAATAAAACAGAAACTTAAGCTGTAATAATTAGCTGCCGTTACCGGAAACCACCATAAGTTAAGCGCTATTAATGCCTTTGTAATAAAGCCTGCTACCAAAAAGGTGTAGCCTATTACAAAAAAACGCGCAGCCCGGTAGCCTTTTATCAGCACATAACAGCCCGTAAAGTAAGCCAGCGAAAGCGGGATCAACTCTATTATTTTATATTGAAACCAATTTTCGTTAATGGTTAAGCAAAGCACAAAAAACAAGCCGCGAAAGGCGAGCATCCCTATTATCAATTTATTTAAACGAGGCGCATTAACTTTTACGTTTAAAAGGCTTTGGGCAAAAAGCAGCGAGAAAATACTGGCCGAAAACAGGGCAATGCCATAAGCATTATGATTCCAGATGGGGGAGCCGGGCCAGATATATTGATAGGCGATGCCGTCGGCACACATTTCGTACAAGCCAATACTTAAATTATAGGCAATGTAATACAGGTACTGTCGCTGCCTCATAGCAATAAACATCATGAGGTTATAGAGGCCGAAGACCAGAATCATCCCATAAAAAATGCCAAAGAAGAAATACTCATCCAGCGCGTAGCTTATAAACCAGTTTACCGACCGCAGCACCATAATAACATTTACGGGTTGATGCGATTTGATGCGGACATAATAATAATGAAGCCCGGTAAAATTATTGCTGATGTTAAGACTGAAGTTTTTATGGTGATAAAGCCTTGCCGTAAAAGGCTGGCTGCTGCCTAATAAGGTGGCCTGGTAATTCCCCATCTTATCGGGTGCATAAACAGTAATACTATCTATGGTTTGATCAAAAAATTCGATGATCCATCGGTTTACCGATTGCGGGTTATTGCCGATGCTGATACGGTACCACCAGGCCGAGCCGGGATTATGAGTTGCGGGCGTGGCTTCCTTGTTTGTTTTAAATTTAAATGACGGCGCTTTAACCTGGTTTAGCGTGAGGCTGCTATGTGTATCCTCGAAATAAACAACCTTATTATACCTGAAAATTTGCTGCTTTGCGGTATCATTTATATTAACGGCGATTTGTGCCCTGGTTTGGCTAACCAGGGAGCAAATCACCGTAAATACCGTGAAAAACTTTTTCAGGAATTTGATCATACACACAGGTAGTTACATAAAACAGGTTTATTAACTAAGCGCAGTATTTAAATAGGTTTATAATTGGTGCACAATGATAAACTATTTATTTTTTTATTCCTATTAAAGGTAAATTATACAGTTATTAGGTGAAAGGTGAAAACGCTAAATAACCGTCATTGCGAGGAGGAACGACGAAGCAATCTCTGAACTTTGCAGGCGACCATGCATGGTACCCAGGATAGTTCAGAGATTGCTTCGTTCCTGTAAGGGTGGTGAGTTGACAGGCGGCAATTAGGCGTAAATGTTTACGGCACCTTCAAACCCAACGCCTCAATATATCCTTTATTGGGACGGCAATTTTCAAATTTGCAGTTATTTAAAAATCCATACAGCGCTTTTTTAATTTCTTCCCTGTCGGCAGGGGCTGCTTTGCGGATGGCGGCAAAATCGGCGCGCGGCATTTCGGTGTAATCTATTATTTTATCATATCCGGCCGGCACATCAAAGGTGATGATTCCTGCAGTGTTATCCATTTTTTTGTATGGCCAGTAATGCCAGCCTATGTTGTTTTCTTCCAGGGTTTTTCTGAAACCGGCTACCCACTCATCGTTATTCTCACCGGTTTCGCCACAATAAACAGGCACATTATATTTATCCCTGAAAGTGGTGTACTGCTGTATAATTTCTTTAGTGGTGGTTTTGGTCCAGTATAAATGAAAGGTGTAAACCAATTTTGAGTCAAACGGCTGCCCGAATGCGCTGAAGTTGCCGTCCCATTGTGCGCCGCCTAAAAACATTATATGGTTTTTATCAACTGTGCGTATGGCGGCAGTTATGGCTTTATACAAAGGCTCCAATGATGGGTTAAATTCGTCTTTATTAAAATAAGTGGCTATGGGTTCGTTTAGCAAATCGTATCCCATTACAGTTGTTTCATTGGCATAGTGGGTGGCTATGCGCTGCCAAACAGCAATGGCCTGTTGTTGCATGGCCGGGCTTTTAAACAAAAAAGGATAGCCGTAACCATCGTCAATATTATCGCCGGTTTGGCCGCCAGGGGCGCAGTGCATATCCAGCAGCACGTACAGGCCTTCCTGTTTGCACCAGCCAATTACACGGTCCAATAGTTCAAAACCGCGATCGGCGTTGTTTTGGCCCATATAGTTTTCGCCGGTAAACAAGCGGTAATTAAAAGGAATACGGATAGAATTCATACCCGAAGCCTTTAAAAAATGAATGTCGGCAGCGGTAATGTAACTGTCCTGGTATTTTTTCCAAAAGGTTGTGGTTTCCTCGGGGCCTAACAATTCCAGCAATGCTTCGTTAATAAGGCGGGGCGAGTTAACGCTTTTAAATTTAAACATATAGCCTTCGGGCACCAGCCAGTTACCCAGGTTAGTGCCGCGTATGAGGAAAGGTTTTCCATCGGCGCCTATAACTTCTTTTCCCTTTACGGTGATGAATGCGCCCGTTTGCGCTTTGAGTAAAGCGGGCACCAGTAATGTTAAAAGCAGGACTTTTAAGCTAATTTTCTTCATGATGTTTTGGTTGTAATTGAAGAGCGAAGTTAAGGCGATTAGGTTGAATTTGGATGACTAAGTTTTATTGAGTGGTTATTTAGGGTTTTCCGTAATGTCATTTCGACTGAGGAGTGAAAGAGAAACTATCTCTTGAGCACAGCGAAAAATCTTATGCGCCCTACACCATGCTGATGCATAGTTCGCGTGCACTGCGTATAAGATTTCTCCGTGCGGTCGAAATGACATCCGGGCATACTTAATCCAAACTCCCGACTAAAACAACTGCTCAGGCGGAGGTGTTACACCCTTCAGGCGTAAATAAACGGTGCATTGGCCACGATGATGGGTTTGGTGCTCAAATCCTTTGGCAAAAGCAACGCCCTTTGCTACATCGAATTTTTGGATTTTTGTCATTTCCTGTAGTTGGGCATCGGTCATTCCCTGTAACGAGCTGATTACAAAATCGTAACTGTCCATTACTGCTTTGGTTGTGGCTTCCTTGGTTTGTGCAACGGTTTTTTCATTAGATGTTTGTCCCATCGGACTTGGTTTGCCGCTGCCGGTTGACCCAAAATAGTAGTTAGCGTCAGACAGGTGCAGCATTTGCCCGGCAAACGAACGCATTTCGGGCGTTGGTTTAAAGCCATAGCCATCATCGGGCATAGCATCCAGGTAGGCTTTGGTGTAGGCTTTGGCACGCTGCCATTCGGCCACCATCTGGCTTTGGGTAAACTGGGCATACGCCGAAGTGCTGACGAAAGTTATCGCCAGTACAGCAAATAAAAAGCTTAGTCGTTTCATAATTTGTGTTTTTTAGTTGAAATATTGTTGTTTATAATTGGTTAAGCTTGCTTGGGACTTTAGGAAAGGGGACTGCTAAATTATTGGTTTTTTTTATCAATTCATGATTTTTGTATTTTATCATTTGATATCAAAAAGACGAACAGCTATGGATAAACAGGACAACGCGGGCTATTTATTTTTACACGTTATAGATTGTATATTAGCGCTAATATTTGCCCAAAAAAACATGAAAAACAATCAACGCAGCAGCAGTTTAGTAAAACGCCTAAAACTTTTAGCGGCCACCTGTTTATTATTAACCACTCCGGTATTTGCGCAAAATATAAAAGTGGCAGTTGCAGCCAACCTGCAATCTGTAATAAAAGAATTAGCACAAAATTTTAAACAAAAAACCGGGATACAAATTGAGCCGATTGTAGGTTCCTCTGGCAATCTGGCCACTCAAATTCGTAACGGGGCGCCTTTTGATGTATTTTTATCAGCAGATATGAGTTTCCCAAGCAGCTTGTTTACCGAGGGATTTGCAACCCAAAAACCGGCGGTTTACGCATGGGGCAGTTTAATTATTTGCAGCAGCCATGATATTAATTTCGACAGCTGGGACAGGCTATTGTTAACCAACCAAATTAAGAAAATAGCGATAGCAAACCCCGCGATAGCGCCCTACGGCAAAGCTGCTGAAGAAGCGCTAAAAAGCAAAGGAATATTGGAACTTACCAAACCGAAAGTGGTATATGGCGAAAGTATTTCGCAGGTAAATACCTACATCACCACTGGGTCTGTTGATATCGGCTTTACCACTCAGGCTTTGGTTAAAGACGCGATGAACAAAGTTCCTTTATTTTGGAAGGCTATTGATCCTAAAATCTACTTGCCAATTGAGCAGGGAATGGTGGTTTTAAAACATGGAAAGGGTAATGCTGATGCCGAAAAGTTTTATCAGTATATATTAAGTGCTGCGGCAGGAGCGATTTTTGAAGAATATGGATATCACATTCAATAAAAGAGAAGCAAGACTTTGAGAGGCAAGAGCCAAGATAAAAAAGGAGGCTGTCACTACTTGCCCCACAACAAATATTTCTTTTTATCTTGCATCCTGATTCTTGTTTTCTTGCATCTTTCTAAAAATGGATTTCACCCCAATTTGGCTTACTCTTAAATTAGCCGGCATAACCACTTTAATACTACTGGCAGTAGGCTTGCCGGTTGCCTGGTGGCTATCAAAAGGGCGGTCGTTTTTTAAGATAATACTCGAAGCACTTATCACCATGCCACTTGTTTTGCCGCCATCTGTCTTGGGGTTTTATTTGTTGCTGGCCTTTACCCCGCAGCACGGCTTGGGCAAATGGCTGCAGCAAACTTTCGATGTGCAGTTTGTATTTTCGTTTAAGGGTCTGGTGCTGGCCTCAGTAATTTACAGTATGCCATTTATGATTGGGCCCATCAAATCGGCCCTACAGCAGTTACCGGTTTCGTTGTCGGAGGCATCTTTTAGTTTGGGCAAAACTAAATGGCAAACATTTATTTATGTGCAGTTACCCAACATCAGGCCATCGCTGCTCACAGCTATTATACTTACGTTTGCGCATACGCTTGGCGAATTTGGCGTAGTACTGATGATTGGCGGCAATATTCCCAATATTACCCGTGTAGCCTCTATCGCGGTATACGATGCGGTGGAGCAAATGGATTATTCATCGGCCAATGCATATTCGTTCATCCTGTTTTCCATTACTTTTATATTGGTGATAGCCGTTTTTGTTTTTAATAAATATCAAGCCAAAAGCCCTTTAGAATGATTAGTGTTGATATCGAAAAAAAACTAAAAGCTTACCAGGGGCAGCAAATACTAAAAGTTGCCAGGCAGTTTCCCGTTGGCAGCATTACTAAAATATACGGTCCGTCGGGCGTTGGGAAAACTACTTTTTTAAAAATTATCGCCGGTTTTATTAAACCCGAAAAGGGTGTGATTAAAACCGCCGATATTACCTGGACAGATACCGGAAAAGGAATATTCCTTCCGCCGCAGAATAGAATGACCGGCTTTGTATTTCAGGACTATGCGCTGTTCCCAAACATGACCGTACAGCAGCACATGCAATATGCAACTGATGATGCGACATGGATAACGCGTTTATTAAACATCGGCAAATTAGAAACAATGACGCAACACAAGCCCCAATACCTTTCGGGCGGGCAACAGCAGCGGCTGGCTATTTTACGCGCGCTGGCTATTAAGCCCAAACTATTGTTAATGGACGAACCGTTTTCAGCGCTTGATCCGGAAATGAAGACAGCTTTGATTTATGAATTGAAATCGATTTTTAAAGAGTTGGGGGCAACTGTTTTGATAGTGAGTCATAATCCGCAGGAGCTGGAAGGGCTGGCAAACCAGGAATTGTTGATCGCCTGAATTTCAGTGATCAACAATTGGGATTTACACTCGTATTCTATAAGGCTTTTAATAGTGTGCTTACTGATGGCCGTTTCGTATAATCCTTATCAAAATGAACATAGATTATTTTTCCGGTGCTGTCAATAATGTAAGTTGCTGGTACAGGCAGCACATGGTCGGCATTACCGTTGTTTTTTTCCAAGTCAACACCATAACCTTTTAGTTTCGAAAACAAGTCGTTATCAACTGTATAATTTACCCCGTAAGCTTTCATTATTTTATAACCCGCATCCTGAATGATGGAAAATGAGGCATGCGTTTTTTCTATCGTTTTGCCAATGTTGGCAGCGGTTTCGGGAGTAACGCCGATAACGTAAGCGCCTCTATCCGTCAACAACTGCAATGAATCCTGTAGTTGCTGAATATGTTTATTACAATAGGGGCACCATTGTCCACGGTAAAAGAATAAGACCACTGCCCTGTGCGATTTTAATAACGCTTTCAAATCAATGGTTTTGCCCGAATTATCGGTTGCAATAAACTTTGGCGCTTTTTCACCGGTTTTAAGACCGCTTTGGGCTGTAACCTGCAATGCCAAAAATATTCCAATAGTTAGCAGTAAGTATTTCCTCATTTTTCTGTCTATTAATCTTTGTATAAATAAGGAAGGGAAAACACTCCCCTTCCCGTCAAAACAAAACAACTCACATTTTACCGGCAGTGTCTTTGCCCATTTTCATTTTTTCCTTACCCATTTTCATTTTTTTCTTGTCCATCTTCTTGTCCATCTTGTTGTCCATCTTCATCTTCATTTTGTCTTTCGCCATTTTGCCGGTATCGCTTACCGAAACGGTTGGATGGTGACTAACTGATTTTGCATTTGCATTAAGTGTTAAACATGCTACAATTGCAGTTGCGATAACTGTTCCTGAAATAATCGATTTCATACTGTTCATTTTTTAGTTTGTGTGAATTTTTCGGCTTAGTCGCGGCCGGTCTGTAATCCTTACAAAATAAATGATGAAAATAAATTTAACGGATGAGTCTAAAATGATGCTGTGATGTTTCGGCGAAAATAACATTAGTTATAAAGCATACTTGATTTTTAACACGGAGATACGGAGATGGCACGGAGAGCGCAGAGAAGTAAAATATCGAATTAAACTCAGCGCTCTCCGTGATTCCTCTGTTTCTCCGTGTTAAAAATTGTTAGTTATACAGAAGGGGAATGGAATTATAGGCAAGGGTTAATGCTATTTTACGCAGCAAAATCGTTCACAGATTAATTTTTATTCAACTCTTCCTCAATCCTTTCCTGCAATATTCTTTTAAAACCGTCATCCAGTTTAATATTTGATTGCATCGAGCTTTTGAAAAGCGTTTGCACCATATCATTAATGGCATGACTTTGCTTTTTATATAAACGGCAAAACCCACACCCAAACAAATGGATACGCAACTCTATCGTTTCGCGCAAACTAAGCGAGCTTAGCGCCTTCTTTTCAATCAGGAACGTGGCCTGTTTGCAGTTGTATATAATTCTTTTTAAGTAGCCCATAGTTTACGTATTAAATCCAATTTTTTTGAAGACAGGCCCTGAGGTTAAGCTTGGCGCGATGAATAATTACCCAAAAGTTTGATGCGCTAACCTTCATTTGGGCACAAATTACATCCGTTGGCTCCTCTTCAATATGCTTCATGGTAAAAACGGCCATCCACAACGCCGGGAGTTTCTGCAGGCAACCTTTTAATATCGTTTCAAATTCTTTGGCTACCAAATGGTCATTATCGGTTATACCAAATTCTTTTGGTCCGCTTTTATTAAGCCAGTGCCCATCATCGCCAAAAAAGTCTTCTTGTTCGCGTTCGGCCGCCGTTACATCGTTACCTTTTAAACCCGAAGCCTTTTTACGGTAAACATCAACTATTTTGTTTCTGAGGATGGCGGTAAGCCACGTTCTTTCTGACGATTTACCTTCAAATGAATTAACTTTTTCGAGCGCGGCCAAAAAAGTTTCCTGCACAAGGTCTTTAGCCATTTCCTCATCGTTAATGCGAGTTATGGCAAAGGCATATAAATAATCGGCATGGGTGCTTACCCATAGGTGCGGATTTAACATATTATGGACACTAATTTTCACGAATTAGACCGAATGGACACGAATCGAATAGTTGCATTTATCCAAATTTTGTGTATTGTAAATTAATACATAGTCGTATACAAACCTATATCCTTACAAACTTTATTAAAAAAACAATCTCACTACATTTACCCGTTAGTAAAACTCCCTCCTTCCCAAAATCGTATCTATTACAAACAAACTGATACAAGTTCATTCATTTCGATTACCTCCAATAAAAAACTTTAGATTTATTGTAAGGTTTAAAACCCACTTACGACTAAGCTCAAAAATACGAACTCCATTTAATTCATATATAAAATGAAATCATCAAAAAATTTTACTGTTGCAGCGGTTTTAATAGTGACCGCGTTGGCCTCAGCTGCTTTTATCAAGCCGGGGAAAACCGCCAGGGTTAACAACAAACCTGGTTTTGCGGTAATTGAACTTTTTACCTCCGAAGGGTGTTCAAGTTGCCCTCCCGCAGATGAATTGGTCGCAAAAATTGAAACAGAAGTAAAAGACAAACCGGTTTATATCCTGGCATATCATGTTGATTATTGGAACAGCCTGGGCTGGAAAGATGTATTCAGCAGCGCCGATTTTTCGAAACGGCAGCGCGACTACGCCCGCTATTTACACCTCGGCCAGATTTATACACCGCAGATTGTGGTTAACGGAAAAACAGAATTTGTAGGGTCGGAAGAAGGCACGCTGCGTAAGGCCATAAAAAGTACGCTGCAAACAAACGCATCGGCTACGATTGCTTTGGACGTCGAAAGCATTGCTTCCAGCAAAGCGACCTTGAAATATACCACCAACACTACCGAAAAGAACCTAACGTTGCTGATTGCCGTTTTACAAAAAAATGCGCAAACCAATGTGGAGCGCGGCGAAAATGGCGGACGTAAGCTATCACATATTCAAATTGTGCGCAAATTGCAAAGCGTGCCGTTAACAACTGCGGGCGGAATAGTTACGGTTGCGCTGCCAAAGGAGTTTGATGTGAAAACCTGGGAGATCACCGGTTTTTTGCAAAACACGCAAAATGGGGAGGTTACTGCGGCCTCACATGCGACATTTTCTGAAGCGGAAAGTGTTGGGACTATGAAAAACTCAAAATAATGATGCGTTATCTTTAACTGTCCTTAACTTTACATTATTGTTGTTCAGAAAAAAATAACCACAAAGAACACAAAGATTCCACAAAGGACACAAAGAAAAGTCTATTTATTCTTAGTGTACTTTGTGTTTTTCTCTCTGTGCTCTCCGCGGTAAAATAAGCGTCAAAATAATAAACAAGTCCTTTTAAATGAAGACCATCAAAGAAAAACATTCATTGGCCATGCGCTGGACCCATTGGGTAAACTTCCCGATACTAACCGTTATGATATGGAGCGGGATGTTGATTTATTGGGCTAACGACGAATATTCTATTACGCTGTTTGGCCATACCTATTTCAGGTTTTTCCCCGATTGGTTTTATAATGAGTTAAAAATACCCAGCCGCCTGGCCGAAGGGATGGCGTTCCATTTTTTGTTTATGTGGTTTTTTACCCTTAACGGGATATTGTACATCGGTTACACTATCATCTCGGGCGAGTGGCGCGAATTGGTACCTCAACGCAATTCGTTTAAAGAAGCGTGGCTGGTGTTGCTGCACGATTTGCATATCCGCAAAAGCGCACCGCCGCAAAACAAATATAACGCCGCCCAGCGCATAGCTTATACCGCCATTATTTTTATGGGTATTGGCTCGGTTATTACCGGACTGGCCATTTATAAACCGGTACAATTTTATTATTTGACCTGGCTTTGCGGGGGATATCATTTTGCCCGCATATTGCACTTTGCCTTAACGTTGGGCTATGTGTTCTTTTTCCTGATTCACGTTTTCCAGGTTGTGTTGGCGGGGTGGAATAATTTCAGGTCGGTTATTTCGGGGTTTGAAGTGGTTAATGAACCGCCGGTGTTGGCTGGTGGCCCTATTGGGGCCATTGAAGTAGCGGGCAACGAGGTTGTTCAATTAGAACATAGTGAAGATGCGGACCCCCAAAATGTTGTTATGCAAACGGAGAGCATTTCAACTAACCAAACGCCGGTTGATACCGAAACCCCGGCCACAAATGGTGATATAACAAAACCGGCAAACAACAATAATACTGAAAACGATGAGCCAGCCCGATAAAAAAGAAAAAAAAGAACTGACGGTTGAACAAAAAATCAACAGGCGTAATTTTATATCATTCAGCACCTTTATTGTTTTAGGCGCTACCGCTTTCGAAGGCTGGCGCTGGCTCTATAAGTCGCCCGATGAAGTGCCTGGTATTACGGGTAGCGCTCATCAACCATTACGTAAAGCGTTAAATAAAACCGAGCTTTTTTTCAGACGGGTATTTAGCGACAATCACCTGGTAAAAACCTACCCAAAATCAATGGCCGCCCCACATGTGAGGGTTAACAGCAATATTGGCGGTGGCAAAAAATTTGACCCTGAGACCTGGCGTTTACAAGTAAACAAACCGGGCGCCGAGGCGCTGCAGATTAGTTTGGACGAATTAAAGACGCTGCCTAAAACCGAAATTGTTTACGATTTTAAATGTGTTGAAGGCTGGGACCAGATATCGCATTGGGGGGGTGTTAGCTTCCGCGATTTTATCAAACATTTTAAGCTGGATGAATTTACAAAAATGGAATTTGTTGGTATGGAGACCGAGGACAAGAAATATTACGTTGGCCTGGATATGCCCAGTGCTATGCACCCCCAAACCTTGCTGGCCTATGAAATGAATGATAAACCCCTGCCTATACGTAACGGCGCACCTTTAAGGCTAATTATCCCGGTTAAATACGGCATCAAAAACCTTAAGCAAATAAGCGCTATATCCTTTAGCAATACACGCCCGAAAGATTATTGGGCCGAGCAGGGTTATGATTATTATTCGGGGCTGTAGCGCTCCGTGTCTTATGTTAGCCGCTCATATTTATTTGTTACTGTAACCAATCCATTGAAATTAACGTGGATTTGTTATTGGTGTGAAGGCATCTTCCCCTATGTAAAGTTACGCTGGTTTTTATTGGTAATAACGCTATGCGCTTCTTGCGTTTCATTTCTCCGCGTTAAAACCTTATCATTTGTTAAGCCCCGCACCATTTGTTGCGGGGTTTTCGTTATTGTATTATATCTGTTACGAAATAATAGAAGCCGAAAATAAATTTAAAGTATTAGTTAATTTACCTAAATGTATTTAAATTTAGTTTTTAGTGAACTACGGCAGAATTGTCATTAAATGAGGCGTACAGGCTTAACTATTGGTATATAAGACTTTATGTGACCCCGGGGAAAAGATTATGTTAATTGAGCCTATAAATATACCAGGTAATTTTATAATAGACGCCATAGGCGAGGGCTTATTCGGTATCGACAAAAATGGTATTTGTATTTTTATCAATGCTGCCGCTGCAACTATGCTTGGTGCCGGCCGCGATTATTTTTTAGGCAAGGATATCCACAACCTTATTCATCATCAATTCGAAGGTAGCCAGCCATATCCACGTTCAGCATGCGTTATTCTTGAAACTGCAAAATCAATTAAAGGATGCAAAGTAGCCGACGAAGTTTTTTGGCGTACCGACGGAACTTCATTTCATGTTCGTTATACAGCAAACCCCATCATTGAGCGTGATATTGTAAAAGGCGCTGTTGTAACATTTAGCGATATTACCGCGCAAAAAATACGCGAGCAAGAGATTTTAACCGCAAAAACCAACCTCGAAGCTTTTATCAATGGCACACAGGATTTCATTTGGTCGGTAGATGCCGATCTGCGTATCATAACCATAAATAAGGCATTTGCTGACATAATGGAAAAGCTGGAAGAGCGCACTTTAAAACAGGGCGACTATGTGGTTTTAGATTGGGACGCTGACGACGCCAGAAAAAAATGGAAAGGTTACTATAAGCGCGCATTAAACGGCGAATCGTTTTCAATAACCGACGAGCTTTTTGATCCCATTAAATTGGCGCTAATGTACCGCGCTATATCCTTTAACCCGATGTATGACGCTGGCGGGAAAATTTGGGGGGTAGCTTGTCAGTCAAAAGATATTACCGGAGATACCTTGAATCTATTGGCATTGGAGGCGGCAAAGACCGAGTTGGACAAAATAATGGATTCGTCGCTTGATTTGATTTGTACGGTAGACCAAAAAGGTTATTTTTTAAACGTTAGCGCCGCATCCGAGGCGATATTGGGATACCGGCCCGATGAACTTATTGGTAAAAGAATGATGGATTTTGTGTACGAAGAGGATAAAGAAACAACGCTGCAAGCCGCCAACAAGATCATGTCGGGTATTAATAATACCAACGTACAAAACAGGTACGTGCGCAAGGATGGCACATTGGTTTCCCTATCCTGGTCGGCCAGGTGGGATCCAAAGGATAAGATCAGGTACGGCATAGCACGTGATACAACTGAAATGAAGAAAGCGGAAACTAAGCTCCAAATGAGTGAACGTCGCTTTAAATCGCTGGTGCAGGAGGGGGCCGATTTAATCGGTATATTAGATGCTGACGCCTGTTATACTTACGTGAGCCCCGCCTCCGTTTCGGTGTTGGGTATTGAACCCGAATATTTTATCGGAAAAAACGCCTTTGAGTTTATCCATCCTGATGACAAGGAAACTGTGTTAGCAGCCTCGAAGAGGTTGCTAACAAAAAGACAAATAAAAATTACACCTTACCGGTTCCTTTCCGCAGGCGGCAAATGGCGGTGGCTGGAAACAACCATTACCAATTTAACCGATGATGCTGCTATAAACGGACTGGTTGTAAACTCGAGGGACATTACGGAAAGAAAACTGGCGGAGGATCTGTTAAAACAAAGCGAAGCCGAATTAGCCGAGGCCCAGCGCCTGGCAAAAATGGGCAGCTGGCATTTTGATGTAAAGGCAGATCGCCTTACCTGGTCCGATGAGTTGTACAACGTTTTTGGGGCTGATAAAAAAACTTTTATAGAAACACACGGCTCTTTCGTTAGCCTGGTTGATGCCAGTGACAGGGAAAGAGTAATGCAAACCAGCAAACACACGCAAGAGACAGGTACGCCATTTATCATAGAATACCGGATCACGACACCTGGTGGCGAAAAAAAGATAATTCAGGAACATGGGTATGGAGAAACCGACGCAAACGGATTGGTTACCCGCATGTTTGGAACCGCACAGGACATTACTGAAAGAAAGATAGCCGAAGAAGAATTAAAAAATTCGGAGGAAAAGTATAAGTACCTGTTTCAAAATAGCCCGGTGCCCCTTATCATTTGGGATTTTGAAACCTTCCGGATTATTGAGTGCAATATAGAAGCAGAAATAAAATATGGCTATACCCGTGAGGAGTTTCTGCAACTCACAATTAAAGATATACGGCCATCTGAAGATATTCCGCTTATTGAGTCTTCTGCAAAAAATGAAGGAATTTACGGACAAATTCATAAAAAAACCTGGCGGCATAAAAAGAAAAATGGCGAGTTGATGTTTATGAACATCACCGGACATTTAATGGATTATAACGGACGCAGGGTATCACTTGCCCTTTCGGAAGACATAACGGAAAGCCGTTATTACAATCAACTGGATTTATTAGAAAAAGGCATACTTGAATCGAAGGCGGCGAATGAAAAAAGCTTAAAGGAAGTAATAGAAGATTATTTGCTGGGCATAGAAGCACTGCACCCGGGGATGCTTTGCTCTTTGCAGGAATTACACTATAACAAATTGTACAATTCGGCGTCGCCAAGTTTACCAGCTGCGTTTTTGGACGCCATTGAGGGAATTGAAATTGGTAAAAGTGCGGGCTCTTGCGGAACCGCGGCCTTTTTTAAGAAAAAAATTATTGTTGCCGATGTACAAAGCGATATACGATGGGCCGATTACAAAGCAATTGCAGCAAAATACGAATTAAAAGCATGTTGGTCGCAACCTATTTTGGATGACGCGGGCAATGTAATGGCAACTTTTGCATGCTATTTCAGGGAAATAAAAACGCCATCGGCATTCGAGGAAAAAACCATACAAAGGGCCTCGCACTTACTGCAGGTTATTTTGGAAAGCGACCAGCGTGAAAAGGCGCTGCGGATAAGTAACGAACGGTTTGAATACGTAACCGAGGCCACATCAGATATAATATGGGATTGGAACCTGGAAACAAACGGTGTGCATTATTCAGGGAATATGTACAAACTGTTTGGACACAAGCCTGGCATCAACTACAATAATCTACCCTTTTATTATGACCATGTGCATCCGGAAGACAGGGACAAGGTGGTTTTGTATCCGGACGCGGTAAAAAATGGCACTTTCATCCATTGGACACAGGAGTATCGTTTTAGAAAAGCGGATGGAGAATATGCTTTTGTACTGGACAAAGGTATTGTTATACGGGACGAGAAAGGGAAAGGCATCCGAATGGTTGGCGCTATGCGGGATATCACCAAACAAAAAAATGAAGAGCTTGCGCTCGAGGAATCTGAAAAAAGGTATAGTGAGCTTTTTCATTTAAGTCCACAGCCAATGTGGGTGTACGACTATGAGTCATTGCAGTTTTTGGATGTTAACAACGCCGCAATAAAACATTACGGCTATAGCAGAAAAGAATTCCTGAGTATGACAATCAAAGATATCAGGCCGCCATCTGAGCTTCCTAAATTGGAGGAAACGGTGGCGGCCAACAAAAAATTGGGATTAAAAAACTTTCAGGGGGTTTTCACGCATCAAAAGAAGAACGGTGAAGTTATTCAGGTTGATATTCAGAGTAACTTTGTGCGGCGTAAAGGCCGCAAAGCAAAGGTTGTGCTGGCAAATGACGTAACCGAACGATTAAATTATATAAGAGCCATTGAGGCACAGAACGAAAAGCTTAAAGAGATATCGTGGATACAATCGCACATTGTACGGGCTCCGCTCGCAAGGATTATGGGCTTAATCCCGCTTATTAGCGATGCTGAAAACAAGGAGGAACATGAAAAAATGCTCCAATCAATTTTGTTATCTGCAAACGAGCTGGATGTGATCATTGGGAATATTACAGATAAGACTAAAATAACTGATATCTGAATTCTGCACAATATTCCATTTCCCAAACATTTTTTTGCTAACTTGCAGACCTTCACCATATAGAACTGTGACATTCGAGGATTTTAAATTTAACGAGCATTTATTAGAAGGCGTACTAAGTATGGGGTTCACCACCCCCACCCCCATACAGGAAATGGCCATACCGATTATATTAGCCGGGAATGATATTATTGCCTGCGCCCAAACCGGTACCGGCAAAACCGGCGCCTACCTATTGCCGGTTTTGGACCATATCAGCAAAACAAACAAGCATCAGATTAGCACCCTGGTTTTAGCGCCTACGCGCGAACTGGCCCAACAGATTGACCAACAGGTGGAAGGACTTGCCTACTTTACGGGGGTAAGCTCCATAGCAGTTTTTGGCGGTGGCGATGGCAGCGCCTACGAGCAGCAACGCCGCGGCATACAAAACAATGTAAATATTATTATTGCCACACCGGGCAGGCTGATAGCGCACCTTACATCGGGCGTATTAAAACTAAATCATTTAACACACCTGGTGCTTGATGAAGCCGACCGGATGCTGGATATGGGCTTTCAGGATGATATCATGAAAATCATCAGCTATTTGCCTAAAACCAGGCAGACAATGTTATTTTCGGCCACCATGCCGGGGCGTATCCGCTCATTGGCTAAGGCTATTTTAAATAATCCGCAATCGGTAAACATAGCAGTATCGCAACCGGCCGTAGGCATCGATCAGCAAATATACCGGGTACACGATCAGCAAAAAACGCCTTTGTTGCAAATGCTGCTCAAAAATGGGTCGTACGCCAGTGTTATCATATTCGCATCCCGCAAGGAGATTGTAAAATCGTTAGCAAAGGAACTAAAAGGGATGCATCTTAAAGTAAGCGCCTTTCATTCGGATTTGGAGCAGAAGGAACGCGAAGAAATACTGCTAAACTTTAAAAACAAACAGCTGCCGGTAATCATTGGCACCGATGCCCTCTCACGTGGCATTGATGTGGAAGGTATTGATCTGGTGATTAACTACGATGTACCTGGCGATCCGGAAGATTATATTCACCGCATAGGCCGCACCGCGCGTGCAGAAACCACCGGCACAGCCATCACTTTTGTGAATCACCGCGATGAACGTAAGCTAAAAAGCATTGAACAACTAATTGATAAGCCTATACGCTTAATTGCCGTGCCCGATGAACTGGCCGGTATACAACAAGCCGCCAGGCCCGAACATTCGCCTAATAAACGGCCACAACAAAGGCGCTGGGGAAATAAGAGTAAGCCGAAAAAAGCGTAATGAGTTTCTCTCTTTTGTCGTTGCGAACGAGGAACGAGTGAAGCAATCTCGTCGCCATGCTTGTCGACTACGCATTGCGACGAGATTGCCGCGCTTCGCTCGCAATGACAATGATCTTTTACTACCCAAACAACTCGCTGCTCAAATACCTGTCTCCCCTGTCGCAGCAAATAAATACAATAGTGCCTTCTGTTAGTTCCGCTGCCAGTTTAACGGCTGCCGCCATGGCGCCACCGCTGCTCATTCCTGCAAAAACACCTTCAACTTTTGCTAATTTGCGCGACATCGCCGTTGCCTCGGCTTCGGATATATCCATCACCCGGTCAACACGCTCGGGTTCAAATATTTTTGGCAGATACTCCACCGGCCAGCGGCGTATACCGGGAATGGACGAACCTTCAGTCGGCTGGCAACCCACAATCTGGATATCCGGGTTTATTTCTTTAAAATACCTGGAGCAACCCATAATAGTGCCGGTAGTGCCCATGGAGCTTACAAAATGGGTGATTTGCCCTTCAGTATCGCGCCAAATTTCGGGGCCGGTGGTTTTGTAGTGGGCCGCGTAATTATCGGGGTTGGCAAACTGGTTTAGTAAAAAATACCCCTCGATTGCTCCTTTTTCGTCGGCGTAATCGCGGCATAGTTCAATGCCATCCAGCAGGGTTACTTTGGCGCCGAAGGCTTCCATGGTTAAGGTGCGTTCGCGGGTGGAATTATTGGGCATTACCAGTTCAATTTCTATCCCGTAAAGGCAGGCAATCATTGCCAGCGCTATGCCGGTATTGCCACTGGTAGCCTCAACTAATTTGGTACCGGGTTTAATATCGCCACGTTCCAATGCGCTGCGGATCATGTTTAATGCAGCGCGATCCTTTACGCTGCCGCCGGGGTTGTTGCCTTCCAGCTTTCCAAAGATCCGTACGTTGGGGTTGGGGTTCAGCCTTTTTATTTCAACCATGGGCGTATTGCCAATCAGGTCAATAATTCCTGCCATAACTTAAACTTTATGTTTGTTTAATACGGTAATTTCCGGTTTATGATATACAGTTGAATACGCTTTCACACTTTTGGTGAGCCACACATTGCCGCCTATTACGCTGCATTCGCCGATTACCGTTTCGCCGCCTAAAATAGTTGCGCCCGAATAGATTATTACGTGATCTTCAACCGTGGGATGACGCTTGGTGAAAGCCATGTTTTTATCAACACTTAAAGCGCCCAAAGTAACCCCCTGGTATAACTTCACATGGTTGCCAATGATGCAGCTTTCGCCGATGACGATACCCGTACCATGATCGATATGAAAATACTCGCCAATTTGTGCCGCCGGATGGATATCAATACCGGTAAGTGAGTGAGCATATTCGGTAAGGATACGCGGCAACAGCGGAATATTGTAATTAAACAGGCTATGCGCCAGGCGGTAAAACGATATGGCAAAAAAACCGGGGTATGTGCGTATTACTTCAAACTCACTGCGGGCCGCGGGGTCGCCATTAAAAATGGCTTGTATATCGGTATTAAGCAATTGGTATAACAGCGGCAGCTCATCAAAAAAGGCACTTGCCAATTGTTCATTATCGCAGTCCTGGCATGCTTTGGTGGCGTTCATAATCAGCACAAGCTCTTTTTCCAGTTTAACAAACTCGTCCTTTAGCTGCTTCACCTCGGCATATACCTGTTTTGATTGCTCGGGATACAACAAACGGATAACCTGTAGCGCCCAGGCAGTTATTTCGCTGTTGGATGGCACGGCCTCTACATGCTGGTGCTTATCAAAAATCTGTTTGTAAAATTCGTCCATGTTTATACGCTACAAGTTTATATAAAAGAATGTTGTTTGTTTGTAAAAAGGAAAGATTGTGTTATTACAAATTTTTGGCGCTATGACGCTTTGTTTGAGAAATTAACCACAGAGGTCACAGAGGAGGCACAGAGCACACAAAGAATAGAAAAAGAGAGTACTGAATATTTAACAAGTCAGCGTTTTACCACATTAAAAACTCCGTGTACTCCTTGCTTTTCTCTGTTTCTCTGCGGTAAAACTAAATATACCATGTATAAATTGCTTTTTGTTTAACCCCAATACAGCCCGTTATAGAAACTTAGTTTTTGTATCAAATTTGTTGAAAATTTGTTTAGTGTAGCCAATACACTATATTTACGTCAACCAATTACTAATCTTATGACTACCAGACGTTCATTTTTAAAGACTTCGGCTGTGCTTTCGGCTGGACTATTGGCAGCGCCGCATTTATTTGCTTACGACAAAAAATACATCGGCCTGCAATTATACACCGTGCGCGATCACATGGCTAAAGACCCGGCGGCAACACTGGCTAAGGTGGCGCAAATAGGATATACCTCGGTTGAAGCAACCTATGGCGGCGACTTTTATGGGATGAGCCCGACTGACTTCTCGAAAGTTTTAAAGGATAACGGCCTGATTATGCCAAGCGCTCATTACCGTTTAGGCGAAGACACCAGCAGCGGTTCGCCAACAAAAGGAACCATATTAAACGGCTGGGATAAAGCTGTTGATGATGCGGCGGCAGCGGGTGTAAAATATATGGTATGCGCCTGGTTATCACCAACCGAACGGGGTTACCTTGATCATTATAAAAAAATAGGACATGATTTAACCGCCGCCGGCGAAATATGCAAAAAAGCAGGCATACAGGTTTGCTACCACAACCACGATTTTGAATTTGTAAAACAGGACGGCAAGCTACCCTACGAAATGTTGCTGATCAGCAGCGACCCTAAGCTGGTAAAAATGGAAATAGATTTGTACTGGCTCACCAAAGCCAACCAGGACCCGGCTGCAATAATTGAAGAATATCCCGGCCGTTTCCCGCTGTGGCATATAAAGGATATGGATAAAACCCCCAATCGTATGTTTACCGAAGTAGGCAATGGGATTATCGACTTTAAGAAAATATTTAAATCGGCCAATAAAGCCGGGTTGAAATACTTTTTTGTAGAGCAGGATGTTTGCCCCGGCGACCCTTATGACAGCATTACGCAAAGTATCAGTTACATAAAAAGCAACTTAGTTTAAATCTTATATCAGTTAATTTGGCCCGTCTTTCAATTGAAAGCCGGGCTTTTTTTAAGGTTAAAACATCGGGAAAGTAGCTGGTTCCTTCTCCAATTTGCCTGTTATCAATGCTTTTATCTCAGGCAATATTGCTAATTCAACCTCGTGTAATGGCTTTTCCAATTGCTGCAATTGTTTTAATTGTTCATCCTTATTGCCCTGGCCGTTTAGCGCCTGCAAGCCAATCGTGGCGGCATACCAAAGTTGGTTCGACAAATCGGTTATTTGCTGCAGATTTGACGAATTGAGCGTCAGAGCATCAAATTTCAGCTTATTATTTTGCCATGCCTGTAGTTGTTGTTTTATTTCTTCAACCCGCGCCGCATCATGTCCGGTTAAATAAGCCGCTACTAATTTCCTGAAATACCAGCGCGGTTCTGAATCACAATGTACAGCATCGGCTACCTTCACCATTGGCGATGAAAGATTGGGATGTGCCGCCGCCGGAACAAACATTAAGGACATTAAACGTTTATACCCCTTTATGGGTGTATATACATCTGCAACTGTTTTCACCGGTTCAATGTCGGCGCCATTAACCCAGCGTGATAGCATTTTGTTATAGTTACTGCTTTCTTCTAACCCCCGGTCGTTTAATTCAAAATTTACAGCCCATAAACGGCGGTACATATCGTCAGCGTCCCGTACATTCGGGGCCGACCATTGTCTTTCGGCAATTGCAGCGGCGCGGGGCCATACCCTTATTTCCTCGTTTTCTCCATTTACAAGTTCGCTCCACATGGCTGCTTCGGCGCCCAAAATACCCTTATCGGCATCAGCCAGGCTTACATTGGCGGGAACCGGATCTGTTAGATAATGAATATAGGCAGGCATCGATAAGTCCAAATAATATCCGGCGGATATGATTAACTGATTGTTGTGTTTGATTACTGCGTTGGCGAACTTTTCGTCGGTAGCGGGTTTCCATTTTTGCACAATCACATCTTCGGGCAAAGCAGGATTAAAGCTTTCCTCCCAGCCAATCAACCGTTTTTTGTGCTTTTTTGCAATGGCATACATCCTTTTTACAAAATAGGCTTGCAGTTCGTCAGTATTTTTAATCGACTTCGCTTTCATAAAGGCAACTATTGCAGGGTTTTGCTTCCAGGCAACGCCATTATTTTCGTCGGCGCCAACATGCAGGTAAGCATCCGGGAACAGCGCACTCATTTCGCCGATGAAATTATCAAAGAACGTATAGGTGGTTTCTTTTGTGGGATCGATGGTAGGTGTTTGCGCTTCGTTAATCATTTTCATCACCTTCCCCATACTCAGATTTTTCACGGTATCCACCTTAAACCGTTTTGCCGGTTTGTAATTAGCGGGGTAGCTGGCTAAAAAGGGATAAGCAGCCAGGATGCTGGTACAATGACCGGGCAAATCAAATTCGGGAACTACGATAATCCCCCGCGCATGAGCAAAATCAACCATATCTTTAATCTGGGCCTGGGTATAATAAAATCCGTTTGAGCCCAATTCCTGTAGTTTAGGATAAACTTTTGATTCCACCCTGAACCCCTCATCGTCCGAAAGATGGATGTGCAGCACGTTCATCTTCACTTCGGCCATTGCCTCAATGTTTCTTTTCAGCACCTCCATCGGGATAAAATGCCTTGCCACATCAATCATCATGCCCCGCCATTTAAAACGCGGCGAATCGGCAATTTCAACTGCCGGCGCAAAATATCCATCGCCGGGCGTTACCAGCTGGTAAAGGGTCTCCAATCCGCGCAATGCCCCGATATCCGTATTGGCAGTCAGCGTAATTTTCGAGGAGGACACGTTCAAGTTATAGCTTTCGTCCATCGCCATTTCGGGCGAAATACTTTTGCTGCAACTGATCAGCAGTTGGGCGCCGGCATTATTGTCGGCGGCAGTAATATACTCCTGTGGAAAATAAATTCCGGTGCGTTTACCCAATTGCAGGTAAAACCGGTTGGCGGCTGCAACAAGCTTCGCACTTTCAGCGCCTTTAATGCCAATGGTAAAATGATCGTTAAAAGTAAAGCGGCCATTTTGAAGCTTTACCGATTGTGGCCGGGGCATCAGGTTAAGTGAATCGGCGTTTTGCGCCCGGACAGATAAAATTCCTGCGAAAATTAGCAGGGCTGTAAAAATGTTGCGTATCATAAATTTATTGATTGTGTTAGCTCAAAGTATTTAATTCCTGTAATCCCTTTTCAGTGCAAATACCGCGTATATAAATCCCAATGGTATGTTTAATTAAATCGGCCGGTTTGATGCCATATTTTTTAAACACATCCTGCCGGGTGATGGAGGTATAAAGCACGGTAAGCGCATCCAGTACCACTGCTGGCTGTAAATAATCGAGAAAATAGCCTTCGGTAATGCCTGTTTTGATAATGCCTGTTAACGTATCTACTGCCCCTGTGGCATATTGCCTAATTACCTTATCCTGTAACTCCGGATAATAATAATTCAGGTCCTGGTAAAAAAGATGATTGGTGCCAAAATCCAGTTCGGCCGTTTTAGCATAAACCGCACAAAGCGATACCACCGGGTTTGCAGCTCCTTCCAGCATGTCCTTTAACCCTTTATCGGCATCCTTATAGTGCGCTTTAAGGCACTCTTCCAGTAACTCCTCCTTATTGGCAAAGTATTTATAAACCGTTTTAGTGGAAATACCCAGGGGCAATACAAGTTTTTGAAGGGTCATTGTGCGGACGCCGTGTTTCAAAAACTGTTGTAACGAGATTTCTATGATTTTTTCTTTCATCCGGAATGGAAAATATTTTTCAAATATAATTTTCCATTTTGAGATAGGAAAATATTTTAGTAAAAATATTTTCCTGATTATGATTTTGTACTGATTGTTATGGTCGCCTCACGAGCGTCATCTACGGCTGCAACACCTCAATCGAACTCTGATCCGGCCCGCCGCCTTGTTTAGCCGAGCCGGCGGCTATGTATATTTTGCCTTTATAAGTAATCGCTTGCGTATCGTGCCGGCCGGTAACTAATGGCGGCCATTTTGTCCAGGTCGCGCTCTTAGTGTCAAAGGCTTCCACATCATGATGCGATTCCTGTTGCTCTATTGTTTCGCCGCCAATAACCACCATCTTATTTTTGTAGGCCACAATTGTGCCGCCGCCCCTAACGGTTGGGATATTGGCGCTGGCAGGCAGGGTAATCCAGGCCTGTTTTTTGAAATCAAAAACATCAACTTCGGGAATGGTCAATTGCATTATTTGCTGCGTTTTCATGGAGGTAACCCGGCCCGCTGCTATATAAAGCTGATGGCCGATCAGCACGGCATGGGTATGGTCGCGCGCGTGGGGCGCATCAGGTAAAACGCGCCATTTTCCGGTTTCAGGGTCAAACTCATCCATCCAGGCAACGGTGCCGGTGTAATGACCGTCCTGTATGCCGCAAACGATGTATATTTTATCGTTATAAACAACAGTTCCGCCTGATCCGCGCAGGCGGCCGGCAGGCATTTCGGGGCCTTTTTGCCATTGGTCGGTTTGGGTATCGTATATGTAAATATTTTCGAGCGGTTTTTCGTGCGGGAAACCACCTGTCATGCCTCCGATGATATAAATTTTGCTTTTATAGGCCACCGCCTGAAAATGGTGTATCTCCATCGGGTCGTTGCCTTTGCGCTGCCAGGTATTGCTTTTAGGATCAAAAACATCCACCGGTTTTATCCCCCGACCGCCCAACAGATAAAACAGACCGTTTACTTCTACAAAGCTGCAATCTTCCCGCTTCTCGGGCACACCGGTTGCGGGTATAATTTGCCAGTGTGGTTGGTTGTTGGTTTTAGCGGAATCCTGCGCATTTGTAAAAATCGGTAGGGTAAGGAACAGCAAGCGGAAGATGAATTTGTTCATAATAATTGGTTTCCTAAAAATAGTATAAATATTTCCGGTTTTTATAAATCGCTATGTGCTTATTTTATCGTAAATTACGACATGAGGAAAAATTTCATCCCCGTGTTTTTGCTTACACTGATGTTATCATTTGTGATAGGCACATCGGCAATAACACAGTCCGATCAAAAAACCCTTGCCGTTGGTGACACGATGCCCGCTTTTTCGCTTACTGATCAGGATGGAAAAACGTTTAACAGTACCGATTATGTAGGAAAAAGTATACTGGTAATTTATTTTTACCCAAAGGATGAAAGCATGGTTTGCACCAAAGAGGCCTGTTCTTTCCGCGATAGTTTTGACGACTTTACCAAAGCCGGCGCCAAAGTTATCGGTATAAACGGCGGAACGGTAGCCAGTCATAAAGAATTCCGTGATCATTATAAACTGCCATTTATCCTGTTAAGTGACCCTGATAATAAAGTTTATCACCGTTTTGGGATAAAAAACACCATGTTTATGACCGGCCGCGAAACATTGGTGATTGACTTACATGGTAAAATAGCCTTTACCTACCAGGCCATGATGCAAGGCAAAAAACATGCTGATGATGCGTTGGCGTTTATTAAGTCGCACAAAGGCCGTTGAGTTGATTAAGTTGGCATTTGTATCATAAATTAACCACAGAGGGCACCGAGAATGCACAAAGCACACAGAGAATAGAAAAAAAATGGATGGCGAACATTTAATTTATTAGGTCGGCGAAATCCTATTACGACTCCGTGTACTCTGCGCATTCTCTGTTTCTCCGTAGTAAAACTAACCTACCATGATAACTACCCTAAAAATATTTTTCAGCCTGTTGTTTGTATGGATGTGTTACCAGGTAATCAGCACCAGCATCCATAGCAATCTTTTTAAAGAGTGGGACTTTTTGGGATCGATACCCTGGATGCGGGCCACCCTTTGGGATTTTTACGCCAACGTAACCGCTATATTTTTATGGGTGTGTTATAAGGAGAAAAACATAGCACTAAAAATTATATGGCTGCTTTTATTGGTAGCTTTAGGCAGTATTGCAACCTGTGGTTATGTACTTATCCAGCTTTTTAAACTAAAGCCGGGCGAAGGATTGAAAGAACTTTTTATTAAAAAAAATGGATAATACTTCTATTTATGCGCTGGCGGCTTACAGTCTGCTGGCCTGTTGCGGCATTATGCTGCTGGTATGGCTTTGGGCCCATAAAATTAAAAATGCGGGGGTGGTTGACATTTTTTGGTCATATAACTTTCCGGTTATCGGCATCATTTTATTACTGCTTGCACCTGGTTTTGAGACCCGCAAGCTGCTTATTTGTGGCATGGTGATTATAGCCGGGTTGCGTTTAGGCACCTATCTGACCATCCGCATCACCAAACATTTGGATGTAGAAGAAGGCCGGTATCAGCAGTTGCGCAAGGAATGGGCCCCAAATCCCGAAAGGAAATTTTTCTTCTTCTTTCAGTTTCAGGCTATATCCAATGTATTGCTGGCCGTGCCATTTTTTATCATCACGCAAAATACATCGCCCCAGCTATCGCCGCTGGAATATGCAGGCGCTGGCTTATGGATCATCAGCGTGTTGTTTGAAGGAATTGCCGATGCACAATTAGCTGCGTTTAAAAAAGATCCTGCGAATAGGGGCCAGGTTTGCGATACCGGACTTTGGGGATATTCGCGGCATCCCAATTACTTTTTTCAATGGTTAATGTGGATGTCTTACCTGGTGTTTGCATTGGCATCGCCTTATGGATATTTAGCAGTTATCAGTCCGGCTATTATTTTGTACTTATTGTTAAAAGTTACCGGCATACCAACTACCGAAGAGCAGGCGGTGCGCTCAAAAGGCGATTTGTATAAAAAATACCAGGCGCGTGTAAGTGTATTTGTGCCGTGGTTTAAAAAAAGGTAATTTTATTTCAAAAAATGCTCGCGTCAGCCGGCTAATTGTTTTTTAATACAAAGGCATCATTTTTCTTCCGGAGGTAAGCCTCCACTTCATTTACAGATGTACCTGCAGCGTTAATAGCGGCTTTAAGTTTCACTTTTGTAACATCAAATTTATCCGCCCAATAATTTAATTCGTGGTCTTTTTGAACATTAATTCGGCTCTCGTCGTGGCTGCTGGTTTTGGTTGTATTATCCATGATGCTTCTGATTGAAAATATTAAGTTGTAAACAACAATGAACACTAATGGTTTTGCCTGTTGTAAAATTTCATTTACGCCAACTTGCATCAAAGAATTTAATACTAAATTCATCAAAAAATCAGCGCCATGAAAACTACCCTATTTATCAAACCCCTTTTAGCCGCCATATTATTAATCACTGTATTTTATTGTTCCGAAGCTAATGCACAGGAGTATATTTCGCCAACCACTCCACCGCTTACCGGGCGGTCGCCCGGGGTAAAAGTTAAATTGATCAGTGCCGATGGCCCTACCAAAACGTACGCCATCATTTTTGCCAAAGGAGATGAAGTAATGTCGGGGTTAAAAGAATTTGCGATAAAGTATCATGTTAAAAGTGCCCATTTCAGCGCAATTGGCGATGCCAGCACAATAAAATTTGGGTGGTATGACCCTTCAAAAAAAATGTTCAAAGTGATGCATATTTACGGATTTGCCGAAATCACTTCACTTTTGGGCGACATCACACTTTACAATGGCAACCCGGTTGTACACGCGCATATTAACATGGCAACGGAAGATGGGCTTGTGCATGGCGGCCACCTTTTTGAAGCATTTATAGCGCCAACACTGCAATTGATGATGACCGTTGAACCGGAGGCGCTATACAAAAAGCTGGATACGGAGACCGGTATCCTGGTTATTGACCCTGATTTGAAAAACTAATTTTTCAGATTCAAGAAACCAAGAGTCAGTAACCAAGACAGAAAAGACTAATTTCTATTCGCCGGGGCTCTTGCTTCTTGACTCTTGGTTTCTTGACTCTTATAAAGAACTATGCAAAGACGACAATTTATAAAAACCTCTGCTGTAGCCGGTGCGTATTCGCTTGTTGGTTCGGCTGTGCTGGCCAATTCAAATTTGATGCAGGTAGGCGGCGTAACCGGCGCGGATGAACGGCCCTGGTTCAACCGTTCGATGCGGTGGGCGCAGCTGGCTTTTGTTGAAAATGACCCCGGCCGCTGTGATCCTGATTTTTGGCTGGACTATTTTAAACGCATCCATGCGGATGGCGTTTTATTGAGCGCGGGCGGGGTGGTGGCTTTTTATCCTACCGAAATTCCGCTCCATCACCGTAGCGATTTTCTGGGCAATACCGACCTGCTTGGATATATGATGGAAGGCTGCCGCAAAATGAATATGACCGTTTGTGTACGCACCGACCCACATGCAGCGCGGCAAAACGTATATGATGCTCACCCCGACTGGATAGCGGTAACTGCCGACGGACAAAAGCGCCGCCATTGGGCAAACCCCGACCTTTGGGTAACCTGCGGATTGGGCCCCTATAACTTTGAGTTTATGACAACCGTGCACCAGGAAATTATGCACAAATACCATCCGGAGGGAATATTTTCCAACCGATGGGCAGGCAGCGGCATGTGTTATTGCGAACATTGCGTTGAAAATTTCAAGGTATTTTCGGGCGGGATGGAATTGCCGCGCGGAGGCAATCAAACGCCCGCTGCCGGCAAATACAAGGAATGGAACGTTGCCCGACTGAAGGAGTTATGGTTTTTGTGGGATGCGGAGATTCGTAAAATAAGGCCCGATGCACGGTTTATCCCCAATGGCTTCCCGGATAATAAGATAACGGCCCAATTGTCTGACATTTTTTTTGTGGACCGGCAGGGGCGATCGGGCGAAATACCGCCATGGAGCGCCGGCCGGGGCGCTAAAGAATTACGCGCAGGAGGCATGGGCATGAAACCGATGATGCACATATTTAGCGTTGGGGTGGAGGAGCAGCCACGGTGGAAAGATTCGGTTAACACCGAAGCCGAACTAAGGGTTTGGGCCGCCGGTGGCGTAGCCAACGGCATGCGGCCTTGTTTTGTAAAATTTGGCGCAACGCCCATTGATAAGCGCTGGTTTACCCCGATGGAAAAAATTTACCAGGGCTTTCACCGCAGCGAACGTTATCTCCGAAACACCGCGTCAATGGCCCGCGTGGCCGTGGTAATGGCGGATGAAAGCGCAGGCGAAACCCAGCCATGGCAGCGCAATGGAAGTTTCCACTTGCAGGGGATGTATCATAATTTGATAGAAGGACATATCCCCTTCGAAATGATCAGCGCCTCGTTGTTGGATGCGGAACACTTGAAACCTTTTAAGCTGCTGATCCTTCCCAATATTGCGGCACTTTCTGATAACCAGTGCGCACAAATAAAAGCATTTGTAAACAATGGCGGCAGTTTGCTGGCTACCTTTGAAACATCACTTTATGATGAAAACGGCAAAAAACGTCCCGATTTTGGCCTTGCGGATACATTTGGCGTAGCCTTTGACCAGGGTGTGGAAGGGCCGATGCAAAACAGTTACCTGCGTTTAAAAAGCAACGCAGCTACCGGCAAATTCCACCCGGTATTAGAAGGTATTGAAGATGCCAACCGGATCATCAACGGCATTTTCAGGGTTAAAGTAAATACAGTGGCCGCCAATTTCCCCTCCCCGCTTACCCTGGTGTCAACCTATCCCGACCTGCCGATGGAAGACGTATACACCCGCCAGCCTGATACAGATATCCGGGAGCTTTACCTGCGGGAAGTTGGCGATGGCAGAGTAGCCTATTTCCCCTGGGATATCGACCGCTCCTTTTGGCAATACCAATCGCCCGATCATGGCAAACTGCTTACCAATACCATCCGCTGGGCTTTGAATGAAGAGCCGGTGGTAACTGTCAAAGCACCTGGACTGGTAGAAACCACCGTTTGGCGCCAGGCCACCTCAATGGCGGTACACCTGGTAAACATGACCAACCCAATGATGATGAAAGGCCCTTTCCGCGAGTTCATCCCGGTAGATGCGGAGGTTAGTATTAAAATACCGGCCGGCAAAAAAGTTACCGGGGTGAGTTTGCCGGTGAGTGAGCGGAAAGCGGAATTTGTTATTAAGGATGGAAGGGTGTTATTGACAGTGCGCCAGATTATGGATCATGAGATTGTGGGGGTGGATTTGGGGTGAGGGCAATATTAAAATATTGAATATTAGTTGGTTGTATCAAATAAAATTCTTTAGATTTAATCAACCAATTAAAACCCTAAAAAAATGAAACTCTCAACCTTCGCAATTATCATTACTGTTTTAGCGGCTGCCTTTGGCCTGGCATTTATTTTTATACCTGCACAGGTAGGCACATTTTATGGCCTTAGCCTGGATACCGGCGGTCTTTGGATGGCGCGGTCTTTCGGCGCTGCATTATTGTTTATAGCCATGATCTACTGGTCATACAGCCATGTGTCGCCGGCGGCAAAATCCTGGCCCAAGCTGTTGCAATTCAGCATTATTTACGACGTAATTCAATTAGTTTTAACCGCAACCGCACTTTTAAGCGGCGTAGGAAACTCCAACGGCTGGTCGAGCGTTGTTTTGTATGCGGTGTTGGCGGTGGGCTCGGTGTACTACCTTGGGGTATGCAAAAAAGCCAGGGTGGGTTGATTCAGGCTCTCACGCCCTTTCAAGTGTCCACTCTTGAAAGCAAACCGTGGTGAGCGTCCACGCTCACGATTTGGGACACTAAAGCCTGTTAGGTTAACGTATTTTGTAACCTGAGATAAGATTAGGATTTATTAAAATGTCACTGTTTTTTTGGCGAACAGCGTGAGCGTGGGCGCTCAACAAAATACCCGTCCAGGCGTGGACGCCTGGACGGGCGGCTTAATTGGGATTTGAGTTTGGACCCTCCGTTAACGTTAGTTCGAGATTGTCAATACGCACTCACATGAGAAAGACATCTTTTATAATTTAATGACGGTAATTTCTTTACTTTTACATTAAAATAGCCTGAACATATCATGGAAATTAATACTATACCTATATCTATCCGCCCTTATTTAATCGAAATCGCCGAACGATTGTGGACCGGACATGCATCGGTTATGGTTGGAGCTGGGTTTAGTAAGAATGCCATTAATAAGGCTGACCAACAAAAAGGGTTGCCTAATTGGAATGAATTAGGTGATATTTTTTATGAAAAAATCCATGGAGAACTTCCCGGAAATCAATCTAAATATCTTAATGCGTTAAAACTGGCCGATGAAGTACAGGCGGCCTTCGGAAGATCGGTGCTTGATCAGATACTGAAGCATAATATACCTGATAAAGATTTTGAACCATCTGACGTTCATATCAAACTCTTGGAACTACCGTGGTCTGATGTCTTTACAACAAATTATGACACATTACTGGAGCGTACCTGTGAGAATGTTATATCGAGGCGTTACGATGTTGTGATCAATCAGAACGATATTGTGTATTCCAATCGTCCACGAATCATCAAACTTCACGGGAGTTTCCCTTCGGAGCGACCGCTTATAATTACAGAAGAAGATTATCGGACTTACCCTAAACGTTTTGCGCCATTTGTCAATACTGTTCAACAATCCTTACTTGAAAATACTTTATGTCTAATCGGCTTTTCCGGTGACGACCCTAATTTTTTGCAATGGATAGGTTGGATCAATGATAATATCGGCAAAGAAAATTCACCCAAAATATATTTGATCGGAATACTTAAACTATCTGAAGCGCAAAAAAAATTGCTGGCCACTAAAAACATTGTTCCTATCGATTTAAACGTATTTCAGGAAGCTAACGGCGATCATAAAAAAGCAATTGATCTGTTTCTCGCGTTTTTATTGAGCCAACGAAAATCGAGAGAAAATCTTGAATGGGGTCTAAATCAAAATTACATTTTGCGAGATGAAATCCCTATTTCAGCCGTGGTGGACAAATGGAAAGCGGAAAGGTTGGCCTATCCTAATTGGCTGATCTGCCCACAGGAAAATCGGGAAAGATTGTGGGATGTGACCAACCAATTTGTAAGAGATCGAGGAATTTGGGACGAATTGGCTTATCCAGACGACCTTGATTTCATCTATGAAATGAATTGGCGTTTTGAGAAAAGCTTATTTCCGCTATATAATGATCATATCCAATATTTTGAGAATATAATTAGTAGATATAATCCATTCCCAGATGAGTTGCAAACAGAAGCACCTTATCGCGCATCCGATGATTTATCCTGTATTAACTGGTCGACAACGCGCCAGAAATGGTTGCACTTGACTTTAGCGCTACTAAGGTTCTATCGGGAGGAAGGCTTTAATAAAAAATGGGAGGTCAATCAAAAAACACTCGAGGTATTAAAAAAACATCTTTCACCCGAACAAAACGCCTGGTTCCATTATGAGAAAGTGCTCATGTCTATCTTCAATTCGGAGATTGATTTGGCTAAAAAGACGCTTCAGGATTGGCCGACTAATGAATACGATCCGTTTTGGAATGCTAAGCGAGGCATGTTAATGGCGGAATTCGGGTTCCTTGAAGAATCCAATACTATTCTGGAAAATTGCTTGACAACTGTTAGAAAAAGGCTCAACCTAACTCCGGTTGGCAACGATTATAAGTGGGTATCTCAGGAAGCGTATCTGATGTTGTTGTTTCGACTTGTACGGCAGAATTTGCGGCTTTCTAAAAATATCTATAAAGCAGATGATCAATTCGAGGATTTTAATGAAAGGTGGAATATACTATTGCAGTTCAAATGTTCACCCTGGCAGGAAAAGAAACATTTCGACACATTACTTCAGCACAAATATGTTCCAAAGACATCAAAGAGAATAAAGAACAATTTTGAGATAGGCATCACGTCTACTTCATATCAGCTGGGCGGAGAAGACTCAGAAATTATCGCTGCTTATAATTTTCTGCGTTTTATTGAAGAATTAAGTATCCCGTTGAGTTTACGCCATATGAATGTTGATGATAAAACAACAAGGGGGGCTCTGGAGCGTATTTACCCAAATTCTACAACGTGGGCGTATGCTATATTTACAAGAAGCAGGGATACAGAACTAGTAGATGTGATTTTTAGTCGTCTTGGACTAAGCAAACTTGACCACTTTGTTATAGGCAGTTTAATTCTCGAATATATCGGAAAATACAGGACATTGGTTCAAGAACACGAACAAACGTTGATCGCTAAATCTTTTCTTAATAAGATACCTATTGCACTCTCCCGTCTTTGCGTTAAATGCAGCGATTTAGTGAAAATAGAGATATTTATATTTTATATTGAAGTATTGAAAGGAGAGGGCGAGTTAAACGGCATGGCAAAATTGTGGAGTAATTTAGTCGCATCAAGCAACGATGATGTAAAGACGGAAGTTATGCCTCTTTTACTAGAGATCCCTGTTATCAATAACGAATCAATGGCCGCGAGAACAGAATTCAAGGAACCCTTTGAGCATCTTCGGATTAATCTGACAAGACCCATAGCAATCTCCAAATCAATCGTTAACGATCTATTGAAAAAAGCCGGAGAATTTAACAATTTAAGAAGACGGGCATTGAGCAGGCTGATCTTCTTATATGAGCAAAAACTACTTGATCAAAAATCCGTGAGGAAGCTATTTTCGGTGATCTGGGAGAAGGTGGATGAGCATGGATTTCCAGCTGACAACAATTATTATTACTTTGCCTTTATTAACTGGCCTCACCCAACCAGCGCAGACATTCGAGAGATTTTCAAAAAATACATCATTGAAAACACCTTTGATATACAAGGTTCAAAGACAGGAGGCATTTCGATAAAAAGTGGACAAGATCGGTATGCCGAAGAACTATGGTATGGTTCAGCCAACATAAATCACCCGGAAGGTACCAATTGGACCACCGATGAAATGGCCGTTATCGTTAATAAATGTGTCTATTGGTGGGAAAATGACAAGCACTTTTTGACAGAGGATCGTTACAGGGATGAACGTTTTGGGGGGTCTATACATCAAGAGTTCCTTAGCCGGTTCACATTGTTGGCAAATATAATTTGTCGCGTATTCGGTCATCAGCGACTGGGTTTGAAAGATGATAAAATCCTCTCAAAAATAACAGAACTGATAAAAGATATGGCGGCAAATGGCGTACCAATATTAAAGGCCAAGATCGCGTTCGCCGATATTCTAAACTACACCGAAACAGAATTTATTAAAGAATTGGAAGAGAATATAATTGCCGGCGATCGGGCAAAAATTATTGATGCTTTAGAGGCCGCTGCTATTTGCCTTTTTTACTTTGATCATCAAATAAAGCAAGAATACATTGCTAAAATATTGGATATCATTGTTCAACCACTTAAGTGGCGGAATTTTGAGTTGAGCGGAGAATGTTTGTCAATAATTGAGAATATTCTTAACCATAAGCATGATTGGTATCTCTGTGTCCGACCCGTGGTCTTGGCTACTTTGGATTATCTAAATGAATTCACCGATATCTCCAATCGAGACAAAGACGAAAAAGAAAATATACCCGAACTATTATTACTTAGGCAACGAGCTATGAAATTGGCCAGCACCATTTTCAAAATCGATCCAGAAAACCCTCCTGAAGTCGTGCGCAGTTGGCAAAGCATTGCTGACAATCCCAATGAATTTGGTGACATCAAACGACAATGGAAAACTGAAATATTATAAAATAAGACCCGCTGTCCGAGGGGTCTTATACGGCCAAACAGTCATGACAAAAAGCTGGAACATTTGATTATCAATTAATTACATCAATGTGAATAAAACGCCGTTTTGGAAGCCCTGGCTATCAGCCACTTACACAAATTCAACCATTTGCAAAAATGGAACGCCTGATAATCAGCGCGTTCCACAAAGCCCAAGGCGTTCCAAATGTAAAAGTGGAACGCTTGCAATAAATAATCTTGGTAAAACGGCTTACCTCGGGACAATTCCGCCTATCCCTTCTTGTTATGCTTCCTCAAACTCTGGTAATCAATATAGTATAATATCTTCAATGAAAAGTTATTGTTTTTGGGCACATGCAGCGTGTTCTCAAAATTGTTAGCATAATTTTGGTGCGCCTGGTCGTTATCAATCAACGATGAGTTTTTCCAGTCGAAGCTGAGTTCACTGCCGGGCGAAATTTCCCACACGTACAGCATATCAATGTTCCAGTCGTTATAATTCATGTTATTATCGGCATCGAAATGCGAGGAGGTCAGCGGATCGAGTGTACCGCCCTGGCCCAGGTCGTAATATTGCTGCACATTCAGTTTTGACCAGTAATGCCGCAGCCGGAAGGTGAGGCCCATCACATCGTTAAATGTGTATTTAATATTGAAGATGTTTTCGATAGTTTGCACATTGCGCAGGGCGAATACCGGGTTGTTGCTCACGCTGTCCACCGTGGCATACCCCGTATTGTTGATGCGTGGCGTATAGGAAAGGTTTTGCCCGAACGAGAAATGGTCGTTTATGCGTAAGTTATAAAACAGCACCAAATCGTGGCCATAACCGCCGTGCGAATAAAATTTACGGTAAAAGTAATTGCCTCCCCAGTTAAAACGGGCAGCGGGATTGTTTTGGTAAAAGATACCCGCATTATTATTTTCGGGCGACAGGAATACACGGCCGGCTACGCGTGGTTCATAAAAATCATTTGCCTGCCCGTTGTGGGCAAAGTTGAGCCCGATATAGGAGAAATTTTTCAGCTTAAAGTCGAACCCTAAAATCTGGTTAAACCGCTGATAAGCCGAGGGGGTTTCCCTGCGCGAATAGTACAAATTGCCAAAAACATCCCATTGGCTAAACCATTTTTTAGGCTTGTAGTTGGCATATTCCATATTAAGGTTATGGTCGAAATAATTGTTGTTGTTTAATATGCCCAGGTCGTTTGGATTGTATTTATCATCCACATGATCTTCGGTCAGTATCCAGGTAAAATTGCCCGACGATTTGCCGCCCGCCCATTCGTAACTGTAGCCTGTGGTTGGTTTGGTATTGGCGCCGTACAAGCTGCTCATTAACCCGAACCCGCGCAGGGTATAGGTATTGGCTTTGTTATTATAAAGATTAAACACCACGCCGCCCACATCGGCCGAATAATCTTTCCCAAACCTATCCACATTGGTATTAATCAGCGTTACCGACGAATTGTTTGGCAGGTTTTGATCCAGCACCAAAATATTGTAATTGGCGTAAGGCGAGGTTTGGAACTTGCGTGTATGGCCGAGGCTGTCCTGGATAATAGCATCCGTTGGCTCGGTCACCGCGTTGAATACACCAATGCCCAAACCGCCGGCGGTTCTACCCGTTATTTTAAAGGCGTTTAATAACTTGGTTTCAGTAGGGTTGCTGATCACCTGCTCGCCGGGCTTCAGGTTGTTATAAGCTGCGTTATAGTTTAAGGGTTCTCCGCCTACCCGTCGCGAATAAAAAATATTGCCCTTGTTAAACAGTTCCGTCCCTTCAGTAAAAAACGGCCGGTTATCTACATATTTAACTTCAAAGGGGGTAAGGTTCAATATCTTATTATCCGATTGTACCTGTCCAAAATCGGGTACCAAAGTCAAATCCAGTGTAAAGCTTTCGCTGATGCCGTATTTAACATCCATACCACCGTCGAACTGTGCGCTGGTGTTTTTAAGGCCCGGTGTGTTATAGGGATAGTGATTAACGTAGGTAGAAATGTACGGATAAAACGCCAGGCGTACCGGCGGTGTAATATTTTGTATGCCGTGCAATTCGCCCTCCTGGTTCACAAAACCGTTCTTTTTGGGGTCAACCTCGTTCCAAAACAACTCCTTTTGCTCATATTGCCGGCGGCGCACCAGTTGCAGTCCCCATAACTGTATGTCTTTTTTTGAAAACCGCAGAGCCGAATAGGGGATCTTGATTTCGGCGGTCCACCCTTGCTCATCAATGTGCGCTTTGCTTAGCCAAACGGCATTCCAGCTGGCGTCTTCCGTGTTGCCATTGGGGTTTGGGGCATATTTGGCATCAAACTGCACCCCGGCTGCGGTAACGTAAAAGCCCACGGCATTGATGCCATCGTGGTAGGTATCCAAAACAACACCAACAAAATCAGATGTGCCCACGTTATCGCGGTTCACCAGTTCGTGTGCTACTTTTTTGGGCGAGGTCTCGTACATCCGCGCACCAACGTAAATAGCGTTGTCATCATACAATATTTTTACTTCGGTACGATTTTCAGGTGTTTCGTGCTGGCCTGAATTTGGACTAAACTCAACAAAATCGGTAGCAATGGGTGCATTTTTCCATGCTTCGTCGTCAAGCAGGCCGTCAATTTTAGGGGGCGTTGTGGTTTTCAGGGCAACCGATTTTTTAACCGGCGACTGGGCCAACGTAAAGCTGGCTGCAAATAAAAATAACAGCAAAAAAATAAACGGAATTCTTAAAGCAAACATCATAATGTCTATATGATGCAATCCAAAACAACTGTGTTACACTTTTTGTGTGTTAAATTTCAGTAAACACGGCATATTCCACGTTGTTAGCCGGTTATAAATGTGCCTGCTGATCAAGCGAATATTTGCCGGCGCCATAGATCATTAAAAAAACGAGCCCCATCAGGATACAGAAATCTGCCCGCCCTTCGTGTGCCGCAGCCCAAAAACCCTTACTCGCCAGCATGGGCAGTTTAGTGGTATAAATAGCCGTTAGGATAACAATGAGCAAGGGACCGGATGCCCATCGGGCGAACAGGCCAATTAGCAACAGCATTGCGCATACGATTTCGGTTGCACCCACAAACGGCCCAAAAAATTCGGGATGAGGAATGCCGATCTTAGCGAACCGGCCAGTGCCATCAGCATCCGGGAATAAAAACTTCTGGATGCCTTCGGATAAAAACACCAGTCCAACCATTAGCCGGATGATGATGTTCCCCGGAAAATTTACAAGCGGATTTTTTTTCATTGGTTAAACAAGAGGTTTATGCAGGTTATGATGGCTGGCTTTAAGCCCCAAGGTAATACCTGATTCTGGATATATTTTGAAGAAAAAGGAGCCAGGACAGTAGCACAATTACGTGGGCGAAATTTGTTTTGCCAGCTGTCCGCCGGGCAATAAAAAATTTATTATTTTGCTGCGATGGAAACTTTGCTGCTGAAGAAGGAACAAGCGCGCAACATTATCCTGCAGGCAGCAGGACTGGCCCAGCCTGCCCCATTCGGCACAGGTCCGGAGGCCGTTTATCAGCTTATTAATCATTTGGGCTTTGTGCAACTGGATACCAATTATGTAGTGGAGCGTGCGCATCACCATGTAATGGCCGCCCGGATACCCGATTATGTGCCCGATTGGCTGGCCGAACTAACCCATGAAGGCCGCATATTTGAATATTTTACTTCCGACGCAGGCTACCTCCCCATGCACGACTTGCGCTTTTCACTCCCGGTAAAACAGGCCTTCGCAGAACGGAAAACACTCAGCAAGGCCGAAAGCACGTTAATGAAGCAGGTGCTCGACCGTATAGAACGCGAAGGTCCGCTGATGGTAGGCGATTTCGAAAACGACCGGCTGGAAGCCAGCTCCGGCTGGTGGGACTGGCGGCCGGCTAAGGTGGCGCTGGAACGGTTGTACCTTGAAGGTAAACTGATGATTACCCGGAACAAAGCATTTCATAAAGTGTACGATCTTCCCATCAACCTTGTTCCGGCCGATATTGATCTAACCATGCCTTCTCCAGAAGAATATGCCCGGTTTGTGATCCGCCGTACGCTGGGAGCGCTGGGCATTGGTTATGCAAAAGAACTGGCCTGGCGCGCCAGGTATGTAAAGGGCAACCTTGTAAAAAAGGAACTGGAAAGAATGGTGGTCGCGGGCCAGGTGCTTACCGTACAGGTGGAAGGACTAAAAAGTGCCACGCATTATATGTTACCTGCTCAAAAAACGGAAATCGAATTATCGGGCGATGCGTTCATTCTGTCGCCGTTTGATATCCTGAATGTTTTCCGTCATAGGTTACGGGATTTTTTTGACTTCGATTACCAGGTAGAATGCTTTGTGCCGGCGCCAAAACGCAAGTACGGTTATTTTTCGCTACCCATATTAGCGGGCGATACATTTGTAGCCCGCATGGATGCCAAAGCCGACCGTAAACAAAAGCTGCTGCTGGTGCATAATCTGCATTTTGAGCCGGTTGCACTCAGCGACGCTATGATGGGGAAAATTATTGATGCGCTGAAAGCTTTCGTTCTGTTTAACCAGTGCCGGGATATTGTGTTTGCAAAATCGAATCAAGAGGGGTATTTGAAGGTGATAAAAAGTAGTTTTGGAAAATCAGGGGAATTTTAATTCACCGGACGGGCAAAGCTACCCGGGGTTTATATTTTGTAACATCAACTAAGATAAGAATTTACTAAATTGCTCATAGTTTGGCTTATTATCGAACAGATGAAAGAACGCTTACATTCAATCGACATCGTTCGCGGGCTGATTATGGTCATTATGACCCTTGATCATACCCGCGATTTTTTTCACTACCCCGGTCCTTCGCCGCTTAATATGCAGTCAACTACTGTTATCTTATTTTTCACCCGCTGGATCACTCATTTTTGTGCGCCCACTTTTGTATTTTTGAGTGGCGTTTCGGCCTGCCTTGCAGGGCAACGGCGCACCAAGAAAGAACTAAGCGCATTCCTGTTAAAAAGGGGGCTTTGGCTCATCCTGTCGGACCTGCTTATTATTACCCTGCTGTTTACTTTTGATGTGCAATACCACGTATTTATATTGGAAGTTTTATGGGCAATAGGGTTTGGGATGATTATTTTAGCATTATTAACCAGGGCTCCCGTCTGGGTTATTGCTTCATGCGCCATCGTCATCATTTTTGGCCATAATATATTAGATAGCTTTCATCTGCCCCAAAATGGCATAAGCGGTAATCTGATCACCGTGTTTTTGTCAGCTACAGCCACATTTATACCCATAAGCGGTACCCGCACCATCATTGAGTTGTATGCTGTAATCCCCTGGACGGGTGCACTTTTGCTGGGCTATGTTTTTGGCCCCCTTTATAAAACCGGGTATGATGCGCAAAAGCGGCAGCGCGTATTGTTGGTTTCGGGTATTTTGGCCACGGCCCTATTTATTGCGCTCAGGCTGATCAATCATTACGGCGACCCATCACACTGGGCCGTTCAGCGAAATTGGGAGCACACGGTATTGTCTTTTCTAAATGCCACCAAACAAACTCCTTCCCTTCTCTTTTTCTTAATGACGCTTGGCCCGGTTATGGTGCTGCTATCATTTACCGAAAAAATAAACAACCGGGCCGCCGCATTTTGCCGTGTATATGGCAACGTGCCTTATTTTTATTTTATCGTCCACTTTTCGCTGCTCAGGCTCCTTAATATCGTTCTGATCCTGGTGGAACGCGTGCCTCTGAAGTCAGATGGCTCGCCAATAGTGTGGCAGGCGGCTGGTTTTGGCCATCCCCTGTGGGCAGTATACTTGTTTTGGATAGCGGTGGTGGCGCTAATGTACTACCCCTGCCGCTGGTATGGCAACTATAAACGGACGCATAGCGAGTGGTGGCTTTCTTACATTTAAATCGTTCAAGTGCAGCTCGTCACCCTTAAGGGGTTAAATTACTGCGGAATAGTTATATAAGTCGTGCCGGAGATGATTCCGGCGTGATTTGTCACGCTGGCCATAGTGCCTCCGTTATATACAAATGAAATCACCGGATCGGTAGCAGGACTTAAACCCTCCAGCTCCAGGAAATAATTTAATTTAAGAACATCTCCGGGGTTGACATTTACATTGTAGGTATTATTATCAGTTTGCGCGTAGATATCTATTAACTTAACCGAAGATTGGTTAATAACCGAAAAATTATAAATAGTTAAAGTTGAAGTTATATTACTTACAACAATTTGTAATGGTTTTGCAGGGCTTTTGGGGGTAGGGGTTGAGTTTTTATTGCATGCGCTGCAAAAACAGCAACTGATTAAAATTAAATATAAATATTTTTTCATTGTCGTAACGTTTTCAATCAATTACGTATTGATTTTAGTTTTAGATTTAATTTTTGGCTTATTGTGTGCCGTTGTTTGTTGCTACGAAACGCGCGTGCAAAGGGTTGCTTACCACAGGAAAAAAGGGGTCTACACAAGTTTTACGTAATTTTGGTTCACCCGGGCGCTTTTCAAATTGTTGTCCAGTTACAATGCGGTCCCATGGAACACGAAATCATATCACTTTAGGGCAACCGGCAAAACATCCGCCATTAGGCTGGCGAAAGAAATGCACATACCATCGGGCAATGTCCTTAAGCTAACGTGAGTTCGATATAAGAAATCATACGCCTCACCCCAACCCTTCTCTCCAAAGGAGAGTGGCTAAAAAGCACGATACGCTACTATCAAATCGCTTTCCGAAGGAGAATGAGGCTGTTAAAGCCCTCTCCTTTGGAGAGGATGAGTGAGGGCTTCGCCGTTTAGGTGAGGCGTGATAGAGGCTGTTAATTCCCGATAGGGACCATCAAAAAATCGGACGCTTCATTTACTTAATAGCATTGTGGAGGCCCTGCTGTGCTGTCCGGGCAGTCCGAAAGCCTGCATCGGGCGATGACCTATTGGCAAAATGCCGGCTTGCTGTTCAGCACCAATTAATGTGTACTTCGGCCAGTGAATTCACTTCTCGCCTCCCGCGTCTTTTTTAAAATCGCAATGCAACTTATTTGCATATATTAATAACTTTAATTACTTATTAAAAATTATTAAAAAGAATTGTGACTATTGATATTATTTTACTAAGTTTGTCGTAGGCCGAATCATATTTTGAATAGTTAATGGAACTTAAAACTAAAAGCGTAAAAGGTGGACAATTGAAGAACATGATTGTTAAACGGCTTTATTTCGACAAGGCGTTATCATGTGCCGATCTAAGCGATCATTTAGAGAAAAGTATCCCCTCGATATCCAAAGGTGTAAATGAGCTAATAGACGAGGGGTTGGTGATTGAGGAAGGTTTTGCCTCATCCAGTGGTGGGCGAAGGCCGGTAATATATGCCTTAAAGCAGAAAGCCATGTACATTCTTACTGTGGCAATGGATCAGCTTTCCATGCGCGTACAAATGGTGGACCTGCGCAACAACCCGGTTTCTGGAGCAGTGATGACAGAGCTGCCCCTATTGCACAACCCTTATGCCCTGCAAACGCTGATTGAAAACATTAACAGTTATATCGGCAGCACTGGTGTTGCGAGGAATAAAATTGTGGGTATCGGTATTGGGATGCCGGGATTTGTTGATGCCGTTGCCGGTACTAATCATTCTTATTTTAATTGCGGCGACGAAAGCTTAACGCAATTAATAAGTGCTAAAACGGGAATACCCGTATATATCGATAATGACTCGAGCCTTATAGCCCTGGCCGAACAAAAATTTGGCATTGCTAAAGCGCAGCGGAATGTGATGGTAATAAACCTGGGTTGGGGAATCGGGTTGGGTATGATCGTAAACGGTGAGATTTACCGGGGGAATAACGGCCTTGCCGGCGAATTTAGTCATATCCCATTGTCCGAAAACGGATCGCTGTGTCTATGCGGTAAGCCTGGCTGCCTGGAGGCAGAAGCGTCAATGCTGGTTGTTGCCGAAAAGGCAATAGCAGGCATAAAAAACGGAAGGGTATCGAGTTTAAAAAACACGGATAACCTCAGTCAGCCACAAATGGTTGGTGATGCCATTATGCAGGCTGCCAACATGGGCGATCAGTTCGCGATTGAACTACTGTCAGACGCCGGTTATAAAATTGGCAAGGCGCTGTCAATCCTGATACATATCATGAACCCGGCAAGCATTGTGTTAAGCGGCAGGGGGGCCGTAATAGGGAAAATTCTGCTGGCGCCTATGCAACAGGCGCTCAATAAATATTGCATCCCCCGCCTGGCAAACAGCACGGCGTTGCTGATATCAGACCTCGGCTTCAACGCCGAGCTAACCGGCGCCGCCATATTAGTTATGGAAAATTTTGACAAAGACATTAAACACAATTTAATCACCTTAAACTAATCAAGTATGAAAAAAAACAACTAAACACAACAAATTAAAGCTCACTAAACACATTAACAACTAACTAAATAAAAATGAAAAAATTAATACCGATAATTTTATTATTGCCTTGCGTTGCGTTGGGAGCTGGTAGCTTCACAAAAGCAAACGGCAGGGTGGCCGTCAAGCACGGCGCAAACCGCTTCATAAAAGTTGCGGCCCCAATTAAAGGCGTTGTAAAAGATGATACCGGCGCTCCGGTACCGGGCGTTACCGTTAGCATTAAAGGCACTACCCGCGGAACACAAACAGACGCAAACGGAGCGTTCTCGCTTGATGCGTCACAGGGGGATGTATTAGTATTTAGTGCCATTAGCTACCTTAAGCAAGAGGTAACAGTAAGCAGCAGCACTGTATATACCATAACCCTTTTAACCGATTCAAAAAGCCTTACCGAAGTAGTAGTAACGGCTTTGGGTGTTAAAAGGTCCGAAAAATCGTTGGTTTACGCTAACCAGGTAGTTAGCGGCGATCAGCTTACCGCCGTTAAAAGCGATAACTTAATAAACTCCCTTAACGGCAAGGTTGCCGGTGTAAACATTTCGCCAAGCACATCGGGTGTTGGTGGTTCATCTAAAGTGATTTTGCGTGGTAGCAAAAGCATCCTGGGTACCAATCAGCCTTTATATGTAATTGATGGTGTGCCAATTACCAACGTGTCAAATGCCAACGGGCAACCTAACGGCACCTATGGCGGTTCGCCCGACGGTGGCGACGGTATCTCCAACTTAAACCCGGATGATATCGAAAGTATGACCGTGCTGGAAGGTGCAGCATCAGCGGCTCTTTATGGCAGCCAGGCAGCCAATGGTGTAATTTTGATCACCACCAAAAAAGGTAAAGCAGGTAAAGCCGAAATCAACTTTTCTTCTTCTTTTACCAGCGATGCAATTTCCTACAAACCCAAGTTTCAAAATGAATATGGCGAAACACCAAGCGGTAACCAAAGCTGGGGCGCAAAATTATCGACACCGGCATCTGCCGATAACGTGGGCGATTATTTTCAGCACGGTAATAATTATACTAACTCTATTAACTTTTCGGCAGGTTCTGATATCGCGTTAAGCTATTTTTCTTATGCCAATACTACTGCCGATGGTGTTCAGCCGGGCAATAGCCTAAAACGTAATAACTTCACTTTCAGAGAGATCGGCCATTTCCTCAATAATAAATTAACCGTTGACGTAAATACAAACTACGTTAATCAAAAAGTAATTAATACGCCGGGTGAAGGTTTCTATTTCAACACGCTGCCTGGCTTGTACCTGTTTCCGCGTGGTGTTGATATCACGCCGTATAAAACTAATTACGGTATCCCGCAGGTTTCAAGAAACGGCCTGTTAACACAAAACTGGATTGCAAACGAAGATATTCAGCAGAACCCGTGGTGGATAATTAACAAAAACCCTAATTTTGGCGTACGCGATCGTTTAATAACAAACGCCAGTGTAAAATACGATGTGGCCAGCTGGTTAAGCCTGCAGGCGCGCGGAAACCTTGACCGTGTATCAGATAATTACGAGCAAGATTTGTACGCTGGTACTAACGCTGTATTAGCAGTTGCGAATGGTCAATATTCAGTAAGTGCAACCGCCCTTACGCAAATGTATGGTGACTTCATTGCCAACTTTAAAGTACCGATGAAATCTGATTTCAAAATTGATGGTTTGTTAGGTGCAAGTATCACCGATGATAATACCGTTGGAACCCTGGACGGACCAGGTTTGGGCCTTTCCATCCCGAACGTATTTATCCAGCAAAACGTGCTTACTTCTACCACAAGTAACGTATCAACATTGCCGGCCTTTCACAACCAGGTGCAGTCTATATTTGGCAGTGTAAACTTCTCGTATAAAAATTGGGCATATTTAACCGTTACTGAAAGAAATGACTGGTCATCGTCATTAGCATTTACTTCAAACGAGTCATATTCTTATCCTTCAGTTGGTTTGTCTTTCATCCTGACCGATATGTTTAAACTGCCACAGTTTATTACTTATGCAAAAGTGCGCGGATCGTATGCTGAAGTTGCTACACCGGTTACACAATATACTACCAACCCAATTAACTATTTGGCTGGTGGCGGTTCGGTTACCTTTAACAGCGTACAGCCCAATCCAGAGTTGAAGCCTACCAATACAAAATCAAAAGAAGCAGGTTTAGATTTAAGGATGTTTGAAAACCGTTTAACTTTTGATTTTACCTGGTATCTGTCAAATAGCTACAACCAGTTTATCCAATACACTCCGGCGTCTTCTACCGGCTACACTGTTGGTTATCTTAACGCTGGTAACATCCAAAATTCAGGTGTCGAAATTAAGTTAGGATATGATGTTATTAAAGAAAAAGATTTCGGATGGAATACATCATTTAATTACTCGTTCAACAAAAACAAAATCATCGAACTTAACCCAAGTGCACCAACTGCTCCAATTATCTTAACAGGTGCAGGCGCAAATGCTTACGAATCAGTATTGCAAAAAGGTGGGTCTTATGGCGATATTTGGGGTGTTAAATTCGAGAGGAACGCCAGTGGCCAAATTATGGTAGGTGACAATGGTGCCGCTATTAACGATGGTACTTTTGAAAAAGTAGGTAATGCCACTCCTAAATTCCAGTTAGGTTGGTCAAACTCGCTGCACTACAAAAAGTTATCATTTGATTTCTTAGTTGATGGCAAATTTGGCGGCCAGGTATTATCCATGACAGAGATGCTGTTGGATAGCTATGGCGTATCAGAACGCAGCGGACAAGCCCGCGACGCCGGTGGTGTAACTGTTAATGCTGTTGACCCAAGCGGAAAAGCTGTTACCAAAGTAGATGCTGAAACATGGTATTCATCTGTGGGTGGCCGTTCGGGCATTGTTGAGCCGTACATTTACAGCGCAACTGTAGTAAGGCTTCGCCAGGCATCATTAGGTTATACCTTCCCTGTTACAAATAGTATGGTAAAAAGCGTTAGGTTCTCCCTTATTGGCAGCAACCTGATTTATTTTTACAAGAAGGCCCCTTATGATCCTGAGATCACTATGTCTACCGCCAACGGATTATCCGGTGTAGACGTATTTAACCAGCCTACTACCAGGAGATTTGGAGCACAACTAAATGTTTCATTTTAATTAATAGTTTATCTTAAAAATATTAGTGATGAAAAAAATAACTATAAAAAACAAAATAGTCGGTATCGGCACTTTGAGTAAGCTGGTACTGATGGCTGCTTGTTTCATGATACTGGGAGGCTGTACCAAGAATTTCGAGAAAATGAATACCGACCCCTCCGGTGTAACAGATGCAGAATTACTTCCCGATTTTAATAATATCGGTTTATATTATCCCGGCATTCAACAACATATTTTTGGCGAAGAAGGTGATTACCAGCTTTGTCAAAACCTAAACTCTGATGCTTATGCAGGTTACTTTATGTCGCCCGATCCGTTCCGTGGCAACATCAATAACCAAAGCTATTCATTGGTTGATGGCTGGAACTCGGATGTTTACGGCATGGCATATGGCCAGGTAATGGGTCCAATAAACACCATCGCCAAAAAAGGCACACGCACTGCTTACCCTCACTTTTGGGCAGTGGCCCTGGTATTACAAGTACAGGCCATGAGCCGCGTTACCGATTATTACGGCCCTATCCCTTATAGCAAGGTTGGCCAGGGTGCTACTACCCCTTATGATTCGCAGCAAGCGGTTTATAACCTGATGTTTGCGCAGTTAGATACAGCTGTAACAAATTTCAAGACATACATAGCTGCTAATCCGGGACTTACTCCATTTGCAAAATTTGATATGGTGTATGGCGGCAGCTACCCTGAGTGGCTAAAATATGCCAATTCGTTACGTTTAAGGTTAGCCATGCACATTGTGAATGCTGACCCTGCAACTGCTAAAGCACAGGCTATAAAAGCTATTAGCGATGCGGGTGGCTTAATTACTACCAATGCCGATAATGCCACGCTTTCGGGCTATGGTTACCACAACCCAATTTGGTGGATTGGTACCAGTTGGACAGATTTAGCAGTGGGTGCATCGTTAACTTCGTATTTAAATGGATATAATGATCCGCGTACTTCTAAATACTGCTCTCCGGCAACAAGTCCGGCAAGCATAGCAGGTCAGTACGTAGGCATCCGTGTAGGTACACCTGTTGGCGGCAAACCGATGTACGATGGTTATTCGTTACCTAACTTTAGCGTTATAAGCGAGTATACACCGATGATCATGATGAATGCTGCCGAAGTTTGGTTTTTGAAATCAGAAGCTGCGCTAAGAGGCTGGACCGCTGAAAGCGCACAGACAGATTATGAAACAGGCATCAGTACTTCAATGGCACAGTGGAGCGCACCAATCGGCAGTTATTTGAGCGACAAAACCAGCACACAGGCTGACTATGTTGATCCGCTTACTCCTTCTGCCGGTACCCCTAACGCAAGCATTAAGGCCATGTCGAAAATTACGATCGCCTGGGATGCAACGGCTACTAACGAGCAGAACCTGGAGCGTATAATCACCCAAAAATGGTTGGCTAATTATCCTTCGGGCGGCTGGGAGTCGTGGACTGAATATCGCAGGACAGGATACCCAAGATTGTTCCCTGTTGTTGTAAATAACAGCGGCGGTACCATCAGCACCGATTTGCAGATTCGCCGTATTGCTTACCCATCCACAGAGTATACCAATAACGCAGCCGCTGTTGCTGCAGGTGTATCTTTACTTGGTGGTGCCGATAACGGAGGAACACCAGTTTGGTGGGATACTAACAAGGGGAAAGCTGTTCCTGTAAACTTTTAAACTTTTATTTTCAATTGTAAACCAGACTACCGGTTTATGCCAAAAAGAGGCTGCCTCACAAAAGAGCAGCCTCTTTTATTTTTAACCCCTCAGCTTTTCTCTGTCGCATATTTCTTAAAGCCATCCAATACCGCCTGGCAAAATTCCTTTTGCATGGCGATGGGTTGGCTGTTGTCTGCTTCAAAGGTTTCCGTCAGCTTCACGGGGTTCCCTGCGGTAAATGTAATGGTTGTGCTCCTGCCATCGTTAAGCCTGTGGGTTATTAGTTGGTGAGTAATCACTTCGTCGTAGGTGCCGGTGTAGTCAAAGTTTACGCTGCCGTCTTTCAGGGCCATGGCAAACAGGAATTTACCCCCGGGTCGCAGGTCGTTTTCTACTCTAACCGTATGCCAGTCGGCGTTGGGGCTGTTCCATTGTGTGATATCGGCCGGTGTGGTCCACAAGGCCCATATTTTTTCGATGGGAAGGTTTATTTCAGTTTCTGCGCACAGATAAATTTTGTCGGCTTTATTCATGGTGTTTTATGCGTAAAGTACAAATGTAGCTTTGGCCGCGCTGCCATACACGGTGCTTGCGCGACAAAACAAGGGGGAAATTGCGCCCGTCACCGAGCTTACCTCAACTCCTTTATCACGTCCCCTGGTGTCAATACTGTCACTTTCATCCGTACCTCTTTGTCAGGATTGCCATCCTTATTAACGTTAACCGCTGTTATTTTATCGATCCAATCCATCCCTTTAACAATTTCGCCAAATACGGTATAGTTTTGATCTAAAAATGGGGTGCCGCCAATGGTACGATAAACGTTACGTTGCCACTCGGGGAAACGCACCTTATTCTTTGTTTCTATAGCATCCAGTTGTGCGTTGGTCCAGGTGCGGCCGTCAACAATATAAATCTGCGTGCTGAATGATTCTTTGGCCGCATTGCCATCGCGGCCCATAGCAAGTACGCCACGTTTATGATATAACGAATCGTTAAACTCAGGTTTGATCCATTTTTGCTCGGGCTTTAAAGTTTTCCCTTTATCATAAAGTGAATCCGGGTCGCCGCCCTGTATCACAAAGCCTTTCAATATCCTGTTAAAGGTAGTGGCATCAAAATAATGACTTTTTACCAGGCGGATAAAGTTGTCGCGGTGTACGGGCGTTTCGTTATAGAGTTTAATAATACAGTAGCCCTGCGCCGTTTCAATTTTTACAAACTGATTTTTTTGCTGGGCGTTGATGGTAGTTATTGCCAGCAGAGAGACGGCCAGCAGCAGCAGCGTTTTTTTCATTTTCTAAAGTAATAAAAATGCAGCTATCACAGTTGTGCAAACAAATAATATAAAAAAAAGTAAAGAAATGTTGAATGTTAGTTTAAAAAGCCCTGATATTAATCTATTCATACACCTAAATACTTTACTTAATGTACTCTATTAAGACCTTTTTTTACTTTTTGTAAGTCGCAACAGTAATATAAGCAGCTTTGGTAAATGGATTAAACCCGCCGGCACCAATGTTATTCAATATAATCACATATTTATATTTAGCATCATTGGTCATGATCGTTACTGGCGAACCTACTACCAGCGTTGTTAAATTTGTTAAAACCGTATTGTCAGGGAGCGTTAGTGCGTTAACATAAACAGTTTGTAGGGGGGCATTTAAGTTGTTCACTCCAATTTGTAAAGTATGATTAAAAATCACGTAGTATCCTTTTTTACACCAATAGGTTTCCGGTGTGCCCTGTATTTTATAATCATCCACTACCTGAGGACTTATTGAGGGGGTTGCATTCTGGATATTTTTTATCGCCGCCGCATCGATGCCTCCGGATATAGGGTTGTTTCGCGCTACGGTGTCGTCGATGTTATCATCGAACTTCATTTGGCGCGTGGGAGCTATTGTTTTTTTAGGATTATTATCAATTCTTGCCTGTGCAGCAAAAAATTCTAATTGTGTTTTCGAAAGGCTATTTTGAACTTTTTTTGCCGAACTGTCAATATCGGCTTTGGCTACCGAGCTTATGGTTTGGACTGCAATTTTCGAAAGGCTATCTATACTATGTGCAATTCCGTCACGAAGTACATCTGTTGTAACGAATGGCTTTATCCAAACCAAATAACTTAACTGAAAAGCAGGCTTAGTGTCAAATTTCGTTGTGATAGCCGTAATCAATTTCGAATCGGTATCCATACGCTGCAAATCAAGTAAACTTTTATTGTGTTCGCAGCTTATTAAGTTTCCAAAAAGGCCGAGCCCTATAATACCTATGAGCCATTTGATCAATTCGCATTTGGTACATGTGTCTTTCTTATCAGGATTTTCTTCAATTTTGGGTTCCGAAACTTCTGTTCGCTCCTCCCCATGGTTAGCATCGTCGATCATTTTAGTAAGGATTAGATTTAATTCTGAAATATTTTGATAAATTTAAATCAAACAGATAGTATTAAAAACCGTATTTATACGGTATTTAAATAAAAACAATAGTTCTTGCAAAATTTTCGGAACTGCAATAGGCTTCTATAGCAGTTACTCCTTTCTCGAGCGCCATACCGAGTCATCAGATAGACAAAAATTGTTTTCAACTTCTACACCCGGTCGAAGAAAACTCAGGGTAAAACAACTATTACAAATTTTTCTGCAATCGATTGCAGAAAAATACTACATTTGTTTTACAACCAATTAATAGAAAAAGTTATGTTCAAATTGCACCTAAAACTGTTCATGCTCGCGGCGGCGGGCCTGTTATGTTTCATTCAGGTTTCGGCCCAGCAAAAGCCGCAAAAAATAAAATACCTGTCCGAGCCATTAATCAAAAACATTTACACAGCCGATCCTTCGGCGCATGTGTTTAATGGTAAGATATACATCTACCCCTCGCATGATATTGATGCCGGCATCCCGGAGAACGACAACGGTGATCACTTCGCTATGCGCGATTACCATATCCTTTCGCTCGATGCTATCGGAGGTCCGGCTACTGATCATGGCGTGGCGCTGGATATTAAAGATATTCCGTGGGGAGGCCGCCAACTTTGGGCGCCTGATGCCGCTTATAAAAACGGCACTTATTATCTTTACTTTCCGCTAAAGGATAAGAAGGATATATTCCATATTGGTGTAGCCACCTCCAAAAACCCTGCTGGTCCGTTTAAAGCTGAGCCAAAGCCAATGGAAGGCAGTTTTAGTATCGATCCGGCCGTTTTCACGGATGATAACGGCTCAACTTACATGTATTTCGGCGGTATATGGGGCGGCCAGTTGCAACGCTGGAAAGACGGCAAATACGCGAACGACTCAAAAACCGATTTACATGCCGACAATTCACCGTCCATCAATTGCAAAGTGGTTAAATTAAAAGGCAATATGCTTGAGTTTGACGGCCCGGTGCGCGATGCAGTGGTTTTAGATAGCGCAGGCCATCCGTTGCTGGGCAAGGACCACGACCGCCGGTTTTTTGAGGGCTCGTGGATGCATAAATACAAGGGTAAATATTACTTTACCTATTCCACCGGCGATACCCATTTCCTGGCCTACGCTATAGGTAAAAGCCCAATGGGGCCGTTTACTTACGCCGGCCATTTTATGCTGCCGGTTCAGGGATGGACCACCCATCATTCGATTATTGAGTTTAAAGGCAAATGGTACATTTTTTACCATGATGACGAACTGTCGGGCAAAACCAGTTTAAGGAATGTAAAGGTTACGCCTTTGTATCATAATGCAGACGGGACTATCAAGATGATTAATACGTTTACGGTGCTAAAATAAAGTTTGAAGGATTTTTTATTAGCTATCCGACCTCAGTCGGTTTCGGATAGCTAATAAAGATATTTCTTTAGAAATCTGCACAGCATCCCCTACCCGACTCCAGCAGGAATAAATTAAAAATCTACTCAAAAACCGACTGTCATTGTTGCACGAGGTCAGTACCGGATTCGAACCGGTACAATGCGGTTTTGCAGACCGCCCCCTTACCATTCGGGCAACTGACCGTTAGTGGAGAACCCGGGTAACGATCCCGGATATTCGGATTTTCAGTCCGGCGCATACACCATGTTTGCTAATTCTCCTTTCATGCGCTATTAGATTTGTCAACTTTTTAAAAGTTCACAAATCGTCCTGTACCACGGTGGAAATAAAAGGGCTTGAACCTTTAACCGGCACCGTATAAGGGTGTTGCTCTAACCATTGAGCTATATTTCCAATAAAAAAACCGCCGTCTTTTTCAGACTTTAGACTTAAAAACTAAAGACTCAAGACTTCTCAACGTAGGGTAACCCGGACTCGAACCGGGAGCCTCATGCTTCCAAAGCACGTAATCTGCCAATTGATATACTACCCTAAAATTTCACTCTAAAACAAAAAATCCCCTTAGAAATATCTAAGAGGATTTACGTATCTTGTTTATGTTAAGTCAATACATAGCCTATCCCCTCTGATAAATCAGTTGCGGTATAAAGCACGGTATTGTTGTTCTGTTCATGGCACAATGATACACATTATTTTAATAAATAAAGAATTTCTTTAAAATATTTTTTTATTACATAATCGTTTTGCCATCTGTGATAGTCTGCGTTGTTTTTGAACAAAGTACCGCGCAGAGTCCGCTTCCGATTTAAGGTAACGCATAAAATGCAAAATCGCTAATTCACCAGTCGTTCCGATGGAGCGTAAAAACCTGAAAAATGCACGTCCCATCAAGATGCCTGGTTGGTAGAAATTGTAAAAAAATCGCGTTTTACGTTTCCATCAGAACGTTTGGTGCTATTGAAAATGCATTCCGAGACGTTCATCTGCGACATTCAGACGGCTGAGTTTTATGGGTTAACTTAAAGCTTCCGAAGGCCCCACGGGAAAGCCCAACACAATTCAAGTACAAATACTGCTGTACACCAGCGTAGTTACACCTATATAAGTTAGGTTGTAATACTTTGTAAATCAAGTGGTTTAACGCTTGGCCGGCCTTCGCGTAGCCGCTACTTTTACTCCCCACAGGGAACAAGCCGAAAACCCACATAACGCCCGGCAGGGCGTAAATGAAACAGAGTAGCAACCCGGATGCCGAAAAGGGTGAACAGAGTAAGCAAACCATACAAAACTTATTTATCATGGAAACTAAAAGAACATTTTCAAAAGAACGCGTCATCACTGTGGCAACATCCTCTAAATTAACCCTCGATCAAACTTTGCAGATAACCAAAGATGTACTGGGCCATGTAGGATGTCCGCATTGTTTTTCGGGCTTTAAATTTAATTTTACCGATGAAGGCGAAATGATCAATGCCCGTTTAAATGTGGACGGTCAAATAAATGTTTCATCCTTTTAAAACCTAAGCGCTTTGAAAAACTTGAATGAACTCGGCGTAGGACTGGTGTATTTTCAGGGCTTTGAGCGCTTTTTGGAATCGCATTCATCGTTAATTGATATAGTAGAAATTGAACCGCAAACCTTTTGGTACGACAAAAATGATGAATGCGCTTCTTTTAAATTTGACGAAGCAGTAACCGGCTTTCTGCAACATTACCCCCGCCCTAAGCTTTTCCATGGGGTAGGTTACCCCGTTGGCGGCACCTGGCTTGCCCCGCAGGCCCATTTTAATACCCTGAGGCAACAGGCAGAGACCCTGCAGCCCGAGTGGATAAGTGAACATCTCAGCTTCAATATTTTTACCGAATACGGCGCCGACGTCAATTCGGGCTTTTTGCTGCCGCCGCTGCAATCATCAGCAGGCATAGCAACCGCTGTAGCCAATATACAACATTACCGCGCGGCAATGGACCGTCCGTTTGCCTTTGAAACCGGCGTAAACTATTTGCAGCCCCGCAAAAATGAAATACCCGATGGTCTGTTTACCGCCAAAATTGCCGAACAAGCCGACTGTCATATTTTACTCGATTTACACAATATTCTCACCAACCAGCGAAACGGCCGGCAATCCGTTAAAGACTTTGTTAATTCGTTGCCGCTTGAGCGGGTGATTGAACTGCATGTAGGCGGCGGCATCTATTATAAGGATTATTACCTGGACGCTCACAGCGGCCCGTCTGACGATGAGCTATTCGGCATATTGGATGATGTAGCAGGCATGTTACCCAACCTTAAAGCGCTGATGTTTGAAATTAATCCCGATTATTTAGTAAAAGTTCCCGAAGCGGCCATAACAGAGCAGTTGATAAAAATGCATCGAATTTGGGATAAACGGGGGCGCTTGCTTAAAAAATCGATAAAGCCTGCCCCAGAAAATACACCATCATTTAACGAAAGCCTATCAGTACCCGAATGGGAAACTACCCTCGGCAACCTGGTTTTGGGCAGAGTGCCCCAGTTTGCTGCATCACCTGTTCAGGAGCCAACGCCCGTGCTTACTGACGAATTAATACAAGACCCGGGAATAACCATTATAAAAGACCTGATTTTTAACTTTCGCGGATCGGTTTTGGTTACCGTACTAAAACTAAGTACACGGCTACTACGTCTGTCGGTTGGCGAGGCGGCTTTTAATACCTGCATCAACAACTTTTTTGCCAGCGCAGTTCCCGAATTGCTACCCGTAATAGTAGCCACACAATTTTTTGAATATGTGAAAGCAAACCAACTAATGGGCCCGCGCCTGCAAAAAGTGCTGGAATACGAGATAGCTGCTATCCATACCGCAATAGACCAGCAACCGCGCACTGTCAGCTTCGATTTCGACCCATTGCCGCTTTTAGCCGCTTTGCAGGACGCACGCCTGCCCGGCGGGCCTGTGGTGAAACGGCCTGTAAATCTCCAAATAGTATCCGACCAGGCGGTGGTGACTCACGAACAACTCAATTTTAGCCCCGTATTTCACGTTTGAAAAGGCCCGGTTAAATTTTTTTTAAAATTTATTTTTACTTTTCATCTAAACGGCTTATCTTTGCAATCCCAAAATAAGGGGAATTATTAAGCCGAAAGGTATAATAGTTCAACAAAAAGGCCCGTTCGTCTAGGGGTTAGGACGTAAGATTTTCATTCTTGAAACAGGGGTTCGATTCCCCTACGGGCTACGAAGCCGCTTTGCGAAAGTAAAGCGGCTTTTTTTATTTTGTAATGATTGGTTCATTTCAGAAAATAACATGGCGAAGTTTTTTAAAACACCCGATCAAATAGCCGCTTTGATGCAGCACTGGTTCTTATCTTATTATCGTGAGGATATAGATTTCTTTTCGGGTTTGGAGACTTTCACCTTTTTTGATCTGGTGCATGAAGACCTTCGATTGAGACTTCTCCGGCGCGTAAATTTAGAGGAGAGCGAAAAACCCGTATTCCTGCTTAATTGCGATAATGACGTGTTTGTATTGAATACGACCCATAGATTTATAAGGGTTGGTGAAACTGATGTTGAATCTTTTTTTTATACGGACTTTGACTGGCACGTTGGCTATAAATCAATAGCAATTACGATAAATGGAAAGTTAAAAGGAGTTAAGTCGGACGGATATTTTGCCGAGTTTGGTTTGAGAAAACACAGCGGCGAAATTGTATATTGGCTGATCCCGACCGGAAGACGCGGGTTTGCTTTTTGGAATGTCACAAAAAAATGCGCTCTTATAGGGAGAAAATATCTTTAACAGGTCAGTTGAAAGCTGCGAACTTTTCGACCAGTTTCCGGCGGGCCGGGGCTCCAGCGGGGCGGCAGCGTTCCACTTTTACATTTTTGGAACAGGTGGCACATTGTGGAACACGCTGATTATCAGGCGTTCCATTTTTGACCAATGGGCAATATTCTGTAATGTATTGATAGTCAGGCGTTCCAAATTGCAACCTTTTAATGCATCATTGTAACTTATTTACTATCAATACATTAACGAAAAACCGGGGAATTTCTTACACACTTCTACCGGTCTCGTACGGTTATGGGTTTACACTTTAAGGATTAATCCTGTTTTAGGTTTACACTTAACTCTTGTCGTTTTTTATAATTTTTGCTGCATCCTTTTTTAATCACCGCTGTGCGAAGCTGTGACTTCGGATAGACTATTCCTGTAGGCCTACTACAGGGTGTTAAGTTTGCCGCTGATATTTTCTATTTAAATTGGCTGATGAACCTAAGTGGGCAAACATAATCATGGCCCGGTATTACATACTACCGGCATAGTGCGTCCGCAGATGGATGCTACCCCCGCCAGTTCAAGTGTCCACACTTGAACTCATGAAATTTTGAGCGTCCACGCTCCTGTCGATAAATTAACGTGGCATCATGAGCGTGGACGCTCAAAACGTTATTCAGCCAAGCGGGGACGCTTGGCTGGGCGGGTGAAAATAAATCTTATTCAGAAAGACCTCTTTAAAATTTAAGTACCAATACATTAATTCATTAACAGAATAATTAATTTAAATCCAATCCGAATAATTCATCTACTTACTATATATTTGCTCTACAACCTTCATTATCACAATGAAAAAAATTACCTTATACAATGTTATTACAAACGAGATAAGAACCGATTCACGGCTTAATCCCTTCAGTCATGATTTTGACCCACACAAGACTTCTGGCATCATAGATGCTGCAATTGCCGAACATTATAAAGGCCTGGTCGAATATGATCCAGATGGCGCGAAGCTTGCCGCCGGATTAAATGATCTGAATCATCTTTTTTTAGAGTTATACGGAAAAATCCGTGACGGACTTGCTCAAACCGGTTTGAGTACCGCAGAGCTCATAGAAATGACAATTGCCACCGCAAATTTTTCTTATCTGAATTTACTTGCCGAGCAGGGCCGTCAAGCCGGGCAGCGAGATGGCGAAATTGATGAAATGAGTCGATTCGTGAAGGGGGATTTTAAAAACATGAATGGCACTTCAGTCGGAGCTACTGATGTAAGTGATTCCATTAATGACTCTGCGGTTGAAGTTATCAATATTTTATTAGAGGTGAATTTTGAACAAAAGGAAGGTGTTCGGCTGGCCAACGGCAAATTAACCACATTGGTGATGAATGCGATTCAAACCGCATCGATTCTCGATGGTTTGAAAGAAAATTTTAATGAATGCATTTATGAAACGGCAACGGTTAAAGCCGAAGCTGATTCTATACTCATCGCTAAATTACCGGAAATCTATTTTAAGATTATGCAGGCAAACCGTTTGCGCCAGCAAAATCAAAGTATGGAATATACCTTGACGGGTTTACAGTTTCCTGAATCCGGGCTTAAAAAACCGGATTATAAGATTGAACAGGGGAAGGTTATTTTAATAAAAAGTGACCAACCGGACCAGCAACGTCTTGAAACCTATGTGCTATCCCAAATGGTCACATTTAATGATCACTTGTTACGCGCAAAACTGGATAACTATGACCAATACCGGGTAAAGGACATTGTTCGCCTGGTTACCTTATTAAAAATTTATTTCAATTCATTTGACGGTCCTCAAATAACTGAGTCAGCTTCCAAAACCCAAGACTACAAGGCCATACCCTATAAAATAGAAAAGGCAGCGCTCACAGATTTTCTCCAGGTACAAAGCGGTTTTGATAAAAGTTTGGTTGAACAATTTTTAGAATCAATGAGTCAGCCTTTAGGTCAGGATATGGACATCTGGCTAAAACCACTCATACAAAATGGAGATGACTATTTTTTCCTCCTTGGGTCATTAGGCGGCGGGCATTTGACTTGCCAGTTTGATAGTCTCATTGACAGCTTTTTAAGTCCTGCAACTCAAAAAGCACTGCTTAGAGAAGAAGTGAAGCAAGAAATGAATGGCAATAAAAACACATTGAAATTTATTGATACCCAACCTATTTCAGCGGAACTTCAGAACGGAGGTCTATTGGTGTTTCAACTCCTGAAGCAACTATTGGTAATTGAAGTTATACCTACCAGAATTCCACTTAACAGCCAAGCCATAGCGGATGAAATGGTAAAAATAATAGATCGCTGTGATGCACTTGACCAAAACTGTGATGCCATCAAAAAAAATATTAAACAGCTTACAGGAGTAGAAAATTTAACTGTCCGTGGATTGTTGCTGACAAACCATGCCATATTTAGCGGAATTGGTGTAGGCAGTTACCCGGTTATGGACAAAATTCTATTGGGTAATTATGTGAATACTGGAAAATATACCCGTGCTATTATAATTACTGGGGACGTTAAATTACAGAGTGATACGCTGGCGTCTTATCCTTATTATCATGACGATGAATCATTTGATAAGAACCTGCTATCATTTATGTATCATCCGGCACCTGTTACCGAGATCCTACGGAATCTACAAATCAAAAATTTCCAGCTTACACCGGCCGGGCTGAATCCCGTTGTATTTACCCAACATGCAGAATTACGACCCCTGCGAAATAGTATCGATGATTTAGTCAAAGAATTAGAGGATACCTTAAAACAGCTTTACTATTTTCAAACAGACTATGATAAAAAACCAGAGGGTAAACAATTTATTGAGGACAGGATCTTATTTCTAACACCTATTACCTTTAGTTTTTTTGCCATAGATCGTAAGAACAGAGAATCGCGAATGGTTCTTCTGGAAAATTTCAGGAAGGTGGGTTTTGATGGAATGATCTATCTGATCACCAATCTGGACCGTTCCCTAATGCAACTAAGCAAAAAGAAATTTATAGAGTCTAAAGAGGTGGAATATCCACCAACCGACCATAAAAAAGCGAGGCAGCAAATGGATGAGCTTGCAGATCATCTAGAAGGTGACGGAAAGCCCCTGTTGATTAGTCCCTCAACTTTTGAACCAGTACATAAGCTAAGTGAAGCCGACAGGGACAACCTGGTAGCCCACCTCATCAATGCCATAAGTGCGTTTGAGCCAGCAATCTATACCGATGATCAATTTGATGCGCTCTTGCTTTACTTAACCCTTACAGCTGGATTGGGGCATGGTATAGAAAGATTTGAAAAGGATATTTATTCCTCATTTCTAAATGTGATTGATCTGCTGAATCATAACGGGCATCACCAGCGGGCACGCGATATCGCTGAGGAGGCATTGGCCTATTCATTTAAATATGAAACAGTGCCCGTACTAGGTTGGCTTGCTTTATTTAAATGTTTTACTGCACAAAGGAATGTATTAGATGCTGCTTTTTACGGGTGTGCCTATTTAGCTGCATTGTATGCTAAGCCGGCAATTCCTTTGCACCAGGTATTTGACGGCTTTTATAACTCCATGCTGTTCTATCGTAACTTCGGATTTTCTGCAATTGTCGACAGGATCTATCGTACCCTGTCACAGTTGCCGCTGGATACTTACGAACTACAAAAGCTTAATTTGAGTTACCTAAACTCAAAAATTGGAAATAGCGAGAGTCTCGGGGAGGCAATGGAGATAGCCCAGCAGTTTTTGGATAAGCATATTCTCGATATTATGAAGCATGGACAACAGGGTGCCATCCCCTGGACCGCCTTGATTTATAATATGGTGAATGCGGAAAATCTGGGACTCGTTATCGTTCCTGCCGCTCTCAAAATATACCTGGCTGAATTTGAAAAACAAATCGATGGGAGTACGCTGAATAACTTGAAAGGACAATTTTTCCCTAATGAGGATACCTCTTACCCATTGTTAAAAGATGCCATTATTAAATCGTTTGAAACCCGCTATGCAACTGATTTTGCAGCGGAAGTAACCAAACTGGAAATGCTTGCAAATAACGTTGCAAACATGGCATTAAACTCTGACGATGTTGACAAACTGCTGCTTTCGGGCTTTGTAATTAATGATCAAAGTCTTGTATTTCATAATGGGTTGCGGGATTTGATGCCGTCATTTGATGGCAAACAGATTAGCCCTGCTGATTTTGTAGAAGACTACGGACAGCACTTATTAGCTAATATTCCGTTACGGGATGGTCAGGTTTTGATTTGGTTATTTGAATACGCGGGCAACGTGGCAATGCTGGCTATCAATAGTGATCGTGATACTAAAATAATTCAATTGCCTGATTGGAATATGAAGGAAATGAAAAAGTGGATTGATCAGCTTCCTGAATACCTTTTTGATGATAAAAATGGTAATCCGATCAATTTTCAGGAACAGGAATATGTAGAAAATCTCAAAAAACTTGCATTTTCCCGTGTCACGATACCTTTTCCATTTGAAGAATTGCTGGTGACCTTCAGTTTAGAAATGGCATCATTTCCACCAAATCTTTTAGAGGTTTCAGCGGAGCAATATGAAATGAGCAAAATGGAAACTCATGAGGCCCCTGTAGAGGAGTATGTAATGAATAATAATTATGATTTTGTTGGCTATCACCAGCCAATAACCAATATCATATCATTGGAATACCTTGCAGTACACGGAGATACAATTCGTAAAAAGCCGGAGGAAATGACTTTGGCTTGCTGGGTTCCAACTGTCGATGGTGATATGCCGCTTTATATTGCTGAGAATAAGCTAAAACCGGTATTGGTAGAAAAATACGGAGTTAGCATTCAAAATTCGGTATATCCCAAGCCGCCATTAAATGCCAACATCAACTTTTTTGTAGCACATGGATATAAAACAGTAATGGGTTTCAGGTCAGTACATACCCGTCAGCAAGATGAGGGTCATGCGTTAGTAAATGATACAGGTGTGGCTCATGTTTTCGGATCGGGATTTATTGCAGTGGTGTTTATTTGTGATTCCGGTGCTGTCACCAAAGATTTATATAAGCAGCAATTAAACTCTTTTGTTAATGAAATACTTTCCCTTGGTTATAAAGCTGTAGTCGCGCCTTCCTGGAAATATAATCCATTAATGACGGGAATTTGGACGGAGGTTTTCCTTGAAAGCATGCAAAATGGCCTTAGCGTAAGTTTTGCGGTTCAATCGGCCAACCATGCTGCTGCTAAAAATGGATTTGATCCCCCGGTAGGATTTTACGCTCCAAACGGCTGGGCTGCTATGCATCTGTATGGCAACCCGAATCTTTATTTTTCGGATAAATCCTGAACTACAGGATACACCCAATCCTCAAAATAAACGAGCCTGCTTGGTTAAAGAATTTAACCAGGCGCTCGTTTTTATAGTACTTAATATCCCGATGTCCGTAGTTTTTCAACTACGGACAAGTATGCCCGGAGACTGTGTCTCTCCCCCTGGCGCGAATGACGCGCTGGCCTATGTGCGATTGCTTCTCGTGTCCGGCCATAGGTTAGGAAGCGTAACCTACCTACTATTAGCAATAACTAACATAGTAAAAGCTTTTCGTTCCAAATCACGAGAAGCCTTTGCCCACTTGCCGACGCATCATTCTCGCGCTTGGGGGGGATCTGTATTGAAAAAGTAAACACTGTTATGAAAACTTTAAAAGCCAAATAATTTCATGGTGTTTAGATAATCCAATCAGGTTTTCTTTATCAACCCGCCCATCCAACCATCCCCGCCTGGATGAGTGCCTTTGCGAGCGTCTTCGCTCGCAACCCAAACAACTAATTGTCGAATCAATCAAAATTCCTAAGGCCCCTTCAAATTAGCGGGCAACCTCCTTTCCTGAGCGAAGACGTTCACAACGTCATTCAGTCAAGTGTGGACAAAACCGGGCGGAGGCTACCCGCAAAAATCGGACAAACAAAAACGATTATCTTAAAATGTTCCCGATATTTGATTTGCGTGAATCTCTATACATCCCATATCAACCTCTACGACGCAGCCGCCCTGGGCATCCTATTCACCGGGCTGAACTTTGCTTTGTTATTATGGGCCACCAAAAAGATAAACCGCCCGGCAAACAGGTTTCTTGCCCTGGCGTTGGTGATGATGGTTTTGTGGATGATCCGTATCTCGGGCATCGATACACGCTTGCCGCTGCAGTTTTCGTTAGCACTCGGCCCTTTAATATATTTATACGTACTTAAATTAACCCAGCCGGAATATAAACTAAGCTCAAAAAACTTGCTGCATTTCATCCCGGCATTATTGGAGCCGTTTATATTACCCAACCCTGTATTACGGTTGCTTACCTTTATTTCGGTTATAGCCTACCTGTATTTTTCGCACCAACTCATCCAACGTTTTTATCATCGCCAAAAATTTACCGGCGGCGACCGTTACCGGTTCGAGTTGCGGTGGCTGCATCGTCTGTTGGCTAGTTTCGGGCTATTGTGGCTGCTATGGGTACCGCTTGCCGCTGCAGTTTATTTTTATCATTTAGGCGTGCAAACTTATTATCTTTTTTATCTCGGTGTGGGTGGAATGCTGATCTGGATAGGTGCCGCAGCTCATTCAAGGCCTGATGGTGGCGAGCTTGCAGTAAAACCCTTGCTCCCCGCCGGACTGAAGCAAAAAGGAACCTGGCTCAAAAAGGCCGTTCATCAAAACCGGTATTACGAGGACCCGGAATTAACGCTAAGTTCGTTGGCCGAAAAACTGGGTATGCATACCCACGAGTTGTCGCGGATGTTGAATACCGTTCTCAAAAAAAGCTTTAACGATTTCGTTAATGAATACCGCGTTAGGGACGTGATCGGCAAAATGCACAATCCGGCTTATGCCAATATCACCCTGCTGGGCATTGCTTACAGCTCGGGCTTCAATTCGCAAAGCACCTTCCATCGCATATTTAAAGAAATAACAGGCAAAACGCCTGCCGAATATAAAAAAGAACTGCCAACTTATAATTTGGGAGCCGGTTCACAACCGGCTGCGGTAATTTCGATGCATGAAACCACAACGCCGTGGTCTGTCGAAAAATTAATCCGCAGCTTTATGTTAAAAAATAATCTCAAAATCGCCTTCCGTGCCCTCAGGAAAAGCACCAGCTTTACCGCCCTCAACATTATCGGCCTCGCTGCCGGCCTCGGCGTGTGTCTGCTCATCGTCCTGTACGTCACCGATGAGCTCAGTTACGACCGTTACAACGTTAACGCCAACCGCATCTATCGTATCGATGAGGATCTGTACTTAAATAACACCCAGGTGTACGACGCTACCGCCTCTAAATTTATGGGGCCTGCCCTCGTTGCTTCCTATCCGAAAATACAGCAGATGGTAAGGTTCCGCAACCCGGGGGGCCTGCTGGTGAGGAAGGGCAACAATCACGTCATCGACGATCACCTTACCTTCGCCGACTCGACGATTTTCAAGGTGTTTACCCTGCCCATGTTAGCCGGCGACCCTAATACCGCCCTGAATAACCCACATTCAATAGTGATTGATGAAAGCGCCGCCCTCCGCTATTTCAACAGCACCGACGTGGTTGGCCGGACGCTGGAGGTGGGTACCAATAACCTGCCACTTAAAATTACCGGGGTAATGCGCAACATGCCGCAACAGTCCCATTTCCATTTTAGCTTCATCCGCCCGCTCCGCGAAGCCTACAACTTTAATAGCCCCGGCGACAACGACTGGGTAAGCAGCAATTATTATACCTATATACTGGTGCAACCCGGTGCCACGCGTGCCGAAATCCAAAAGGATGTTAACGAAGTGGTGAACCTGCATATAGGCCCGGCCCTACAGCAAACGTTCCACCGCTCGGTGGCCGACCTCGAGAAAGCGGGTAATCATTTCAGGTACAACCTTACCCCCCTAACCGACATACATCTGCATTCCAATAAGTCGGATGAGTTGGACGCCAATACCAATATCCAGTACGTGTACGTCTTTTCGGTCATTGCCGTGCTCATCCTCCTTATCGCCTGCGTCAATTTCATGAACCTCAGCACCGCCCGCTCGGCCAACCGCGCCAAAGAGGTGGGCATCCGCAAAGTCATTGGCTCCACAAAAGGCAACCTTATCATCCAATTCCTTACCGAGTCCGTCCTGCTCAGCCTCTTCGCCCTTATACTCGCCCTCGGCATCGCTGTGGTGCTGCTGCCTATGTTCAATCAACTTGCCGGCAAATCGCTCCATCCCGGCGTACTTTTTAGCGGCCGGTTCCTGCTTTTCCTCATTGGGTTAGTGTTGTTGGTGGGCTGTTTAGCCGGCAGCTACCCGGCCTTATACCTTTCCTCCTTTCAGCCTATTCAAGTATTGAAAGGAAAGATGGCCGCGGGCTTCAAAAGCAGTTGGCTGCGTAACAGTCTGGTAGTGTTTCAATTTTTTATTTCTATTGGCCTCATCGTAAGCACCCTGGTCATCTACCGGCAGTTGCAATATATCCGGAATAAGGAAATCGGTTTCAATCGCGATCAGGTACTTATTGTGCACAATACCTGGTCGCTCGGCCACGAGGGTACCACAAATCTTCGCCAGAGCCTGCTCAGCCTTGCCGCGGTAACCGATGCTACCGTAACCAACGACCTTCCTACCAATGGCGGCAACCAGTACCGTCAGCCAGGCTGGTTCCGCGATGCCTCGCTCGACGTTAAGAAAGCCACCCTCATGACCACCCTTAGCGTGGATGACCGTTATGTCCCCACCCTGGGTATGCAGGTGGTAAAAGGCCGCAACTTCAACCTGGCGCAATTTCCTACCGACTCCACCGCCATCATCCTCAACGAAACCGCAGCAGCGATGCTCGGCGCGAAAGATCCACTCAATATGCTTCTCTACAATCGGGCGGATGAGCTCAACCCCGGCAGTGAATCGGATCACTTCAAGCCTATGGCCTTTCATGTCATCGGCGTTGTAAAGGATTTCAACTATAACTCCATGCACGACGAGATACACCCCCTTATCATGATGGCCAACATGTATAACTATGGCAGC